>ERZ795051.337-NODE-337-length-74188-cov-18.411962_pt1 | contig 74188 bp, 80 predicted proteins | sample MGYA00375135_ERZ795051 | MGnify/ENA primary metagenome ERZ795051 (study PRJEB30180, sample SAMN05720222) | activated sludge metagenome | isolation source: Anaerobic digester | place: Japan | collected 2015-05-26 ... | reverse complement strand
AATGGGGTAAACACAATGTTTCAAATCTCTTGGCAGCAATTTTAATCGCAAAATTAAGTGGTTTATCTTTCAAAGAAATAAAAAAACAAATTCCTGACTTGCCTCAAATCAAAATGCGGCAGGAAATAATTTTTGAGAATCAAAAATTAAAAATTATCAATGATAGCGCCGGCACTTCGCCAGAAGCAGGAATTGCCGCCATTTCAAGGTTTTCAAAAGAAAGAAAAAATTTAATTCTTATTGCTGGCGGCACTGATAAAGATTTAAATTTCGGGGAATTTGCTTTGAAAATTAAGCAAAATATCAAACCGGAAAATTTAATTCTTTTAAATGGTTCTGCCACCACAAAATTAATCACTGATTTAAAAAAAATAAAATATAGTCCAAATTTTAATCTATCTGAAAATTTAAATGAATGTTTAAAATACGCTCTGTCTCTTTATAAAAAAAACAAGAAAACAAAAAAACAAACGATTATTGTCTTTTCTCCTTCTTCAGCCAGTTTTGAAAAATTTAAAAACGAATTTGACCGCGGTGAAAAATTCAATCAAATAGTAAAACGCTTGACACGGAAAGTGTAATAGGCAACACGTGCAAATATTACTTTTCTCTTGCTGCAACAAAATCGGCAATTTCTTTTAAGACACCCTGCCATTCATTTTTCGGCAGCATTTTTAAGTTTGTTTTGGCTTTTTTAATATATCTCTCCATTAACTGACAAGCTTTGCTATAACTATTTGTTTTCTTTATAAGTTGAATCACGGTTTTTATATCTTTATCAGTAAGATTATCCTTTCTGAGTTTATTTAAAATTATCTTTTTCTCTTTCAACGGCAATTCCCTAAAGGCAAGAAGAATGACTATATTTCCTAATTTTCTTTCTTTTATATCTCCACCAATTTTTTTCCCAACCCCTTTTCCGCCAAAGATATCTAAAATATCATCTTTGATTTGAAAAGCAATACCTAAGTTAAAACCGTAATTTTTTAATGCTGTAACCTGATTTTCTTTTGCTTTAGCGCAAATTCCTCCTACTTCGCAACAAGACTGAAAAAGAATGGCTGTCTTTTTGCCCGCCATTTTAAAATAATCCCTCTCTGTAATTTTTGAGTAGCGGTTTTTTATAATATAAGGCTCATCCTTCCTGCCATATTGTTCAAATAAAATATCCAAAATCTCTCCTTCCACGATTGTTTTCATTGTTTTGACAAAGATTTCGGAAATTTTTAGAAATTCTTTTGATTTTAAAACTGCCTGAATGAAAGAAACAGAATAAGCAAGAGAGAGGCATTCGGCTATTGATTTACCAAAATTAGCCCAAACCGTAGGTTTATTTCTCCTCAAAAGACTATGGTCAATAATATCATCAATAATTAAAGTATTGTTATGTAAGATCTCTAAACCGGCCGCCGGATAAATAACGTCTTTCTTTTTACCCCCGCATACAAGACAGCTAGCGATTGCCAATGCTGGCCTTAATCTTTTTCCACCTGACTCCATTTGATAATAAACAGTTTCTTTTGTTTTATCGCCGCTATATTTACTTAAGATGTTTTTAATAACAGGTGTAATATCCTTCGCAGTTTTTTCTAAAAAGGAAAACACATTTTTTGATTCGCTGTCTTAATTTTGGAAATAATTATCTTTTCTAATTATTAGGCGGAGGGGGTGGGATTCGAACCCACGGTGCCCCGAAGAACACAGTTGCTCTCCAAGCAACCGCACTAGTCCACTATGCGACCCCTCCTTAATTTTTCCCTCCTTTAGAATTTCGGGAGGGAAAAATTTTTAAATCTTTATCTTCTCACTGAATTTTCCAATCAAAGGCAATTCTTTCTTCTTGTTCTGAACAACATTAACAATTCCCAAAATTACTAAAATCACCAAGCCAAGCTCAACTAAAGTGGCAATTACACCCCAAATAGAAAGAACAACAATATTTTGCAAAAATAGGGCGCTCACAATACTAGTTATGACATACCAAATAATTTCCGTAATAAACAGTACTAATCCTTGTTTCGCATGAAAATAAACAAAATCATTGTCTTTCTTGGTAAACAAAGGAATTAAACAAAGAAGGGATATATAACTTAAAATTCCCCAAAGTTTATTTTCATTCATTTTTGGAGATTCTTGTTTCTCTTCCGGTTTTGTTTCTTCTGCCATAAATTTATTTTATTTTTTTTAAATTTTTTCGCCTTTTTAATTTAGATTAAGGCGAATCGACCTTTTTTATTATAACATCTATTTTAAACAATTAAAAATTTAAAAATTTTTATTTGATAATCTTATACGCTGATTTCCCTTAAAATTTTAATCCTTTCTTCAACTGGTGGATGAGTCATTAAAATTTTTGTAAACCAACTGACTTTCTTTTTCTTGAACGGGTCAGCGATAAAAAGATGAGCAGTGGATTGATTGGCATTTTTTAATGGTTGGGGGTCGCTACTGATTTTCTCTAATGCTCGAGCCAAACCTTCTGGATAACGGGTCAAAAGAGCGCCATTGGCATCAGCCAAAAATTCTCTTTTCCTAGAAATTGCTAATCTTAAAAGAGTGGTGAAAATTGGGGCTAAAATCGCAAAAATCAAACCCAATAAAAGAATAACTATTCTTACATTGCCGTTTTCTTCATTATTACTTTTTTTAGGAAGGGAACCTTGTAAAAACCATCTTGCCAAAAGGGAAACTATTCCTGCTAAAATAACAATCACTGAAGCAAGCAAAATATCGTAATTGCCAATATGAGACATTTCATGAGCAATTACTCCTTCTAACTCTGCCTTTTCTAATTTTTCCAGTAAACCAGTTGTAACGCAAACCACACTGTGGCTGGGATTTCTTCCAGTAGCAAAAGCATTTGGAGAAGGGTCATTAATTAAATAAATTTTTGGCATTGGTAAGCCAGCGGCAATAGAAAGATTTTCCACAATCCGATAAAGTTCTGGATTATCTTCTTTTTTAACTTCTTTTGCTTTATACAAACTCAAAATTACTTTATCAGAATACCAATAACTTAAAAAAGTTTGAATAAAGGCAATAACTATCGCAACGATTAAGAATGTTGAGTTATCATAAATTTCAGTAAAAAGCCAGCCTAAGCAAATGATAAAAATCAAAAAAAGGCTGATAAAAAGCCAGGTTTTAAATACATTTTTAGAACGAAAAGTATAAAGAGTCATAATAATAATTCAAAAGGTTCACCTGCCCAAATCCCGCTCTTTTTTTCAAACAGGGCGGGATTTAAGCGGGAAAAAAATTTAAATTCTTAGAATTTTACTTTAACTGGTTCGCGTTCAATTTCTTCTTTTAATTCAAAAAGTTCTTCTTTCTTAAAGCCGAAAATAGCGGCAATGATATTAGAAGGGAAAACTTCGGTTTTAATGTTGTAGTCTCTCACCAGACCATTATAAAATCTTCTGGCTGCCTGAATCTTATCTTCGGTGTCAACTAATTCTTGTTGCAAGTGTAAAAAATTTTGATTGGCCTTTAATTCAGGATAATTTTCCGCTACTGCAAAAAGGGTTTTTAAAGTTTCGTCCAACTGATTTTCCGCTTCAATTTTTTCTTTACCCTTGGAAGTCATTGCCTTTGTCCGCGCTTCGGTTACTTTTTCAAAGACTTCTTTCTCGTGCGCCGCATAACCTTTAACTGTTTCTATTATATTGGGAATTAAATCATATCGACGTTTTAACTGGACATCAATATCTGCCCACGCCTCCTTTACTCTAATTCTGCTCTTAATTAACGAATTATAAGTGCCTATCACCCAAATGAGCAAAATAGCTAAAATTAACCAAAAAATAGTCATATTTAAATTTTTAAATTTAAAATTTAGAATTTAGTTTTCGACCTTGCTCCATTATATCACAAAACCTCTGGTAAAAGCCAGAGGTTTTATTAAATTTGACTATTAACTATTCGGAAATATACAATCCTTTTTCTTCAGCTATCAACAATCTTTCTAGGTGACACTGGCATCTGCCACAATTTTTAATGTGTTTTTTAGCTTCTTCAATGCTCTCTGGTTCTTTTCCCTGGCATCGTATATACGTATCAAAAATTCTTCCATCAGATTGTTCACAAAGTTTCTCTAATACGAATTTTGAACTTTTCATAGTATACCTCCTTTCAATGTGCTACTTTAAATTATATAACAACCCTAAATCTTTGTCAAAACTTAGTACTCTTCAACCATTGGTTCGGGGTGAGGCTGTTCTTTTTTCTCAGGAATTTCATAAACTACGGCTCTGGTGGTCAAAAACATTCCTGCTACTGAAACTGCGTTTTCCAAAGCAGAACGAGTGACTTTTGTCGGATCAACAATTCCAGCCTTAAACATATCAGTGTATTCTAAAGTTTGGGCATTAAATCCTTCATTTCCATTTCTCTTTTTCACTTCTTCTAAAACTACATCGCCATTCACGCCAGCATTGGCCGCTATTTGCCTTAAAGGTTCCTCTAACGCTTTTCTTACTATCTCTGCTCCAATTTTTTCATCTTCATCTTTAAATTCAACTTTTGATAAATTATCCAAAGTTCTTAATAAGGCAACCCCGCCACCAGGAACGATTCCTTCTTCTAAAGCCGCTTTCGTTGCCCTGACCGCATCGTCAACGCGATTTTGTTTTTCTTTTTGTTCCACTTCAGTTGGCGCCCCCACTTTAATCACTGCCACTCCGCCGGCTAATTTCGCCAATCTTTCTTGTAATTTTTCTTTATCAAATTCCGACTCGGTAATTTCTAATTCTTTTTTAATTTGCTTGACTCTCTTTTCAATTTCTTCTTTATCGCCTTTTCCTTCAACAATCGTAGTTTTATCTTTATCAATTACCACTCTTCTTGCTTGGCCTAAATCTTCAAGATTTGCCTTATCTAATTTTAAACCCAATTCTTCAGAGATTACTTTTCCGCCAGTAACAATCGCAATATCGGTTATTTGTTCTTTTCTAGTGTCGCCAAAGCCGGGCGCTTTTACGGCTACAACATTTAAAATCCCGCGCAATTTATTGACAATTAAAGTTGCCAAAGCTTCGCCGCTAATATCATCGGCAATAATTAAAATATCTTTCTTTCCAGTTTGAAGAATTTTATCCAAGAGAGGCAAAATTTCTCCAATAGCCGAAATTTTTAAATCAGTAATTACAATATATGGATCTTCCAAGACTGCTTCCATTTTCTCTGGATTGGTAATCATATAAGGAGAAACATAACCCCGGTCAAACTGCAATCCTTTAACAATTTCTTTGCTTAGACCAAAAGTTTTTGATTCCTCAACGGTTACTACGCCGTCTTTCCCCACTTCTTTAATCACTTCAGCAATTAAATTACCGATTTCCAAATCACGAGAAGAAATTGTTGCCACATTAACAATATCAGAATGAGTTTCTATTTTGTGAGAAATATTTTTTAATCCTTCAATAATTGTTTTTGCCGCCTTATTTACTCCCTTTTGGATGCTTAAAGGGTTGGCGCCACTAGTTAAATATTTTAAACCATTGTTGATAATTGAACTCGCCAAAATAATGGCAGTGGTAGTGCCATCGCCAGCTACATCATTAGTTTTATCTGCCGCTTCTTTAACTAATTCTGCTCCTAAATTTTCCAATTTATCTTCCAACTCAATTTCTTTAGCGATAGACACTCCATCATTAGTAATGGTTGGTGAACCAAAACCCTTGTCCAAAACCACATTAGACCCTTTTGGGCCAAGAGTAACTCGGACAGCATTTGTCACTTTATCAATTCCTTTTTTGAGAGATTGACGAGCCGCCTCGTCAAAAATAATATTTTTTGCCATAGTATTTTTAAATTTTTAATTTTCAATTTACAATTTTCATTGAATTTACATTGAATCATTTAATCATTGAAAATTTATTGTAAATTGTAAATTGGTTATTTTATTCTATAATTGCCATTACATCGTCTTCTCTTATTACGTAATATTCTTTATCGTCAATTTTAATTTCCGTGGGCGCATATTTGGTAAACAAAACCTTATCGCCTACTTTCACTGAAAGCGGCAAAATCTTTCCTTCTTCATTCATTTTTCCCGGACCAACTGCCAAAACCTTCCCCATCATTGGCTTTTCCTCGGCCGTATCAGGAATAACAATTCCCGATTTGGAAGTTTTTTCCTCTTTAATTGGTTCAACAAAAATATGATTAGATAATGGTTTAATGTTCATACTTATGATTATTTATTTATTATTTACTTGTTAGCACTCCTCGACCTTAATTGCTAATAAAATATTTTACTCGCAACAAAAAATTTGTCAAGCCCCATTAGAGATTCTTAGCAAAAATATAATGGAGAACAGTTCTCCGTTATATTTAAAAAGCCTAGCGATATTTTAGCGCTAGGCAAGTTTTGTCACTCCCTTATAAAAATCAACTTATTTAGCTCTAATTTTCTGAATTAGAACCTCTTTCAATTTACAGTCCTCACAACCTAAATGAAAAGGAGACGTGCAAATAGTATGTCTAAGTTTAAAACATTTTAACCTGATAGTTAACCATCTAATAAGCGTCATCAACCAATCAAGGGGAGGAAAATAGTAAGCTATCACTATTAGAGGAAACAAATTTTCCTTTTTTCTTCTTTTTTTAGCACTCAAATAAGGAATTCCAAAATACTCAACTGGTGGAACAAAACCAAGATATTTTTTACAATATCTTGGGGCCAAAAAGAGCACTTCTTTCTTTGAGCCCTCTTCGCCGGTAAAAACTATTTTGTCTATTTTGGGACAATCAAGCGGAAGTTCCCTGATAACAAATTTTAAATTGTGAGTAGTTCTGATAGATTGATTCTCTAGCAGTATTCTCTCACCTGGTAAATTCTCTAAAAGCAAAAACCTCTGTTTTGCCATCGCTTCGCTAATAAATGGTTTCTCTGGATTGGTATGTCCACCCGCGAGAATCAAAATCGTAGTAGGATCTTCTAATTCTCTCTTCAGAAAAGGAAGTTGGTACCTCTTTATTTTTTCTAAATATTCATCATTCAACCACACTCCTAAATCCACAATTACTTTAAAACCTATCTCTTCGTTTCCCACTCCTTATCACCTCCTCTTATATAAAAATATATAAAATAAAAAAATAATTTTCTTAATTTTTTAGTGTCAAAGAACAAAAAAATACCATGATCTGTATCAAACTTATAGCATAAATAATATCATAAGTCAATCCTGGGAAGAAAATAAAAAGCCTAGCGACAAAGCGCTAGGCTACCTTTTCAAAACCAATATCATCTATACCATTCTAATGGTATATCATCAATATCAGGATCAGAAATAGAATTAAATCTACTGACCCCATGAAATACTTCTGGTCCAAAACCGGTGGGAAGGATTCCTCCATTAAATCTCGCTCTTCTGTTTTCACTTTCCAGAATGAAAATCCTATCTTCCAACTCTCTTATTTTCTGTTTTCTTTCTTCTTCCATTTTCTCACCTCCTTTCTTATAAAGATATATAAAATAAGAGAATAATATTCTATTGTCCATTTTTCAAAGAACAAGAACAAATAATATAACCAGATATTCCCAGATACTCAAAGTATATCACAATAAATCATCATAGAGCGTCTTAATTATTTCTTTCGTATTACCCTCAATTCCCGTCATATCTCCCTGAAGTTGGGAGACATCACCGACAATCTCTGAGACATCACCCTTAATGTTTGAGACATCGCCCCTGATAGCCGAAATTCTGCCTTGGATTTCTGAAACATTACCTCGAATATTGTAGAGATAGCCCCAAAGTCTAGAGACATCACCCTCAATTTTCGAAACATCACCTCCAAGGTTTGAGACATCCCCGCTAATCTTTGAAACATCACCCTCAATTTCCGAAACATCACCCTGAAGTTGGGAGACATCACCCCTAATCTTTGAGACATCGCCCTTAATCTTTGAGGCATCGCCCAAGATTCCTGAGGCGTCACCTCGAATCCTAGAAGTATCCCCTGTTAGATTCTCTTGATTTGTCAACCCCTTGATTTCTCTAAGGCTAAGCTGGCGACAAATCTTTTCCTTCATTTCTTCTTTTATTTTCATTTTCTCACCTCCTTTCTTATAAAGATATATAAAATAAGAGAATAATATTCTATTGTCCATTTTTCAAAGAACAAGAACAAATAATATAACCAGATATTCCCAGATACTCAAAGTATATCACAATAAATCATCTATAGAGCGTCTTAATAATTTCTTCCGTATCACCCTCAATTCCCGTCATATCTCCCTGGAGTTGGGAGACATCACCGACAATCTCTGAGACATCACCCTTAATCTTTGAGGCATCGCCCCAGATAGACGAGATGCTGCCTTGGATTCCTGAAACATTACCTCGAAGATTGAAGAGATAGCCACAAATTTTAGAGACATCACCCTCAATTTCCGAAACATTACCTCCAAGGTTTGAGACATCACCTTTAATCTTTGAGACATCACCTCTAATCTTTGAGACATCACCGCTAATCTTTGAGACATCACCCTTAATATTTGAGACATCACCGCTAATCTTTGAGGCATCGCCCCAGATTCCTGAGGCATCACCTCGAATCCTAGAGGTATCTCCTCTCAGGTTCCATTGATTTGTCAACTTCTTGATCTCTCTAAGGCCGAGCTGTTGATAAATCTTTTCTTTCATTTCTTCTTCCATTTCCTCACCTCCTTTCTTATAAAAATATATAAAATAAAAGAATAATATTCTATTGTCCATTTTTCAAAGAGCAAGACTTCAGAATACATTTTAATAATATCACTATTAATATTGTAAGTCAAATTAACAATTAATTTCTATCTATTTCTATGTATTCCTATGTATTTCTTAATTTATAACTCTTGATTCTTGGGTTATATGTTATGCGTTACAAGCTATACGACTCTATTCCTCTTCTACTTCTTCTTCCGGTTTTTGAAGTTCTATTGGTTCAACTTCTATTTTTTTGCCGGAAATGCGATAAACATCTTTATCAATCTTGCTTAATTCTTTATAAGCTGAATTGTACATTGAAACGGTGGTGCCTAAATGATTACCTAATTTCTGCATATAACTCTCATAACTAGTCAGATGTCTTGCTAATTCTTCTACTCTTTTTTTGATTTCTTTGGCAGATTCTTCGATTTCTAACGCCTTTAACCCTTGAAGCACAGTCTGAAGATAAGCCAAAAAAGAAGTGGGAGAAACAATAATCACTTTTTTCTCGCCAGCCGCATATTGAATTAAATCGCGAGTGTTAGATTTAACAGCGCCGATTTTATTAACCAATAAATCATAATAAATCGCTTCCGAAGGAATAAACATAAAAGCAAACTCCATTGTTCCCTCTTCTGGCCTGATGTATTTGGCTGTTTCTTCAATTCTCAATTTCAAATCGTTTTTAAAGGCTTCTTCCAATCTTCTTTTTTCTTCTTCAGAAGTTGCTTCTAAAATCCGATTATAGTTTTCCAATGAAAATTTAGAATCTATCGGAATAACCTTATTTCTTATAAAAATTACTGCATCAACTTTCGCCCCATCTTTAAATTCATACTGCATTTGATAAGTTGAAGGCGGCAAAACATTTTTTAAGACTGTTTCTAAATAATATTCACCCAATACTCCACGCTGTTTTGGATTGGTTAAAACATCTTCTAGTTTTTTCAGTTGGTCGGCAAAATTTACCACCTGTTTATTGGTTTCGTCTAACCTCGTTAATTTTTCTGTTATGTCTTTAATAATTTCAATGTTTTTTGAAAACTGCTCTTCGATACTTTTATTTGCCTCACTCATTTTATTGTCTAAAGTTCTGATAATTTCTTGAATTTGATTCTGAATTAAGAGCAAAGCCGCATCAGCCGGTTGCTCTTTCTTTCTGCTTTTACTAATTAGAAAAATTGCTCCTGCTATTGCAGCGACAATTAGAATCCCGATAGTGAGAATTAAATTAGACATAGTATTGTTTGCAGTTAAACATTAATAAAAAAACAAATTTATGAGTTACAAATCGCGCACTTTTTAAAAATAAGAAGCAAATAGCAAATGTAAATACATCATCGTTTTATTCTTTTTATTTTACCAGATTTAGGAGAGATTTTGAAGACTGCTCTGGATTTCCCAGAACTGACGATAAACACCATCTAACTTTTGAACTAAATCTTCGTGCTTTCCCATTTCCACAATTTCTCCTTCTTTAAGCACAATAATTTTATCAGCGCTTTTGATTGTTGATAAACGGTGAGCGATAATAAAAGAGGTCCGCCCTTTCATTAATCTTTCCAACCCTTCTTGAACTAATCTTTCTGAAACAGAATCTAAGGCAGAAGTGGCTTCATCTAAAATTAGAATCTTTGGATTTCTTAAAATTGCTCTTGCAATAGCAATCCTTTGTTTTTGACCAGTTGAGAGTTTAATTCCCCTCTCGCCGACGACTTGGTCGTATTTCTGTGGAAATTTTTCAATAAATTCGGAAGCATTAGCAAGTTGAGCAGCCTCGATAATTTCTTTCTCAGTAGCATTTAAACGGCCGTATCTGATATTTTGTCTAATGGTGTCATTAAACAACGCCACTTCTTGAGGCACAACTGCCATTTGTTTTCTTAAACTTTTTAAATTAATTTTTTTAATATCTATATCATCAATAAGTATTTTTCCTTTTTGGGGGTGATAATAGCGGCCAATCAAATCTACAAGGGTTGTCTTTCCTACTCCACTTTCTCCAACAATTGCTACTTTTTCTCCTGGTTCAGCGACAAAAGAAATATTGTTTAAAATAGGAACTGTTTTTTTATAATAAAAATACACATTTTTAAACTCCACCTTACCTTTAATTTCTATCTCCATACTTTGCGGCATATCCTTTTCAGGATGATAATCATATAATTTCAGCGCTCGACCAAGAGCCATAAGCGAAGAATTCAATTGACGATATTGACTAGCCAAATTGCCCAAAGGTCGAGTAAGCATCGGAATATAGGCAATAAACATTACCAAAGAACCGGCAGTAAGAGCGCCCTGCTTTAGCATTAGAATACCAAAACCAAAAACGCTACTAAAACCTAAAACAACTACAATCTCTTGCCATAAACCCATTTTAAGCCAAAGAAAACGCCAATTTTTTTCTGCTCTCCCAGCCTCGTTTAATTCTTTGGTAATAGTTTTTTTCGCCAAATTTTCAGTGGTATTGTGTTTTACAGTTGGAATATTTCTGACAATATCGAAAATGCTGCCAAAAGATTTTTCATATTTCCGATGCAAAATAATTTGAGTTTTTAATATTTGCTTTGTGTAATACAAAGTAATTAAAACAAAAACACCTGACATTATTAGTAAGGTAGTAGTCAATCGCCATTCAACAGAAAAAAGAATTATTAAAGCGATAACAAAAGACAAAACAGCGGGAAGAAAAGAAAAAAGCACCTGTTCAATAATCGTGTACATACTTTGGGCTCCGCGGTCTATTTTTCTATTCACTTCGCCAATCTTCTTTTCTTTGTAAAAAGAAATTGGTAAGTTAATAATATGACTGTATAGGTCGCTTGTCAGATTGTTGCTTAAATCAATCGATAATTCATAACTTTTTTTATCGCCATATTTTCCAAACAAATTGGCTAAAATAGAAAGACTCACCCAAAAGACAATCAATCTTATAATAGAATAAAAAGAAGAATTAGCATTAAGGGCTAAATCAATAAGCCGGCCGTAAATAAACGGTACCACTGCGCTTAAAACGCTTGAAATTAAAATTGCAGAAACTCCTAAATAAAATTTAGAACGAGAGGGTAAATGCTCAAAAACAAACTTTAAGCCTTCCTTTAAACTTAACTTTTCTTTAGTCATTATTAAGTTCTTTTTTGAGTTCCTCTAACAATTCTTTTGCTTTTTTAGAAAGATTTTTTGGAGTGGAAACTTTAATTTTAATAAATAAATCTCCAGCGCCAAGCCGATTAAAATGTTTAATTCCCTTTCCTTTAATTCTAAATACTTCTCCAGAATCTGTACCAGGAGGAATTTTAAAAATAATTTTTTTCTTATCAAGGGTTTCGATTTCTTTTTCTGCTCCTAAAGCAGCCTCTGGAAAAGAAATATTTAGAACCATAAACAAATCATCTTCTTTTCTTTCAAAGATTTTATGAGGAAGAATTTTAATTTTCAAATAAAGGTCGCCACTTTTACTGCCAAAAATTCCTGCCTCGCCTTCGCTTTTGATTTTAATTGTTTCATTATTTCTCACCCCCGGAGGAATTTCCACCAAAACTGTCTTTTTATCATAAAGCCTTCCGTCTCCTCCGCAAATGTGGCAGGGTCTTTCTGGCACTCTTCCGCGGCCTTTGCATTTTGGACAGTCAGTAATCTGAGTAAAGGCTCCCAAAATAGTGCGTCTTGATTCTCTCACCACTCCTTCGCCTTTGCAAACCGGACAGGTTTTTAATTTTGAATCAGGTTCATAACCTTTTCCTTTACAATGTTCGCAAACTACATAAGTTTTGAAAGAAATTTCTTTTTTTGTTCCGAAAGCCGCCTCTTCTAAAGTTATTTCTTGAGTTACTTCTAAATCTTTACCCCTGGTGGAAGTCTCGCGGCTGCTTCTTTGTCTGCCGCCGAAAAAATCACCAAAAATATCTGAAATATCAAATTCTTTATTAAAGCCAAAAAAATCAGATTCAAATGGGTTTTCAAAATCAAAAGATGACCAATCAAATCCTCCAAATCCTTGGGATGAGGCGCCGGCGCCTTCATAGACTCTCCCGAATTTATCGTATTGGGCTCTTTTTTCCGGATTAGACAAAACTTGGTAGGCTTCATTTATCTCTTTAAATTTTTCCGGATTACCCCCCTTATCTGGATGATATTGATGAGCCAATTTATAAAACGCCTTTTTTATTTCATCTTGCGAGGCGTTTTTTGACACTCCTAAAATCTCGTAGTAATCTTTCATAAAATTTTATTTGTAAGATTTACGATTATTATTTATATTGAAACTTATTACCCAGCCCTAATGAATAAGTTCTCGCTACCGTTCGCTCGCCCAACGTGCTCGCTTACTGGCGCTGCTCGCTCGCTCCCGAGCATTCAACTGCGTTGAGTGCTCGAACCATACCCGCTCGCTCGCAGAGCCGCGCTGCGAACTCATTCACCTGGACTGACGAAGGATGACTAGTGATATCCTTTCTTACTATTTATTCTAATGTTAAAAACTCTTTTTCTATTCCTTTTCTCTCTATCCTTACAACCTTCAAGCGGCTTAAGATCTCTTTCCCTATCCAGCTGAAAATAACCACTAAATATGAAAAAACAAAATTAAACAAACTCACCAGAGAATATAGTACCAGAAAAATGATTAAATAAAAAACCCATTTTAGAGCAGGAGAAATTGTCTGCCATTTGGTAAAAACAAAATTAATTAGAACCTGACTTACTTTTTCATTGCCTTTAAGCGGAACTGATAAAAACTTACTCACATTTGCTCTAGTCTCTTTTAATAAACTCTCTTCTAATGACTTTTGGACATTAGCTGAAACACCCATTTCTTGTTTTTTAATAAATCCTTTAAGTAGATCATCAACCGTACCGGAAAAATTTATTCCTTCCGGCGCTTTCCAAAACCGGCTTAAAACAAAATCCAATCCCCCACTAAGTTTGGTCTTAAATTCTTCACCCTGACTTGTAAAAGTAAAATAAAAGAAAAAAATTAAAAGAATAACTACTGCCCAGCTCAAAAAAATGGATCCTTTTTTCACTATCCGCGGCCAATTTAAACTAGTTAAGACATTTGCCTCTCCCCTAATACTTAGACAATATAATCCTAATAGAATGAAAACACCAACGATTACATACAAAAGCCAAACCTCAACAAACTTAGACAGAAAAACAGGCAGGAAAAAAGATAAAGTAAAAATAATTAATCCAAAAAAAATATGCTTAAACCCAGCAGACAAAACAAAAATGGTTAAAAGAGCAAACCCAAAGATCCCCAGCAATGAACTGCTTATTAAAGAAAAGAGAGTAAAATTTCTAATCGTATTTATAACTAAAAGCGAAAAAAAAACAAAAATCGCCGCTAGAATTACGATTAAAAGAATTGATTTATAAAAGCCTTTTACATCTTTTTGAGCCAATCTATAAATCCGGTAAATATCACTTTCTTTAGAAGTATTTTTTTCTGACATAACAATTCCATTATATCATCTTTTTATTCCTCTTTAAAGTCTGCGTCTTGCGGTTTTTCTTTATTTTCATCTTCAGTTTTTTCTTCTGTCTCTGGCGGTGGTTGAGAAGATTCAGCCTGTTGGCTTTTATACAGTTCTTGGCCAATTTCAGAAAGAACTTGGGAAAACTCTTTAATCTTTGCCTCTATCTCCTCTTTGTCACCTTTATCTTTTACTTCTTTTAATTCTTTTATTCTTTCCTCCACTCTTTTTACCAAATCATCGGAAATTTTACCTTTAGCATCATTTAAAGTCTTTTCCGCAGTATAAATTAAGTTTTCGGCGTTATTTCGCACCTCAACTAATTCTTTCTTCTTTTTATCTTCTTCCGCATACATTTCTGCCTCTTTCTTTAATTTCTCTATTTCTTCCTTTGACAAACCGCTCGAACCTTCAATCTTCACTGATTGGGATTTTGAAGTTGCTTTATCTTTTGCAGTTACTGATAAAATTCCATTAGCGTCAATATCAAAAGTCACTTCAATTTGAGGAAGACCACGAGGCGACGGAGGAATGCCATCTAAAATAAATTTGCCCAAACTTCGACAGTCGCTAGCCATTGGTCTTTCACCTTGTAAAACATTTATTTCAACCGAGGTTTGATTATCGCTGGCAGTGGAAAAAATTTGGGTTTTTGAAACTGGAATAGTAGTATTTTTTGGAATCATAATTGTGTTAATCCCTCCTAAAGTTTCAATTCCCAATGACAGCGGTAAAACATCCAAAAGGAGAACATTTTTAATTTCTCCTTCTGGTACCCTCTTTTCCTGTGAAGCAGTAATAATTTCTGCTTCAATCGCGGCGCCAATTGCCACAATTTCTTCCGGATTAATTGACTTGTTTGGCTCTTTGCCAAAAAAGTTTTTTACTGCTTCTCGGACTTTTGGAATCAAGGTCGTTCCTCCCACTAACACTATTTCGTCTATTTGACTTTTGTCTAACTTCACTTCTTCTAAAGTTTTCTTTACTCTTTCAATTGATTTTTCTACTAGATCATTAATCAAATTTTCAAACTGGGCACGTTTTAATTTATAATATAAATGTTTTGGCCCGTTTGCATCAGCGGTAATATAGGGAAGGTTGATTTCTGTTTCTAAAACTGAAGAAAGTTCAATTTTCGCCTTTTCTACCGCTTCTTTCACCCGCTGTAAAGCCAGAGGATCTTTTGACAAATCAAATCCCTGCTCTTTCTTGAATTCTTCTAAGAGCCAATTGATTATCCGCTGATCAAAATCCTTTCCTCCTAAATGAGGTTCGCCTCCGGTGGCAAGTACTTCAACGGTTTCCGGCGCGACCTCTAAAATTGTCACGTCAAAAGTTCCACCCCCAAAATCATAAACTAACACTTTTTGTGATTGTTTTTTGCCTAATCCATAAGTTAGAGCCGCGGCAGTCGGCTCGTTTATTACTCTTAAAACCTTGAAACCGGCAATTTCCGCTGCTGTTTTCGTTGCTTTTCTTTGACTATCATCGAAATTTGCCGGACAAGTAATGACAACTTTTTCTACCTTATCTGACAATTTATCCTCGGCGTCTATTTTGATTTTTTGCAGAATCATCGAAGAGATTTCAATCGGCGAATACCATTTATCTCCCATTTTTACCTCTACTGAACCGTCGCTTGCTTTTCTTGTTTCGTAGGGAAGATTTTTTAATTCTTTTTGAATTTCTGGATCGTCGTATTTTCTACCGATAAATCTTTTCACTTCAAAAATGGTATTTTTAGGATTGGTGACTGCTTGTCTTTTTGCCAATTCACCAATCAATCTTTCGTTATTTTTAGTTAAAGCAACAACAGAGGGAATCAAAATTGACCCCTCTCTTGATTCTAAGCATTTTGGCTCTCCATTTACAATGGAAGCCATTTTCGCAATAGATGTTCCTAAATCAATTCCTAATATTTTAGACATAGTAGTAAATTAAATTAAATTAAATTGTTAAATTATTTAATAGTTTTATAGTTTACTCACCAAAATTTTTATCCACTCGCTTAAATTTCTTTGAAATTTTGGCAGGTTAATTCTTACTTTCTTTCTCAACTGCCACTCTCGCCGGCCTCAGCATCTTACCATTTAAAAGATATCCCTTCTGAAAAACTTCTGCTACACTGTTTGGCGGATATTTCTGGGTAACTATTTCTGAAACGATTTCCATATAATTTAAATCTGGGATTTTTCCTTTTTCAACAGGAATTTCTTCCAATCCTTCTCTTTTTAGTATTTCTTCTAATTGACTTTTAATGAGAATAACTCCTTTCATATATTTCTCTTTTAGCGGTTCTCCTTCATTTCTTAAACTATTTAGAGCCAATTCAAAACTATCCAACACTGTTATAAGTTCTTTAATAATTCTCTCATTGGAAAAACGAATTACCTCTTCTAATCTTTCTCTTTCTTCTTTTTTATAATTAATCAAATCTGCCCGCGCCTTTTGCCAATCATTAAAAAGTTGCTCCTTTTCCTTTTTCAACTTTTCTAATTCTATCGCTAATTCTTCAATATTTATTTCTTTTTTTTCTTCTTCCATAATATTATTTTTAAGATTTTTAAGTTATAAGCCATATGTTACACGTTATATTCCGCTCATTAAATCACTTCCGCCATTGCTTGAATCAATCCTAAATTTTTCTCATAAGGCATTCTTTTAGAACCCAAAATGCCAAAAATTCCATCTCTAAAATGCGACTTTTCTCCTAAAAAACTCAAGCAATCAATTTTAACGAAAGGGTTCTCTCTCCCGATATAAACCAAAGGGCCCTCTTTTATCTCTAAATTTTTAACCTGATTGTCAAAACTTTCAAGAGATTCGGCAACTTTTTCTATTAATTCTAAAACATTATCTTGGCTATTATCAATATTAGCAAAAAGATATCGCAACCCTCTTTTAATTAATAGTTGGTCATCCAAGAGATAAAAGAAACTAAACGATTTTGTTTCTTCAGACAGAAATTCAACCGCTTTCTCAAAATCCTTAAAAATCGATGTTCTTTCTTTTAACTTGTCAAACCATTTATTTTTCCACTCATCAATTTCGCCGCTTTCAAGAATATTGGAAATAAAAAATTTTAACGCCTTGTCAGTCGGCAAACGGCCGCTTGAGATATGGCTTTTATAGAGATACCCTTCTTTGCTCAGCTTCTGAAAATCATTTCTAATCGTTGCTGAACTTAAATCTAAATGATAATGATAAACTAAAAAACTAGAAGCCACTGGCTCGCCTTTTTCCAAATAAGAACTGACTACTTTTTGGAGAATTCTTTGCTTTCTTTTTTGAAATTCCTCTTTTATCACTATCATAAAGAAATTTGTCTGCCTACTTTTGACTTTTGACTTATCTAATATATTTTACTCATTAGCAGTTAAAAGTCAAGAGTGCTAACCAAAATTTTTTATCCCCTTTTTTTCCACTTTAAAATTTTAAAATTCATTGCTTTAGAAAAACGCCCGTGCTAAAATGAAAATGTTAAATATTTAATCTCAAATTTATGAAACAAGTCTTTAGGGGCAAAATCATCTGGATAGATATTCACAATCCAACCAACCAAGATTTGGAGTATGTGGCTAAAAATTATAAGTTGCATCCTTTAATTTTAAAAGAATTAGGAACTCCCAGCCAGCGTTCTAAAGCAGAAATCTACAATGACTATATTTATCTAGTGACTCATTTTCCTTATTGGGATCCAGTAAAGCAAACCTCTGTTCCTTGGGAATTAGATGTCATCATCGCCAAGCATTCTTTAATCACTTCCTCTTATGGCCCAATGATAGACGCCCATCAAGAAATTCTGGAACAAGTTTATCAAAAAGATTTTGAAGACAATTATTTGAATGAAGTCTCAAAACTTTTTTATTTCATCTTCACTCAATATCTTAATTTTGCTATGCGTCAGATTGTTCACATTCAAGAAAAAATAAATAAAATTGAAGGAGAGATTTTTGCCGGAAAACACCAGCAAGTTATTCCTTTAATTTCTTATACCAAAAGAGATGTTTTAAATTTTAGAAGAATCTTCCGTTATTTAAAAGAGGATATTAATTCTTTAGTGCGGCGGGGGCCGATGATTTTAGGCGAGGGCTCAAAAATTTATTTTGAAGATTTGATGGGAGAAAGTTTAAGAGTTGATAATATTATAGAAGGCTTTAAAGACACAATTGAATCTTTAGAAAATACCAATAATTCCTATATTGAATATAAAATCAATCTTTTGACCAAGATTTTTACTGTCGTTTCTTTTATCGGTTGGCCAACTTTAATCATTATTAGCGCCTTTCAAATGAATGTTAAAAATCTACCTTTGATCGGCAAACCATATGATTTCTTTTTAGTTTTAGGGGTTGCTCTTATTCCTGCTATTGTTTTTTATTTAATCCTCAAAAAGAAAAAATTGCTTTAAAATCGCAATGAAACTTTATAACACTCTTACTAAAAAAATTGAAGTTTTTAAACCCCTGAAAGACAGGCGTGTCGGCCTTTATACTTGCGGCCCGACAGTTTACGATTATGACCATATAGGCCATGCTTGGAACTACACTATGGCTGATTTATTGCGCCGAACGCTTGAATTTCTTGGCCACAAAGTAACTCATGTAATGAATATTACTGACGTTGGCCATTTAACTTCAGATGCTGATACCGGTCAAGATAAAGTGGAACAAAGCGCTAAAGAACATAAAAAAACCGCTTTTGAAATTGCCCAATATTTCACTAATATTTATCTTTCAAATCGGCACAAAATGAATATGCTTGAACCAAATGTTATTTGTAAGGCAACTGACCATATAAAAGAAATGATAAATCTAATAGAAAAAATTTATGAAAAAGGGGCGGCTTATATTATTGATGACGGTGTTTACTTTGATGTTTCAAAATATCCAAAATACGGTCAACTCTCTGGCAATACTTTAGAGAAATTAAAAGCCGGGGCAAGGATTGAAGTTAATCCTCAAAAAAAACATCCGGCAGATTTTGCTTTATGGAAATTTACTCCAAAAGGAGTAAAAAGGCAAATGGAGTGGGACTCGCACTGGGGTAAAGGTTTTCCCGGTTGGCATATTGAATGTTCAGCTATGTCAATGAAATATTTAGGAGAAAGCTTTGACATTCATACTGGTGGAGAGGATAACATTTTTCCCCATCATGAATCAGAAATTGCCCAGGCAGAAACTGCCACCGGAAAGCAATTTGTTAAATATTGGTTTCACCCTCGCTTTTTACTGGTTGAAGGACAAAAAATGTCAAAATCTCTCAAAAATTTCTATACGATAAAAGACCTTGAAAATAAGGGATTCGAGCCTTTAAGTTTAAGGTATCTTTTTTTAACTAGCCACTATCGCCAGCGATTTAATTTCACCTTTAAGGGGCTGAAGGCAAGCCAGGTATCTTTGGAAAAAATAAGAGAATTTATAAACAAAATTGTAGCAGAAGCAAAATTAACAAAAAAACAAACGGAAAAAAATATTTCAAAAAAGAAAACAGTCAGTCTCAAAAAATACCAAGAAGAGTTCAGAAAAGCGATTGAAAACGATTTAAACATTCCAAAAGCCTTAAGCACTTTATGGAAACTTATAAAAGATTATAATAAAAATCCGTCTAAATTTGATCCTAAAAAAGTTTATGCTTTAATTTTAGAATGGGATAAAGTTTTCGGTTTAAATCTTAAAGAAGTAAAACCAATTAAAATTCCAAAGCAAGTTGCTGAACTGGTCAAAAAACGAGAGGAATATCGTAAGAACAAAGACTTCAAGAAAGCTGATGAAATCAGAAAAACAATAGAAAAATTAGGATATTTAATTGAAGATACAATAAAAGGACCAAAAATATGCCTCCGGAAGAAAAATTACCACCTCAAAACATAGAAGCAGAAGAATCTGTTTTGGGCGCTTTAATTATAGACAATAATGCTATTGTTAAAATTGCCGATATTTTATTTCCAGAAGATTTTTATTTACCAAAACACCAGCAGATTTTTGAAGCAATTTTGGATTTATACAAAAAAAATGAGCCGGTTGATGTTCTATCTTTGACTAACAGGTTAGAAGAAAAAAATCTTTTAAAAGAGATAGGCGGAGTTAGTTTTCTAACTTCTCTTGTTAATAAAACTCCAACCAGCGCTCATGTTGTTCATTACGCTAAAATTGTTCATGATAAAAAGATACTAAGAGATTTAGTAAGCGCTTCTTACCAAATCGCAGAATTGGGTTTTAATGAAGAAGAGGATGTGAGTAATGTTTTAGACAATGCCGAGCAAATTATCTTTAATATTTCGCAAAAATCTATCAGTTATGAATTTATTCCTTTAAAAGAAGAGTTAGTCAAAGCCTTTGAAAGAATTGACCAACTCCATAAAGGCGGCGGTAAATTACGAGGACTAACAACTGGCTTTAGCCAGTTAGATAAATATTTGGCTGGCCTGCAAAAATCAGATTTAATTGTTTTAGGGGCAAGGCCTTCTTTAGGAAAAACTTCTTTGGCTTTGGATATCGCCCGCCATGTCGCTTTAAGGGAAAGAGTACCTGTTGGAATTTTTAGTTTAGAAATGTCTCGCGACCAAATTGTTGACAGATTAATTGCCGCTGAGTCGACTGTTGACTTATGGAGAATTAGAACTGGTAGCCTTTCTACCGAAGGAGAAATAAATGACTTTACTTTAATTCAAGACGCATTATCGCGCTTAGCCGAAGCGCCTATCTATATTGACGATGCGCCTTCGCCAACTGTAATGCAAATGAGAACTGTTGCCAGAAGACTCCAAGCAGAAACAGGGTTAGGATTACTTGTCGTTGATTATCTCCAATTAATTACCCCTTCCTCTCTTAAAGAAAGCGCGGTCCAACAATATTCTGAAATCTCTCGTTCGCTCAAAGCGCTATCCCGAGAACTTAATGTTCCAGTTTTAACAGTTTCCCAGTTGTCGCGGGCAGTTGAGCAGCGTTCACCCCCAATTCCCAGACTTTCTGACTTAAGAGAAACCGGCGCCATTGAACAAGATTGCGACGTGGCAATGTTTATTTATCGGGAAGATAGATATAATCCTGACTCCGAAAAGAAAAATATCGCTGACATTATAATCGCCAAGCACCGCAATGGTCCCTTAGGCCACATTTCTTTGTACTTCAACGAACAATTAACCAGTTTTAGAAATCTGGAAAGAGAAGAATATACCAGTGAATTTGAAGAATTAGAAGGAGAGTAAAAAATAATAAATAAAAAATAAAAAACACAAATTAAAAATCAAAAATTTGTCCTCTCTTTTCTCTTTTATTTTTTATTTTTTATCTTTTATTTATTATTTATTATTTATTATTTTTTATTTTTTATTTATTATTTTATTTTTATGTCCTTACCTAAACCAATTAAAAATTTAGCCGATTCCTTGGCGCAATTTCCCGGTATCGGTCCACGCCAGGCTTTAAGACTGACTTTTTGGCTTTTGCATCAAAAAAAAGAAGTCCAAACAGAAGTACTAAAAAACTTTAATGATTTATTTTTGAAAATAAAACTTTGTCCTGAATGCGCATTTCCCTTTGAAATAAAAAACAATGATACCCTCTGCGAATTTTGCCGGGACAAAAGAAGAAATCACGCGATAATCTGTATTGTTGAAAAAGAAACTGATGTTTTATCTATTGAAAAAACAAATAAATACACCGGCCTTTATCATATTTTGGGAGGGCTTATTTCAGAAATAGACAAAGAAACAATCAAAAATTTAAACTTAACTACCCTAATTTCAAGAATAAAAAATAAAAGTAAAACCAATCAACCAGTTCGCGAATTGATTTTGGCTTTGAATCCGACTTCAGAAGGAAATCTTACCAGTTATTACTTGGAAAAAGAAATAAAGAATCTCAATCTAAAAATAAAAATTACAAAACTCGCCAAAGGAATACCGACTGGCGGAGATATTGAATTTGCTGATAGCGAAACTTTAATCAGCGCGCTGGAAGGAAGAAAGTAACGCATCAAGAAAAAATATTTTCTTTATCCCTATTGTATTTCTTTTATCAAAACTTCCATATATGGCTGACGATGACCTTTCTTTTTGCGATAGCGGGTTTTTGAATGATATTTAAAGACAATTATTTTTTTCCCTTTTCCAACTTTCAGAATTTCACCAATTACTTTTTTTCCCTCTAAATAGGGTTTGCCAATCAAGGTTTTTCCTTTTTCGTCGGAAATTAAAAGCACTTTTTCAAACTCAACCTTATCCCCTTGTTTAAGGTCTTTTATTTTTTCTATCTTAATTTTTTGATTTGGGGAAACCAAATACTCCTTTCCGCCAGTCTCAATAACTGCTAACATTTTATTATAAATTTAAAAAATAAATTTGAAGACTAATCAGAAAAACTAAAACAACAATCACTATATTAGCATAATTTAAAATCTTTTTCAAATTTACTCCCTTTATTTCTACTTTCTTGTTTATTAAAAAATTAACTAAAATAAAAATAATTCCCAAAATATAAAAATTAAAAACCCTCTGCCTTTGAGTTAAAAAGTTAAAACCTAATTCATTTCTTTTTAAAACCACCGGAAAATTCGGCGCTGATTTTAAGTAAACTTTCAATATTAAAACAAAAGAGATTATAAGGAAAATTATCAAAAATAAATTAACCTTCTTTAAGTTATAAATCTTCATTGTTCTTTGTATCTCTATTTTTTGCTTAATAATTTCAACTTCTTAATATTACAATCTTTCCTTCATCCCATAAAAAAATTGCTGTTTTATCTCTTCTCCTTCCTTTTTGATTTTCTCCAGATCGTCATTTCTTACTATATCTTGAGACTCAAAATAGTCCCAAGGAGGAACTAATTCGCTCTTTATTTTATTTTTAAGCTCTTTATCATTTATCTTCAATAAAGCTTCATTTATCATAGAACTGTTTTCCTCTTTCTTTATAAAAGAATTATAATACTCTAAATACTTTTCAACTAATAGCCTAACAGTTCCCGCTTTCACCGTTAACAAAATTCCTTGGTTTTTTTCTGTTTGTTGCATCTTTTTCTGCAAAACATCCTGAGCAATCGCAGTTGTAATTTGAATCGGGATAGCTTTTATTAATTCCTCTTTATTCTCATTTAACCTTTTTACTACTAGAAAAGCGTCCGTGCCCTCCATCCGATCATCATAAGGAGAAGCCTGTTGGATTTCTACTTTGATATTATCCTCAGCTTTTATTAATCTGTCTTTTATTAATTTCTCCTTTATCGCCTTTTGCATTTCCTCGCTGTTAATGTTCTTATGAAGATAACCAATGATTATCTTTTCACAAACAAAAGGAAAATTGATAGTTCTTTCCTTTTCTTTTTTATCAGCTATATTGGCCTCGCTCTCTCTTACCGCTTTAATGGTTTCTGGATTAGCACAGCCGCTTAATTTTCCCTTCCCTTGATAAGTGGGAATATCATCAAAAAAAATTTGGAGGCTTGGCCAGATTTTTTTACAAAGGTCTCCTTCTTCTATTCTTTCATTTTCTTCTTTAGTAATTTCTTCGTTCTCCATTCTTATTATTTTTTCTTCCTCTCCAATAAAATTTAATTCTGAATAAGATTCTAAAGCCATATTTTAAATAATTTATGGTGGCATGTGCGGGATTTGGACCCACGTTTCATCCGTGAGAGGGATGCGTCCTAGACCGGGCTAGACGAACATGCCACATAACTTTCAAGAGCCTTTCTGTTTTTTATTCTTTTAAGCCTCCTTTCCCACTGTCTTGCTTTTTTTAAAGTAAGAAATTCCTCCTGAGGTATTAAAATCCATAGGGAATAAAGCTTAGTCGAAAATACTTTACCCTGGATCAGTAAAAGCTTCTTTTTCCGCAATAACACCCTAAAAAATTTTTAGGACTAAAAATATTCTTCTAAAAATCTCTTTAACTCCTCATTGGTTCTCTCATTTGAAGAAATCGTTTTTTCCATCCGTTCTTTTAACCATTGTTCAAACTTATTTTTGTCATCAAATTCTTCTTTATTTATAACCCAATGTTCATCGTGCATTGTTGAACCTAAAATCTGAATAATTATTTTATTTTTATCATCTTTATATAATCTGTAATCTTGTCCATATATCAAATTTAATATTTCTTCATATGTCTTCCATTTATCTCCATTTTCAGGTGAGGGGGGCGGTGGTGGTGGTGCTTCGGTTGTAAGCTCTGGCAAGTTTTTTGTTGGATTTTGTTCCATCTCTTTTGCTTCCTTCTCTTTTTCTTTTTTTTGAGGAGGCATTGACTCGAATTCAATAGGCATAATATCATTTTGAAGTTAAAGTTTAAATTCGACCTTTATAATTGTATAATTATTATTATTTATTTTCAATTAAAAATTTCTCTACTAAGGTCTTCATTTCTTCAGGACTAATTAGAAATAATTGTTCCATTTGGCCATCTATATGATGGATTGTAAGCAATAATCACATCAGCATAATTATACCCTATTTCCATAGATTTTTTGCAGGAACTTTCTATAAATACAGCTTTGCCGTTTAAAATTGTTTTTATTTTAGAGTTCTTTCTGGCTTTTTCTTTCACGTTATTTTGTAATTTTAATTTTTTCTCGAAATAAGGGATATTGATTTTTGAAATTTTCTATCTCCTGCATTTTTTTATAAGCATCATTTTTAGGGATAAAAATATTAATGTCGTCTACTTCTTCCAAATTTATGGCTCCTTTAATTACTGCTACGATATAAGGTTCTATCTGTGGATTATCATTCAGTGTAGTAATTGGTTCTAATACTAATCCTGGTAATGCTCTTTTAATATTAAGTATAGATTTTATTATAGAAATATGTTCTAATGAAAATGAAAAGTAATCCTTGTTATGACCTTCAAAATAAAAAAAGATGCGATCTTTAAGATTTATCGGTTTTATTAAGAAGAAAACGTCGCCATACCCTCCCCCTGTACCCCCTCTTTTAAACTCGTTGAAATTTACTGTTTGTCGCCCCCCGATAAAAGTTCCATAAACTAATGGAGTGCCACGTTCAAAACCAAAGTCCATTTCTTGAGGATGTATGGCATTTCCCTTAAGTTCTAATTCACCCCAATATAGAGGATCCTTTTCCCTCATCTTTATTAGCTCTAGAGTCGGATAAATATATCCTGTGTCTAAAATCTTTTCTAAACTCTTAAAATCTCGATTAGTACAAATATAATTCTGTTTGTTAACTAACTCTTGTTGCTGTTTTAGCAGTTGAAAAACTAATTTCTTATCAAACTTTTTTGTATATCTTTCTTTATTTTTATAAAATATTTTTTGACTCTCTTGATCAGCTTCGATTTGATCTTGTGCACTAATGGCTTTTTCTCGTACTTTATCTCCCATTGTATTAGAAATTAAATAAAACAAACTATGATATAAACCATTATCAGATACGTTACGTAATAACTGTTCTTGTCCAATGTAAGGTATTGGTTTGTCTAAAATTTTTGTTATACCTTCATCTAATAAAATCGATATATTCTCTTTTGGGGCACGACTTACTTCTTCCATTTTTATTAAGTCGGGTAAGTGTGACACTGCAAAATCTTTTAATTTCACTGATAGATTATGTATTTGTATTATATTAAGATTTTTTTTCTTGTTATCAGACGTTATATTCATCATTTGCTCGAGATTAATATCTTGCTCCTTGAAATCATCTAATGCCTTATGAATATGGTAGATAACCCACTCTAAATCTTTTTTCAATGTTCCAAAACCATTATCAGTATAGTAATCGATATCTATATCTATTAAATTTCCTTTCTGAATTTGTTCCTCTAAATTTTGTCTTTGATTTTCTCGTTCCTTTTGTTTGTTTAATAGTAACGAAAAGTACTCTAATTTTCTTTTGTCTCCATTTTGCCCATACTGTTTTTGTAAAATTTGACTCGCACCTTCTAAAGTATTAATTAATTTATTCGCTACTTCGGAAATGGTTTCTTCTTTATAAGAAGATACAATATCTTCTAATGCTTTATCTAAAGCAACAGAATCTCTTTTGTCTATTATATTCATTAATTCGGTAATCTCTGATTTAATCAATTGCATTTCTTTACTTAATCGTGTTTCTGCAAATAACTTATTTTTTTGTTTAACCTTAATACCGCCATAGATAGAGGATACAGTAAAAAATTCCGCTAATTGTGTTCTTGTATTTTTGAAAGACTCAATATTTATTCTCTTAATATTAGAATCTATTTTTGAATCGTTTTCTATATTTTGTTTATAATATTCTTCGTCCCTCAATGTTACTTTAAAGTATGGGAATACTTCTGCCTCTAAATAATCCATAAGCTCTTTTTTCTCAAGGGAATCTCCGTACAAACCTTTGTTTATTAACCAATAGGAATTGAACATTTCACTTAGATATTCTTTGGAATAATTTGCATTTGCTCCTCGCTTATCTGGAGTTTTTTGAACTTTATCTTCTGGTTTATAAGTATCCTCATTTAACTTATTTAAAACATTAGGAGATTGATTTTCTATCTGTTGATCAGGATTATCCAGCGAACCGCTTCCGCTAAATACCTCTGGTGAATAATTAATTTGATTGAAATTAGGCATAATTTTATATTTCTGAGCAATTAGTGGCACCCATAATAGCATCATCGCCATAATTAATTTTTATTCGTTCCCTATTAGTTATAATATCTCTTCTACCTTTAGCACAGATAGTAATTCCAATTGTTTTAGAAAGATTTTTAACAAATTCAACTTTATCTAAAAAATTCTCTGGCATTTGCAAATTGTAATAATCACTCATTGATTTTAATTCACCGCTATTTGGTGTTACTATTACTTTTGCCTTTTTTAATTTATCAATATATTTTGTTTCTAAAATAATACCTATTGCATTAGCATCTATATAGAAAAACCAGGTTATTCTCTCTTTCGCTGTTCTTATATTTATTGACTTTTTCTGCTCTAAATTGAATTACATAAATTCTATTCTAAAATTTAGCTATTTTTATTGTTTGGATTCTTAACATTTTTTTCTTTTTCTCTTTTATCATCCTCCTTAAAACCGATTTCCTCCCCGGGCTCCTCTGGTTCCAATTCCCCTAAAATTTCCTCTTCTAAAGTTTGGCTACTACCCTCCTTTTTATTTACAACATCTATTGTAATTTCATCTAGTGGAACAGCCGCCTTCAAGGGGCCGTGTCTATACCGCACAGATTCTCTTATGAATTCTTTAATATATATATAATATTGAGAAAACCGCCAACTTTTATCCTCTCTTGCCTTATAACCACTTTTTCCCAACATTTGGGTTAAGACATGTTCTATTAAGTCTTCCTCATCAAAAGGATAAAGATATTTATTAATTTCACCTTTTAAAACCCCCATCTGTCCAAAATGAGAAATCATAGCTTGTTTAATTTCTTCTTTAAGCAATTCATAATTTTCTTCAAACCACTTATCATCTCTTTTTTCTATCCGAGTATGGTAATTAAGATAAAGCCACCCCCTCTTTTTTGCTCTTAAAGCAGTATCCTTTGAAACACCAAACTTTTTCCTAATCTCTTGAGTAGTTAGTTGAGGGTCAATAAGAATCTTTTTTCTTTCTATTGATTCGCCTCTTTTTTGGTTAGAACCATTTTCTTCATTTTCTTCATCTTCTTTTTTTTTATCTTTCATTTGACTCTGATAAATTTTGTCTAAATTTTCCATGAATTTAAATGTTTTATATTTATATTACGCCCTTAAAAATTAAATTAGCCTTCTTTAAAACGTAATTCTATCTCCTCTCTCAATTCTCTCAACTGCTTCAATCTTTCTTCCTTACTTTTTATCAAATTTTTCAAATTATTCATTTTTTCCTCTAAATCTCCTAAAGTACTATCATCACGCAACCCAAAAATTTTTTTAATTTCTTCAACCGCTGTCCCCCTCCTGTAATTACTATCTTTTATAGAAAGAGTTATTTCATTCTCTAAACGCCTTAAACTCACTATTTTATCTTCTAGCATTACTTCTTCCATATAATTTTTAATTTGTTCCGGAGTAAGCAAGGGGTCTTTTCCAATCGGTGAACCAATAATATTCTGCTGACCGCCCCACTTTGGGTCAATTTTTTTTAATCTCTCTAATAATTTTTTAATATCAAAATCTACATTATTATCTCTTCTTGCAATGGTAAACTTTGGCGTAATAATTCCGTTTCCCCAATCAAACTTAGGATTATAAGCAACAATTATATCGGCATTTTCATATCCTATCTCCATTGCTCTCTTATGCGTTCCTTCTATAAAAGCAATTGTATTGTCAGCGAATAATTCTATTTTAGAATTTTTTCTTGCTTCTTCTAAACTTTCCTTATCTTTTAAATATAATTCTTCAATTTCTTTGTCTTCCACTTCATTTGTCAAAAGTTTTTTAACAAACAAAAGATTCTCTTCTATTGGTTTCCTTTCTTCAAAAACTTTATAATAAGCGGCTCGCAATTTCTGATTTGCCTCAGTCCAATCTTTATCTTCAATTTTTAATAATTCTTGTCCTTGTTCTTTAAAAACTTTTGGTCCTAATCTATCTAAAATTCCTATTGCCTTGGCTAAATTTTCATCAAAATTTTTATTTTCTTTTCTTAGCATTAAAACCGCCATTGCGCCTAAAGAATCCAAATCCTGACGAACAGTTGCCATTTTCCCTTCTGAAACTTTAGATAAATCAAATTCTAAAGCCTGTTCAATTGCTGAAGGAGTTTCGGGAGTATCATTATCTTTATGATGGTCAAGATTTATTCCTTCAAAACCAGGAGTGGTAATTTCTATCCCTATTTCAATTCCTTCGTAATTAGGTTCTTTCGGGTTTATAATAGTGACTTCGGATTTAATTTTTTCTAACTCAATTTTATCTTTGTTATCCGGGCCACCACCTCCTTCTTCAGGTGAATAAAAAGTTTGATTTAAATTAAGCATATTTTTTATTAATTTATATTTACCTCTACATTATATCACTCATATCTAGAATTATCAAAGAATTATGATAAACCTCTGAAGGGCAGACTAATCGGATAAAATATTTAAAAAAGTAGTGAAGGAGAGAGTTTTTTATCCTCCATAGCTTTAAGCGTAGGGGGATTCCTTCGTTCCTGAAAATCAGGGGAAGGGGCACTACTCTTTTTATATCCTTTTTGTCTGCCCTTCAGAGGTAACGACTGAAATTTAAGTCGCTACTTAATTACTGATGTATTATAGCACATTACTTCTCTCCTCCTTCAAACCTAAGATAAAAAATCTTAAACTTGAAGGAAGAAAGGAGGTTTTAACCCAATTATGGAAACCTCCCAAAAACTCCATTTAAACCCATTTACTCGTTCGATTTTATATTTATAGAACTACCTGTGTAGCGATGAGAACAACGAAAATCCACAAGAAAAACTTAAGGGTGAACTTTACAAATTCATCCTCATCGTCCACTAGCTCATTTATCGTAAGGTGAAGAAAGCCACCAAGATAGGAGAGCACTAAACAAAACAAAATTTTTAAAATGATCTCCTTCACCATCTTTACCTCCTTTTTCTCCTTTTGTTCCCTGCTATTACTGGTCAGGTATCCAGGAGAAACTGGATCTCAGATCCTCTAAGATCCAGTATTAAAAAGACAATGATTTTTCTTCTTAATGCTGAATCTTAGAACTCATTCCAAGAAGTTTTTCTCTTCCTTTTCAAGGTGCTAAGAGGATTTCTCCTCCTTCAAATCTAAGACTCATTGTCTTAAACTTGAAGAAAGAGAGGAGGTTTTAACCCAACTTTGCTACCAAGCACCTCCTCAAAAAAATTAAACTTGATAGCAAAACAATATAGCTACTAGCTAATTATTATATCTATAATTCTCCCCTCTGGAGGGGGAGAAAAGAACCCTAATATTCTTCTTTTTACCACTATATTCTTCCCTTCTTTGAGGGCTCTATAAGCCCTCAATTCATTGTGGCACCATCCACATAATTTTAAAAAGGATTCGAGATCATTCTCTGTTGTCCCTATAAACTTTAGAGACACTATTTCTCCCTCGAAATTCGCTTTGACTATTTTTTTCAAGTTAACTGAATCTAAAAAACTCTTTAAGTAATCTGTCATACTGGAAGTGTTAACTGCATCTACTCTTCTTCTAATATCTTCAAACAGGTCTCCTAAATTTTTATAAATATCAATTCCTGTTTGAGATAGGATGAACTCTCTAACTTTTTCATATTCTTCCCATGTGCCTGTCATTAATCCTTTCACCCAATCACTTTTCAATGTAAAAGTGATTGGGGATACTTGTGGGATACGCAAATAGTATCCTGTTCCTGCGTTCCATCCTTTACTGCCGAAGCTTTCATACCCGGCCTCGGCATCTATTAATCCAAATAATTTTATTTGGACCATCTCTTCCTCCTTTTTCTCCTTTTGTTCCCTGCTATTACTGGTCAGGTATCCAGGAGAAACTGGATCTCAGATCCTCTAAGATCCAGTATTAAAAAGACAATGATTTTTCTTCTTAATGCTGAATCTTAGAACTCATTCCAAGAAGTTTTTCTCTTCCTTTTCAAGGTGCTAAGAGGATTTCTCCTCCTTCAAATCTAAGACTCATTGTCTTAAACTTGAAGAAAGAGAGGAGGTTTTAACCCAATTATGGAGACCTCCTAAAACTCCATAACCCATTATAAGGCACTCATCAGGAGAAGAATTATAAGACACCAAGAAAATACTTGGAGCCTCGTCTTTCTCCTTTTATCCTCCACTTCCATAGAGATGAGGAGATGGAGGATCAACCCGTAACCAATAATGAGGCCACAAATAACAACGTATCTCAATTTTTATTCTCCTTTGTCCCTGGCCTTAAAGGTTTAAGGGAGTTATCTCCCACCAGAGGGGTAGCTCAATACATCTTGCCACCATAAAAATTCTTAAAGATTTTATGAATCTTTATGGTGGCAAGATACAAAATAAGACATAGATAAATTTCTCTTCCTTTTCAAGGTACTAAGAGGATTTCTCCTCCTTCAAACCTAATATCGGAATAATAAGCTTGAAGGAAGAGAGGAGGTTTTAATTTTTTAAGCGGAGACCTCCTACTAATTTATAATGCAACTCCGCAAAATTCTACAAGTTAGTCTAGTAAGTCATTTTCCTCCCCTGTCAGAGCAAGAACACCATCTGAACTAATTTTATAAATGTATTCACTTGGTGCCCCGTATAATCGTCCCCCAACAGTCATTTTTATCGTACTACCAAATCTACATTTTAATATCCACTGTCCACCACTACCCATTGCCCCTGCTGCTCCTTGAGCAATAACACCACTTAAAATCTCCTTTACTCCTTCTGATATTGTTATATCATTACTGCCTCGAAATCCAATATGTCCTCTAAGAACAATAATACATTCATTCTCTGTTTTATTCTCGTGAGCAATCAATTTTGGACGACCAGAATGAGTTTCACCTATCTCTCCATCAAATATTATAACATTTCCTTTTTCATCTAGTTCGTTCATCTCTTCCGGGGTCAAACCACTTACGGGTAAAACCCCGAGACGTCTTCCTCTTCCCTCTTCTCCTACCAAAATTGCGGGTATTGTGATTTCTTTATTGTGAAATATAAACAATTGCACAATACCTCCCATAAATACTGTTGAACCTTTAATTGTAAAAATCTTCATTATATCCTCCTTTTACCCACCTGTATCTTTCGATATTCAGGCGTTCTAGTTGGATCCTAGAACTTTTGGGTGTGGTAGCATCTTGCCACCATAAAAACTCCTAAAGATTTTATGAATCTTTATGGTAGCAAGATGTAATTAGACAGTTCTGCACTTCTCTTCCTTTTCAAGGTACTAAGAGGATTTCTCCTCCTTCAAGCTTAATATCCAACATATTAAACTTGAAGGAAGAGAGGAGGTTTTAACCCAACTTATAATTTATATGGAGACCTCCCAAAACTCCACCTAAACCCCTCGCTCTTTTCACAGTAGGTTAGCAAAACCTACCAACCTGGCTTTTGGTCTTTTATGGCCAGGTTACTTATCGTCTTTCTCAGCCCTCTATTTTATCAAGGTGAGAAATAGCGATAGTCCCTCTTTGCTTCGGCTTTGGAGATGGTTCTCGCGAACCAGCCGATTCCCGCGGTCTGACGAGGGTTCCGCGGGAGATTACTTATAAAGTCCTACAACTCGACTTTATAAGTAATCTTTGCCTCTTTTCTCTCCAACACCCACCAGGGGTGGTGGAGAGCAATGAGGTCCTTCGCCTCTTCTTCCTCCCAGAGAATCTCCTCTGAGAGATTCCCTACGGAAGAAAGAGAAGCCATCGAGAAAACTACCCAACCGTAGTTCCTCGATAGAACCTCAAATTCCTTCTCCCCCATCCTAAGGAGAAGAAATTTTTTCTTTCCTTCCATTTTTCTTTCCTCCTTCTGACTCAAAATTTCCCTGAGGGGCGAGTCACTCCTTGTTGATGGTTCAAACGGCTAAATTTAGCCTCCCACCGCACTAGCATTTTACTAGCCTCAGGTAGTTAGTTTTTTCTTTTTTGTCTTATTAAAAGCTCAAGACAAAAAAGAAAAATTTAGCTTTCCAGGGCTGCTAACCACAACCCCAACCAAGCTGGCTGCCTCATCAGTTTCAAGTAGCCAACCTGGAAAACCATTAGAAATGGTTTCGGCTTTGCTTGGTTGAAATAAAAAGATAAAAAAAGAGGGCTATACAAATATTTGTAGCCCTCTTTTTTATTAATTTTTCTTATCTTATTTTCCTTATCTTAAGTTTTTTACTCTTTCTAACAAGTAGAGAGAGAATTAAGAGGGCTACTCAGAAATTCTCTCTCCACTTGTTAAAATCCTACTTTCAAAGTAAGCGATAAGCAAAATTGTAGCCCTCTTTGCCTGCCTAAATTTTTGCTTCTCAAAAATTTAGGCAGGTAGATTTTTCAATTTTCTCCTAATTTGAATCTACTATTTTCTAAATAATAAACTCAAAGGGCAAACTCTTTCTAAATTCGCCATATCTTGGTGAACTTGGATAGAGAAGGGAAGAGGAAGAAAGCCTCTTCCCTTACAACCCTTTATAACCCACTGCCATTAGTCCCTTTCCTCCGTAGGGGGTCTATAATGTGTACGACCCCCTACAGATCTTATTCCGAGTCCTACTCTACCCAGATTCACCCTTACGGTAGGGTGATCTGGGTGTTTAATTTCAATTATTTTTACATCATCGGGGAAAATAGCTATATAGCGTTGATGCCAACGACTATATAGCCACTGAACAGGAGAAGGAGAAAAAGTACAAGAAGAAGGATTAGGGGGGTCCTCTCCCACATAGCTGGGAGGGGGGATCTTTTTGACTTCATAATAATACTTCCCCTCCCCTATTCCATAATCATTGTCCACGGGGTAAAAATAGAGATCCCCTTGACGGGTTTCTCCTCCCCATTCATTTAACTTAGGATCTTCTCTCACTAAACTAAAAGAGAGAGAAGAATCTTCTCCTATTTTGATCTCCCACGCGAATTTTTTTCTTAGTGTGGTCCAGATGACTTCAACTCCCCAGAAACTCTTCTTATTATCTCCTTCATCATATAAAGGATTAACAACAAGACTTCCTTTTCCAGAAACAGTCCCAGCAAGGATGTAATAGGCTGATTTCCTCACACTATTATCATTATCATAGTAACAAAAGGGGAACCAACGAGGATCACATGCTTCCCTATAGACACCGACGGTGATTTTTCCCACCGGGGTGTCTAAAGTAGTTTGAAGACATTGGGAGCTTCTAAAAGCCCTTGCCCTCCAAAATAACGGCTGCATTTCTTGGGGAAAGAGGGAGGCATAACCCTTTTTATCTAGGGTCTCAATTAATTTTTGAAACCCCGATTCTTCTTCTATACCTCCTCTAGAAACATGTTGGGAATTAAAATACCCTAAGGCATTTTTAGCTTCGCGGTAAACACTAATCCCAATTTCTAAATCCAATTCGGATTCTTCAACCACTTCTCTTAGCCCCTCAATGTAACAATAAATTGCTTTATTGAGGGCTATTTGTTCCTCAGAATCCGAAACTAAGTAAGACCTTTTTATAATTCCAACCTCCACTAAGTAGGTCGGATTAGGCACGGAGGCCAATGCCTTACGTAATTCTTCACTCTTTAAAAAAGGAGTTATTATCCTTTTTTCTTCAATAAATTCTATCTTTTCTCCTTCTTGGGGAATATAATTTTCCCCATAACACTTTATGTCTATAAACTTACCTTTATCCACACCCAACTCCCTACGAAGCTGGGCAATGCTTTTGCCGACGAAATCGCCGGCAACAAATATAATTATCTTCTCCATAGCCACCTCCTTGCCCCTACCTGCCTCTTTTATGAGGTCAGGGCTTATGGGGTGCTAAATCCTTTCAGATTCGGCTTTAAAAAGATAAAGAATTATCTCCTTAAAGCCGAATCTGAGAATTCATTTCAAAGAATTTCAAGGTATTTCTCTAAATCAAACAATACCTTAGTTTGATTTAGATATTACTAAGATTCTTGGGGATTTTATATTTTAAAGGTGCGAGAGGGTAAGGGCACGGATTGGATTGTGCCCTTACCATAAGTTGTGTCGAGTAAGCAAGGTCCCGCTTGCTTACCCGCCTTGCTTTTTCAATTGTCTGAAAAAGCAAGGCGGACAAGCAAAGAAAAGTGGGTTAGGCTTTTCTTCTTGTCCCTCCTAATCGGATTTTTAATCCTAATTAGGGGTGATAGGGGTTAAAGAATTAAAAGGAGCAAAACTCAACAATTAATTCATTTAACGAAATTGAAATTAAACCCTCGTCTTGGTTTAATCCCAATTATTTTCCCCTATCAATTTAAGACGAGAAAACTAAAAAATATTTATTTTTCAATTCACTCTCTCCTTGAATACTCTCTCCTTAAAGAAAGTGAAAGGTAAATATTTTTTAGTTTTTATTTCAAGGTGCTATATTTTGCTTATTTTGATAAAACGCTATCTCCCCAAGCTGAGGAGAGAATTAAGGATTAATTTAAATAATTTAAATCCCTAATTTTCTCATTACCTTGGAATAAAAAAGCGGCTAAAGTTTATTTTCTAAGAAGAGAAATCGGGCTCTAATATCAAACTTTTAACCGCTTTTGCTTAATTTCCGGTATTAAGCTCACCGACTCTCTCCTTAAGTTATTTAATTATAGGGTGCTTTTTTTCTTTATTCTGCCTATTTTTTAAGTATCTCAACTATAGCACACTTTTAATAAAATGTCAAATAGAAATTCCTCTTTAAGTTAGTTTTAACTTCTCACTTTATTTTGTCTTTAATTATAGCACATTACAGCAAAAATGTCAAGAAAAATTAAAAAAGGGGCAACTCCTTCCCCTTTTCCTGTTTTCATTTTATTTTCAAATTCAATTTTTTACTCTATCTTCTCATCTGGGGGAATGTTGTAATAATTAATTAAAAATTGCTCTACTTCTTTAAAGGCTAAAGTCACGGTATGGCTGGCAGCGCTATTTGGGTCTATAGGCTTGTCCATTTTCACTAATATTAGGAAGCGAGGGTCTGAAGCCGGAAAAAATCCAACAAAAGTATGAATCTGATCATCTGAATATCCTCCTTTTCCAAATAAAGGAATCTGAGCTGTGCCAGTTTTTCCCCCTAAACTGTAACCTTTTATTTTGGCATTTCCTCCAAAACCATTTTCAATTACGGAAACAAGCATTGTGGTTAATGTCTGGGCAGTTTCTTTAGAAATTACCTGTTTTTGCTCTGGTTGGTCAATGGAATGATACACGCCATTTGAGTCTTCTATTGCCTCGACAATATATGGATTTACCACTTTCCCTTCGTTTAAAAAAGCAGAATAAGCCCTTAATAAACCAATTGGAGTAACCGTAATTCCCTCGCCATAAGAGGCGGTTGCCAAATGGCTGGGGTTGGCTTTTGGATATTCCAAATTAGATAAATCGCCAGTAATTTCATTTGGCAGGTCAATGCCGGTTTTTTCATCTAAACCGAACTTTTTAAAATATTCTCTTAAATTTTGCATTCCAACTCTCTGGCCCACAAAAATCGCGCCGGTGTTAATAGAACGCTCTAAAACTTTTGTCATCGTCACATTTTTTCCATAAACTTCATTCCGATAATTATTAATTCTATAACCAGAAATTTCAAAATACCCTTTATCATCATAAGTGGTCTCCGGCGTCACTTTTTTCAAGTCTATTCCTGCTGCCATTGTTAAAGGTTTAATTACTGAACCTGGTTCATACATTTCTTCAACCGCGTAATTTTTATAAACTGAATAATCCTTGACTTCATTAAACTTATTTAAATTGAAAGTTGGCCAATTTGCCAAAGCTAAAATTCTGCCGGATTTTGCTTCCATTACAATGATTGAGCCTTTTACTGCCCCTCGGCCTTTGATTAAATTTTCTAAAGCCTCTTCGGTCTTAAACTGAACATTTTTATCAATAGTAATAATAAGATTTGCTCCTTCAACTGGGGCTTTATTTGAAGAAAAAAGAGAATAAATTAATCTACCCAAAGCATCTCTAACGCCGGAATATTCACCAGGCTGACCAGATAAAATATCTTCATAATAAGATTCAAGTCCGTATCTGCCTTTTATTTTCCCATCTTCTCCCTGAGAAACAAAGCCAATTGTTTGACTCAATAGACTATCAAATGGCCAGTAGCGAAATCTTTCTTCCTTAAAATAAATTCCCTTTATTGCCATTTCTTTTATAATAGTCATTAGTTCTTCATCTTCAATCCTATTTACTAATGGTTCATAAGGATCGCCCTCTTTATTTAATCTATTAAAAATTTCTTCCTTCTTCAGGGACACATATGGAGCCAAAGCCTCACTTGTTTTCTGAGGGTCTTCTATTTCTTTTGGAACCGCATAAAGAGACCAATATTTTTTATTAATCGCCACCGCGATCTTTTCCTTATCTTTGTCCTGGGTATAAATTAAACCCCGCTGGGGTAAAAGGGTGGCTTTGGCAGAATGAGTAACTTCCGCCAAAGCCCGATACTCTTCATGTTTTAAAATTTGGAGGTCAAATAAACGCACAGTTAAAATCGCAAAAAGGACAATAAAACCTAAATAAATAAAAAAAACTCTTCCAGAAGGATTGATTTCTTCATTTGGAAGAATAATTTTTCGTTTATAAGACCGACGCATACCTAGATATTAAAATCTTACCAAAGAGTTCTTAGCAAGATTGTCTTCTTTTAAATTCAAATAACTTATATTTTTTACTGGAACAAAATGATTTTCTTCTGCCCATTTATTAATCTCAACAGTTGATTGAGCATCGGCTAATTCTTCTTGAAGAGTGGCTAATTTTTCTTCTGTTTGACTAATTTCGTTTCTAAGTTTATAAATCTGGTAATCTAAAGAAATATTCTGACCATATAAAATAAGCCAAAAAATGAGAAAGGTTATCAGTGGAGCGAAAAGAAACACCGCTAATTTGATATGACCAAAATGTTTCTTAATGTCTAAAATTGGAGAAAAGAAGTGAAATTTCTTGCTGGGATATTTACGGCTTGAAACAAGAACAATTGGCCGCCTGATTTTTTTTGAATTGGAGTAATCGTAGATAATTGTCATATTTTTATTTATTAATTTTTTTTATTGTCCTTAATTTTGCTGAACTAGATTTAGGATTTAGTGAAATTTCTTCTTTTGAGGGAGTAATTGGTTTTTTTGTGAGAATTTCACCCTTGTTTTGTTTTTCTAATTCTTTAAAAAAATTTTTGATAATTCTATCTTCGAGCGAATGAAAAGAAATGACAACTAATCTTCCATTTGGTTTCAAAACTTCAAAAGCCTCATCTATCCCTTTTTTGATATTTTCTAATTCGTTATTAGTTGCGATTCTTAAGGCCTGAAAAGTTCTGGTAGGAAAAGGGAGGCGATGTTTATCATAGTTTCTGGGTAGGACTCTTTTTAAAAGTTCAACCAAATCCATTGTTGTTTCAAACTTTTTCTCTTTTCTTGTTTTGACAACTGCCTTCGCTATTTTAAAAGAATATCTTTCTTCACCAAATTCTCTTAAAATTTTTTCAATTTCTTTCTCCGGATACCAGTTAAGAATATCTTTGGCTGTTAAATCCTGATTAACATCAAATCTCATATCAAGCGGCTCGTTTTTTTTGTAAGTGAAACCGCGGCCGGATTCTTCTAAGTGATAGGTGCAAATCCCAAAGTCAAAGAGAACTCCATTTACTTCATAAAACTGATAATCTTTTACTATTTCTTTTAAATTGGTGTAACTACCGTTAACTAAAATCAATCTCTTAATATCTTTAAACCTCTCTTTAACTTTTTCATAAATTTCTTTGTCAATTTCTATGCCCAAAACTTTTCCCTGAAGCTTATTATGTTCTAAAATTTTTAACGAATGCCCGCCTTCGCCAAATGTCGCATCAATAAAATCTTCGTTGGCTTGCGGTTTAAGATATTGGATTACTTCTTTTAAAAGAACGGGTAAATGCATGAAAAAATAAGTCAAATTTCAAAGGTCAAAAGCCTAAATTAATGGTTAATAAAACTGTCATCCTGAATATTATATCCCTAAGTCACTCAGTTTTTCCGCAATATCACTTGATTCTTTTTCCGTGCGTTTTTTATATTCTTCCCAAAGTTCTTCATCCCAAATTTCCAACCGGTTATAAACACCGGCAATTACAATTCTTTTTTTTAAATTGGCAAATTTTCGCAGATAATCAGGAATAACAATTCTTCCCTGGTTATCTAACAAAACATTCATTGCGCCAGCCAGCATTAATCTTTGAAAAGCCCGAGAATTTGCCTGACTCAAAGGTAAATTTTTAATTTTTGATACTATCTCCTCCCAATCTTTTTTCGGAAAAATAAATAAACAATTATCAAGTCCCCGAGTAATAGTTACCTCTTCGCCTAAAAGAGTTCTCAATTTTGCCGGCATTGCGATTCTTCCTTTTGAATCTAAATTGTAATGATATTCGCCAATTAACATATTTTAAGTTATCCACAATTACCCTTAGTTATCCCCACAGTTATCCACAATCATCCACTTTCCTCCATTTTATTATTTTTTCAACCCTAAAGTCAAGAGTAAATACCACTAAAAAACACCCTTTGAATAAAGGGTGTTTTTTTGCTTTAATAATAGATATTCCTTTTTTACCTGTTTACTTATCCACTATTTATTCACATCAACTTTTGCTTCTTTTCATTTGCCAAAAATTCTTTTTTAGTTTCTTCAAAAAAAGACTTGCTGTCAAATTGTTCCGAGGATTTTGGCATAAATTTTATCTATCACATATTATATCACTTTTTAAAAATATTATAAACTCACTAATATTTTTAGAACTAAAAAAGGCGGCTAATGATTCCCCGCTTTTTGCCACCTCTCGTATATCAAATTTCAATTGAATCTTTTCCGCTTAATGCTCCCGCAAACCTCTGAAATTCAAGTAAAGTAAGGTAAGACTTCTGTGGTGGGCAATGCAGGATTCGAACCTGCGACCTCGTCGATGTGAACGACGCGCTCTGCCACTGAGCTAATTACCCAATGATGCAAAAGCAAATTAAGATATACACTCTTTTTAATAAATCATAGCAAAATTTCTATAAAAAAGAAACTCTATTATTAGAGTTTCTTTCATCCTATCGTCTTTTTTATTTTATTTCAACGCTTGCTCCGGCTTCTTCTAATTTCATTTTAATCTCTTCTGCTTCGGCTAAAGAGATATTTTCTTTAACCGGCTTTGGCGCGGCGTCAACCAAATCTTTTGATTCTTTAAGGCCTAAACCTAACAAATCCTTTACCACTTTAATAACTTGTAATTTTGATTGTCCGCTATCTTTTAAAATCACGGAAACTGTTTCTTTCTGAGCCGCTTCCCCGGCATCAGATTGAGACGCATTAGCGGCGCCAGTATTAGATATTACCGGCATGGCGGAAACGCCAAATTTCTCTTCCAAGGCCTTTACTAAATCATTTAATTCTAAAACTGAAAGTTCTTCTATTTCTTTAATGATTTTTTCCAATTTTTCTGATAGTTTTTTTTCTTCTGCCATATTTTTAGTTTAAAATTATTTTAAGGTATCTGAAACAAGTTCAGAGATCCCTCGCTTTGCTCGGGATGACAACTTAGTTGTCATTTTTTTATTGTTTTCCTACTGATTGTTTTCCTATTGCATTGATTACCATCGCTAATCTAAAAAGATTGCTTTTCAAAGAATAAGCTAAACGATAAAAGGGTGAATAAACTGCTCCTGCTAACCGACCATATAAAACATTTTTAGCAGGGATATTTGCCAACTCTTCTACCACGCTGGCTGTCAAAAACTCATTGTTTAACAAACCTCCTATAATTTTGAAATTTTCATTCTGTTTGGAAAATTCTTTTACAATCTTGGCTGGGGCAAGGGGGTCTTCAAAAGCAAAATTAACCAATACTGACCCTTCTAATTTTTCTCGCCAATCCTCCTTTAATCCCTTTCTTTTCAAAGCCAAATCTAAAAGAGTTTTCTTAATTACCTTCGCCTTACCGCCAACTTCTTTTAATTTCGCTTTGTAATTGTTTAACTGGGAAGTTTTCACTCCATTAATTGATGAGAAATAAAGAGCAGTGGCTTCGCCTAAATCCTCTTCCAGTTCTTTTATAATCTCCCGTTTTTTATCTTTTGAAATCATAATAAAAAATGTCTATTAGTTTAATAGACATTAGGCTCTTTTAAAAGCAGAAAAGCCGATTTTCCCTCGTTAGGCTTTACCCCTTAAAGGCACCTAATGTCTTCGGAATAGATATAATTAAGTGTAGCAAAATATTAAAATAAAGTCAACCCCGCACCTTTAAAGATTGATTTTATAAATATGCCTTTGGCATTTATCTTCTAAAGGTGCGGGGCAACTCAGAGCCGATGGTCGGAATCGAACCGACAACCTTACCCTTACGAAGGGTCTGCTCTTCCTATTGAGCTACATCGGCTTTTTATTTTTATTTTACCACAAATTAGTAAAATTGCCAGACAATTCAATTTTTGTTAGAATGAGTCTGAATGACTGATTATAATAAAAAAGTAGTTTTGGGAATGTCCGGAGGCGTAGACTCTTCAATGAGTTTAATTTTACTTAAAAAAAGAGGTTATGAGCCTATTGGAATAACTCTCAAACTTCCTGTTTGGAAAAATCAAAAAAATCTTTTAAGAGAAAATATCTGCTGTACTACAGAATCTATTAATTTGGCAAAGTCAATCTGCCAACAATTTGACGTTCCGTATTTTATTCTAAATAAACAAAAAGAATTTAAAAAAACAGTAGTCAATTATTTTAAAAAAGAAATTAAAAATAACAGAACGCCGAACCCCTGCGTAATTTGCAATCGTTATTTTAAATTTAAATATTTGATTGATTGGGCAAAAAAACATAAAATTTTTTATATTGCAACTGGCCATTACGCTAAAATCAAATACAATCCGAAAACAAAAAAATATGAACTATTCAGGGCAAAAGACAAAAAAAAAGACCAAAGTTATAATTTATCTTTTCTAACCCAGAATCAGTTAAAACGCCTTATTTTCCCCATTGGTAATTTATATAAAAAAGAGGTTTATAAATTAATAGAAAAAGAAAGATTCTCCATTTTTTGCCAAAAACCTCAGAGCCAGGATTTTTGTTTTGTTTCCGGCAAATCGCTTCAGGAATTCATTAAAAGTTATCTAAAACCAAAACCAGGATTAATCATTGATAAATCGGGAAAGATTCTCGGCAAACACAATGGCTTAAATTTCTATACTTTAGGCCAAAGAAAAGGCTTAAAATTGGCGAACGGTCCTTTTTATGTTTTAAATTTTAAACCGAAAGAAAATACCCTTGTTGTTACTAATAATAAAAGGGATTTATTAAAAAGAGAAATTGTTATTTCACCAATAAATTTTATTAGCGGTATTCCGCCTAAAAAGCCAATTGAAGTAATGGTCAAAACTCGTTCGCAGCAAAAATTAAGCAAAGCAAATCTGATTCCTTTTAGAAGAAAATATAAAATAAAATTTAAAAAACCAGTTCTTTCGCCAACTCCTGGGCAATTCGCAGTTTTCTATCAAAACAACAAGTGTCTTGGAGGTGGCGTAATAAACTAGGCTGTCTGCCTCCAATACTGCTTCAGCGCTGGTTGTCAACTCGCTCCAGCCGCTGAGTCGCAGCCTAAACTCTTGGGTTAACGGCTTTCGCTTCGCTCTAGAAAAAGCCTATTGAGATTACAAGGCTTGCCTCAAAAATATTGGGGCAAATTTTAAAACAATGAATATACAATCACTAACATTTAATCTAAATTAAGAGTTACTTATAAGATAAGGAGGCAATATGGCAACGGTTTCAGTTCTAAAAGTTAAAAGAAACAAACTGACAATCAAAAAATCATTTCTTTATTAAAAATTATTAGCTAGCTTCCTTTTTTTAATTCCAAAACATTTCTTATTTGATGAATAATTTCTTAAATAAAGGAGGTTAAATTATTGAGCGGGTGAAGGGAATCGAACCCTCTCCTTGACCTTGGGAAGGTCACGTACTGCCAATATACTACACCCGCATTTTTCTCTCTTACCTTTCTAATTCGTTTTAAATATTTTTAAAATATTATACCATAAGTCTTTTAAAGCCTCAAAAAAACTCTTTGTCTCTAATGTATTTTCGGTAGTTGTTGATGTAATTGAGGTTTCTGGAATAGTTCCCTTTGGCGGAATGACTAAAACAACTTCTTCGCCTTCTTTTTTTAGACCAAGCATCAGTCTTGCCTGTTTTTCTAATTTTTCTTTAAGGTTGCTTTCGCTTTTAATTTTTTCTAAATTGCTTATTTCTTCTTCTAATTGCTTTTCTCTTGCTAATAATTTTGAAATTTCTTGTTTGAGATATTGCCGACGTTGGTAATCTTGGTATAACCGATAGAAAAGTCCCCCTAAAAGAAGTAAAACTATAATTACAAAAAAGAAGTTTCTAATTTTTATTAGTAAATTTTTCATAATGTAGGTCTTGTATAATAATTATAACTATTTGCCTAGATGTAATTCTCAACTAAATCCATTTAATGTTCGTCTTTTTTGGTGAATAATTTGACAAAAACCGAGGAGGGAATTTCTAAATCTGCTTGTTGGAGCAGTTTCTTTTTTCCTTTTTTTTGTTTTTTCCAAAGTTTTTCCTTTCGCGTTCTGTCGCCGCCGTATAAATGGCCAGTAACATCTTTTTTTAAAGCCGGGATTGTTTCTCGGGCAATAATCCTCCCTAACCCCCTTATCTGAATGGCAACTGGATAATTTTGCCGCGGAATTAATTCTTTTAATCTTAACGCCAAAGACCGCGCTTCTTTTTCTATTTTCTCTTTTAAAACTATCTGACTTAAGCTTTCAAAGACCTTGCCCGCTAAAAGCACTTCCATTTTTTCCAAGTTTGCCGGTTTATAAAACTCTTCTCTTTTATAATCCATTGAGCCGTAGCCAGAAGAAACTGATTTTAAATCATCATAAAAATTTCGAACAACTTCTTCAAGCGGTAAGTCTAATTTAATTTCTAATTTCTCATTAAAAGTATTAGTAATAATATTTTCTCCTCTTTTAAATGAGATTAATTTTAAAACTGGCGCTAAATATAAAGAGGGGGTAATAATTTCTGCTTCAACCCACGGCTCTTCGCTTTGTTCAATCAGTTCTTCTTCTGGCCATTGATTTGGATTAGTAATAATTAAGGGCTCTTTTTGATTTTTGATTTTTACCCGGTATGGCACTGTTGGATTTACCACTACTAGATCAAGGCCATATTCTTCCTTTAATCTCTCCTGGATTATTTCTAAGTGAAAAAGGCCTAAAAAACCCAAACGAAAACCTCTTCCCAATACCTCGGAAGTCTCGGGCATATACTCCAACGCCCAATCATTTAGTTTTAATTTTAAAAGGGCTGTACGGAAATTTTCAAACTCTTTTGAAGAATCCCCCTTCTTTAAATAAAAACTGGCATAGACCATTGGCTTTGGTTGACTATATTCTATTTCTTTTAAATTATAACTTTTATTTTCTAAAATTAAATAATCCCCCACTCTGATTTTATCCGGCTCTTTTAAGCCGGTGGCCAACCATCCAATTTCTCCTGCCTCAAGTGTTTCTTTCTCTTTTAATTCAGGGGAAAAATAACCTAAACTCAAAACTTCTCCTTTACTTTTGTTAAACCAGAGACAAAATCTCTCCCCTTTTTTTATTTTTCCTTCGAGCACTCTAATATAAGCAATAATTCCCTTAAAATAATCAAATTTGCTGTCAAAAATTAAAGCGCAAAAATTTTGATCTATTTCTGTTTTTGGGGGAGGAATTTCCCTAATAATTCTTTCCAACAATTCTTTTACTCCTGTTCCGTTTTTAGCAGAGATTAAAGAAATTTCTTCTGGTTTGATATTTAAAAGTTTTACCAATTCTTTTTTTCTATCTTCTAAATTATAATTTTCTAAATCAATTTTATTTAAAACTGGAATAATTTTTAAATTTTGCTTTAAAGCCAAATTTAAATGGGAAATCGTTTGAGCCTGAATTCCCTGACCGATGTCAACCAAAAGAATAGCGCCTTCAACTGCCTTTAAAGCCCTTGAAACTTCAAAAGAAAAATCAACGTGGCCGGGGGTATCAATTAAATTCAAAATACAATTATGGTAGCGCATTGTTACCGGATGCATTTTAATTGTTACACCGTGCTCTTTTTCCAAATTCATTTTGTCTAAATACTGTGGTTCTAACTTTAATCGAGGGACTGTTTCAGTTAATTCCAAAAACCTGTCTGCCAAAGTAGACTTCCCGTGATCGATGTGGGCAATAATGACGAAATTACGAATGTTGGTCATTTTTTCTAATAATCCTCTTTTTGAAATAACCTAAAATATCTTTAACTTCTTTAATCTCTAAAATTTTACAAACTATTAAAAAAATTAAAAGAGTTAAAGCAAAAGAAATAATACTGGAAAAAACTAAATTTTTTACTTTTGAAAAAGGATAAATTCCCCTCAAGAAACTTATAGAAAGAAAACCAATTACACTACTTAAAATTGAAGCAGTTAATATTTTTATTAAAGACTTTAAAAATTCTTTTTTATTTTCTAGGGGAATCTGCAAATGTTTTCTAAGAAAAAGAAATAAAAGCAAAGAATAGATAATATAAGTAAGAAGAATTCCCAGGGCTAAACCGCTTGCTTTTAGTTTTAAACCAAGATAAAAACAGATTAAAAGTCCAGCGCCATAAGATAAAAGACTAGCAAAAAATGGCCTTTTAGCGTCTTTTTTGGCAAAAAACACTTTTAAAAGATAATAATTTAAACTCTGAAAAATCATTGCCAAAGACATAATTTCTAACACCTTCATCGTGTTTAAAGTCGCCTGCCAATCAAATTTCCCATAGCCTAAAAGCAGTCTTACAATCGGCTCCCTAAAAACAATCATCCAAAAAGATAAGGGAATGATAAAAAACAAAATCAAAAGCAAGGTTTTTTCGTAATTAAAAATAAACTCGTCTTTTTTCTTCTCTGATTCAAGTCTGGATAAATAAGGAAAAGCGGCATCAGCCAAAGGTAAAGCAAAAATAGTATAAGGCAAAATATTATCAACAAAACTGAAAATAGTAATCGTTCCTTCTTTTAAAAGAGTGGCTATTGAGGTTACCCCGAGCAAAAAAATTTGTGAGATAATTATGCTCAAAGTTCGAGAAGACATCACTGCAAATAATTTTTTTATACTAAAAACAAAAGTTGAGATTTTAAATCTTTTAAATCGATATCCTAAGTTTAAAAGTGACGGCACCTGAATTAAAACATGAGCTACAGCGCCTAAAATTACGCCGAAAATCAATCCATTTAAACCAAATTTAGGAGTAAGAAATAAAATTCCGAAAATAATTCCCAGATTATAAACTACTGGCGTCAGGGCGCTGATGAAAAAAAGCCGAAAACTTCTTAAAATAGAAGAAAAAACTGCGGAAATTCCCAAAAGAAGCGGTTGAATCATCAGTAATCGAGTCAGAAAAACTGTCATTTTTAAACTTTCTTCGTTAAAGCCAACCAATATTTTTTTCAACAGAGGATAAGCGAAAATAATAACGATTAAACCAACTATGATTAAAAGAAAAGAAATCAAGGATAAAATTAAAGAAGAAAATTGCCAGGCTTTTTCTTTATTTTCAACTAAATAATCATTTAAAAGCGGAATAAAAGCCGCCGAAATGGTGCCAATAATAAAAACATTATAAATAAAATCGGGCAGCCTGAAAGAAGCATAATAAATATCTAAAGCAGCTGAGGCACCAAATTGCGAAGCAAGCAAAGCGTTTCTTATGAATCCTAAAACAGAACTTAAAAGAGCAAAAACCGAAGTAATTAAACCTGCGCCTAAAATTGTTTCTGTCTGATGATTCAAAATTTTTTTAAAAATTTGATTCATTTTTTTTCAATATTTACTTTGATATTCAAATCTTTGTCTAAAGGAATCCATTTGTCAAAAGAAAAAAGAGTTGGCGACAAACTTAATTCATTAGGTAAAATCATTTTATAAAGAAAATTGATATTTTGACCGCTCTGTTTATAAATATTTGTTTCAACTAACTGAGGTAAATTTTCTTCTTTCAAATTAAAAGGCAAAACATAATCCAGGATTACCGGTGCTTGAAACAAACAAGCAAAACCGCCAACAACAAGCTTCCCGTTTTCTTTATAAATTTCTGCATTTTCCCCTTCTCTTATAATCCTACTTTGTTCAATTAGGCTTAAATCGCTATCTTTCGCATAATTGAGTTTCTCATAATACCTGGAATTATCTTCTTTTGCCACCTTAACCAATCCTTCAATCTTTAAAACATCAGCCCCCTCTGGCAGATAAATTTTTAAATAATTAAGAATTTTTTTATCAGCTGATGTTTTAGATTCTGCATTAACTATTAAGTGATTAATGTATTGACCTTCTTCTGTTATTTTTGTTTTTAAGATAATTTTTTTCAGGCGACTGTCGGTTTTTAATTCTTTATCTAATAAACTAAATGCGACTGTCAAAAAATTACTGTAATTGTTTTCTTTACTCGCTTCTTCCTGTAAATATCTGGAAAAATACTGATTGAATTTTTTATCTTTAAAATAAAATTGGATATCTTTTTTTAATACCTGATTTTGAAAATCATCAATTAAATTCGTTATTTTTTCTGGCTTTTGGCCTTTCAGTTTCTCAAAAATTGAATTGAAGAAGGTGTCTAAAACCAGAGGACTACCGCGTAAAGGCCCCGACTTAAAACCAATTTCTGTTTGTTCTCTTAAAAACTCAGAAAAATTATTAGCGGTAACGGCATACGGATAATTTTCTATAGTAATTTCACCGAGAGCATTCATTATTGCTATAATAGTTTCAGGGTTAATTAAAATCACTCCATCAATTTTATCTTGGGTGCTTTCTTCGTAAAACTGGATGATTTTTTTGGCAGTAAAATCGAAATCGTAAAACCACCCTAAATCATGGAAAAACCATTGATTAGAAATAGTTTTAAGAGGTTCTGGGGGAATTATTTTGGAAACGAAAATATTATCCAAATCGCTAATATGGCTGCCAGAAAAATTAATTTTGCCTTTATCGAAACTTAATATTCCATAAGAAGAAAATATGCCCCCGCTTGGTCTAGGTATTAATGGATATTGAACCAAAACTAAATAATCCATTTTTTGATTTTCACCAAAAAAATCCAAAAGAGTTAAGATATCTTGCTCGTAAGTTATATCAAGAGAAATATCTAATTTCTTTAAATCTTCAAAATTATTATAAAGATTTTTTAGACAATTTAGATTTCCTTCTTTTTGATTTAAACCGTCCAAAAGAAATTCGAACTGATTTAAACAATCTAAATTATCAACAATTTCTGTAAAAGTTTCTTGTAATTTTACATCATCTTTTAGTCTGGGAATTAGACTGATAAATTTTTCTATTTCTCCCTTTGTTTGGCTCAGCCCTTCTTTTAAGTTTTTAAATTCCTCAAAAACATCCGAAATTTCTATTTGATTTTTATTTTTATTTTGTTCTTTTAATAATGTTATAATTTTCTCGTTACTATACCTTAAGTTGGTAATATAATTACCAAAATAAAAAATACCCCCCAGCAAAGCGAGAATAATAAGAAAAAAAGTTATTTTTTTTATCAGTCGCATTTTGTTTCTTAAATATCTTACTATATTTTTCCAAATTTAGCAATTGTTGACTTTTCTTTTACTTTTATGCTATAATATGAAAGGGTTTGTTGGGCAGTTGCTGAGCGTTCATTTACTTGGGCGCTTGGAGGAAAGTCTGAACATCCCTCTGTGCTTTAACAGAGACAAAAGCAGTGGTTAAAAGCCACCATTTTAAACCGCTTGATTTAATAACTGGTAACAGTTATTAAAGATGGTTTAAAAGAGAGGTGCGAACAGAGACGTTTTAATCCGAAAGGATTAAAACCCCCACTTTTAAAGGAGGGGTGAGCCTGAAAGAAATTTCAGGGTGAAACGGCTAAATCCTTGCTGGATGCAAGAGCCGTGCCCCCCACTTGAAATGGATAATTAAATGAATCATGGTATCTTATTCTCAATTCTTGGTAATAACCAATCCATTTCAAGTGGGGGGAGTGCTCGCTTGATTCCGATGGCAACATCGGAACTAGAAAAATAACTGCCTCCTTGTTTAATTCAAGAAGACAGAATTCGGCTTACAAACAAACCCATTATTTTATCAAAAATTCCGGCCAAAAGCCGGAATTTTTGATTAGTATTTATTTAGTTTTTATCTATCTAGAAACAAAATTAATCAGAGAAGTCATTAGATTTTTTATCGTCTCTTTTATTAAAGCGAATTGGCTTTGAATATTTTCTAAGAGATTTGAGGACACAGGATTATTTAATACAAGATGGACATTCGCTATAATTATAACAAGCCTGCAAGATACCAGGCATAATCGCGGTATCCAGGGCAAACATCTCCTTCAAAAATGGTGACTTAACACAACCAGTTTGAGTATGATAAATATAAGCTGAACTAATAATCAATGAACCTATAAATTTGTTTTATTAGAGTTAATATCAATAGTTAAATCTGGTTTTTGAACTATTACTTGCGGAGACAACTAAAACTTATAGTTTTCTTATTGTTATTTTCATTCAATTCAACTATATAATTATAAGGGTCAACTTCTGCTTCAAGGGTATAATAACCCGGAGCTATACACTGCCAATCAAAACGTTCTGTTTCACGTGCGCCGGCGGGAAGTGAAGGATAAATTAAAGTCCCTACGCCTCCTGTGTTTACTTCAGAAGGAGCCGAAATAACTTTCAAATTAACATAATTTGGGGAATCTGCTTGTAACTCTCCATCATTTTGTATCTCTATTTTAAAATTTATAGGTTTATCCACTTCAGGGTAATCCGAGAGAACTATGCTCTTTACAATCAAATCTGGCTTCTGATTAACCGGGGTACCACAATTAATTGCTATAGGAAAAACATTATTAGATTCATTTGATTCATCTATCGCTTGTTGACCATAGTAATAATCAACATAGACTTGCATTGCATAGCTTCCTCCAGTAGACGGGCATGTCCAAAAAGGCGCCGCGGGAAATTGGCTGGCTATTGTTTGACCTGGCGGAACTTGCCGAGTTTCCAGCCAAGAACTCACTGGTGTTCCGTCAATAGTGACACTAATATAATATCCTTGATCAACAGTTGTATCACCTATGTTACGAACATATACCACAAAATCACTAATTTTTGTTCCTGGTGTTAGGGGTAAAGAGGGTTTAAATGTTATTTTATCAATTACTAAATCAGGTTTTGCAGAAATTGGAACACAACCACAACACATTTCTATAATTTTTTCGTTATTATCTTCTCTTACTTCATTTATTAAATTATCTTTATCAATTGATGCCTGAAATCCATAATCACCAGCGGTCCAAGAAGGACAATTCCAAGAAAAATTAAATTGTTTCGTTTCGCCTGCTTTTAAAATAATCTCAGTATTGTATATTATTTGACTTCCCAAAAATACTTCTAATTTGGAAAAAGGAGCATTGCCTAAACCACTATTCGCTACTTTTAGAGTAAAATAAACTGATTGTCCAGGCTGAGGAAAAGAAGGTGAATAATAAAATTCAGTTATTGTTAGGTCTGGTAAATAAGGAGTTGGATAAGAAGTAGTGGTAGTAATAGTTTCGGTAGTGGTTGGCGATGGAAACCTTGAAAGATAAACTTCGCAAAGCTTCTGACGAGTTGCCTCATCTACAATTCCGCTCTGAGATAAATTATATTTGGCCTGAAATCTTTTTAATGCCGTCTCGGTCAACCTTCCGAAATAACCAGTTACTAGCCCCTCGGGATAAATAGATTTGTCTTGTTTTAATAATTTTTGAAGTTCTTTTACCTCGGAAGTTGGCTCATCAAAATATCCTTTGCTTAAACCAACAGTAACAAATGGGCAACTTTTTAATTGTTGGGCCACAAGTTGACTTAATTGCTGTTGTAAATATTTAATTTGACTTTGAAGAGCCTCAATAAGTTTCTGTAATTCTTCTTGGGTTGCAGCAGATGATTGATAAAAAGTTCCAAAAAAGATAGTAAAAACGACTAATAAACTCAAAAATATTTTATATTTTTTCATATTTTTTGTTTGTTTTAAGTTTTTATTGAGTTAATTTGCCGACCGTTTTGAGTGTTTTTTTATTATATCACTTTTTTTCTTGTCAAGCCAAATAGGATGGGTGCTGCCTCTTAATTAATTGCTTTTTTAATTCCTCTATCTCTCTTTCAAAAATCTCTTTGTGCCAATTCTTAAACCACCCCTCATTTTTAGAGATTTCATATAAACTCTTGATGAATTTAAGGCTATTTTTTAAATGCTTTAAAATATCTCCTTTTTCCATCTCTAAACCATTGTCAACATAAGTTTGCCTAGCAGACCAGTCCCCTGGTTGGTCAGAGCCAGGCGGAAAAGTCAATAGATATTCTTCCAAAATTTCTTGAGGAATAATGCCAGCAATTTTTCTTATTTTTCCTGTTTCTCTAAAATAGGCTTCGTCAATTCCATAAAGCGGCATATCATAACCATTAGAATATAAAGCGGTTAAATTTCCCCAGGCTAAAATTTTAACTTGAAAACCGTATTTCTCTGCTAAATTCTGCAGAATATTTAAAGAAGGAACAGAAATAAAACCAGTGCAAACAATTGCTTTAATTTTAGTATTTTTTTGTTTTGCTACTTCCATTAATCTCTCAATGGCGATTTTTGAGGTGCCGCCACTTGCTTCGGTATCTGGTTTAATTACAGTTATTTCTTTATTTTCATCAAAATCTTTAAAATCTTCATAAATTAGTTCTAATTGACCACAGGTGCCGTTGTGATGCCGATAAGAAGGCAATTTATAATGGGGCCTAATTCTAATTTTTAATAAATCGATTCCTATTTTTTTGAATCCCTCATAAAGACGATAGCCTGGCCCTGCTCTTAAAACATCATAAAGCAAACTATTTTTTGGATCTATCGGCCAAAGTTCGTTAATCGCTAACGCTGCCGCCTCGCCTATTTTTAAACATTTTTTATCAAGTTCTTTTCCTACCAAATGAGGAAATGAAGCAATTTCTTTTATTTCTTTTAAATAAAGAATATAAATTTCTATTGGATATTTTACTGATTGATATAAAGGGTTTTTAATTTTTGAAGGTTCTACTTTAAATAATTCTGCCTCTAAATTATTAGAAAAAGCCACCTTATTGGTGGCTAAAGTATCGAGTTTAAACTCATTTATTATCTCTTCAATGTCAATTTGATTGAGATGGGACTTATAGTTTTTTATCATAAACATTTCATATTTAATCTAAGTATCTATTTTAAGGGTTTAAAATAATTTGTCAAGAGAATTATCCAATGCCTTATTAACTAAATAGTCTGCTCTTTTGTTTTGTTCGCGGTCAATATGAATAAATTTTAAATAAGGAAAATCTATTTTCAAATTCCAAACTTCAATAAATAAAAAAATCAATTCTTTTTCCAAAATTTTATAATTGCCATTTAACTGATTAACTACTAAATCAGAATCAGAATAAATAATTACTTCGGTATTTTTTAATTTTTCCTTTCCTAACAAATGTTTTACTTTTTTTAAAGCCGCAATAATTGCCTTATATTCAGCAATATTGTTAGTTGCTTCCCCTATCAATTCTTTATATTCTTTGCTGCCAATAATAAACCCAATGGCTGCTGGGCCAGGATTTCCTCGAGAACCTCCGTCAACATAAACTTCTAATTTATTCATAAAGCAACTTAATTCGTTTTCCATGGGAACGGTTTATGAAGAGGCAAAACAAAACTTGCCGCTCCCTTATGTCCGCCTCCTCCATATTTTTCCGCAATTTTAGAAACATCAACTGAACCGTCTGAACGCAAAGAAATTTTTTTCTTTTTGCCATTAAGAGAGTAAATTATTGCGATTGGGGGATGTTTTTTGCACAAAGCATTTCCCACTTCAGAAATTAAAACTGGCGAATTAACAGCTAACGCGCTATATCCCTCAAATTTCACCAAAATCGCCTGACAAATTATCTGGTTGATTAAATACTGACGGTATTTTATCAATACTTCTCCTTGCTTTATTATCTTTTTTAATTCTATTTCTTTCTCTATTTTCTTTATATATTCTTGCCATTTTTCAAAATCATTTTCCAGTAAATCTATAACAATATTTAACTTTTCGCTAGAGGGTAATTTAAATTTCCACAAATCCTGGTCTTCAATGTAAAATAATAACTTTGGCACCTTTTTCTTTTTGAAGAAGTATTTAAAAGTTAAAACCGCGGCTGAATGGTTAATATCAACAACAAACTCGTCAACTAAATTTTTCAATTTCAAAGAAGAGAGATGGTGGTCAATTAAAATTATTCGATTCTTATTATTTTTAAGAATTTTTAATTTTTCTGGAGAGGGAGAAATATCTAATAAATAAACAGTTTTTCCCTTGATATCCAAAGACAAACCATTAAGATAATCGAAGCCTAAATAATTTGCTTTATCTTTAAACTTTAACCAAGCGCTAAAACAAGCGCCGAAACCATCCGTGTCTGAACGATGATAAATAACAAAAACATCTTTATCTCTTTTTAGTTTTTTCATAAATAAGCCTACGAAGAATAAAAATTAAGCGCTACTAACCCTGGCAATTTTTGACCAGCCAGAAAATTAAGCATAGCGCCGCCGCCGGTAGAGAAAAAAATATTTTCTTGAAATGGTTCTTTTATTTTTAAGAGTTTTATAGTTTTTAAAGTATCACCACCGCCTATCACTGAATTTGAAATCTTATTATTTAATATCCCCTCTAAAACTTCTTTCGTCCCTTCTCTAAATTGCCTATCTTCAACCTTCCCCATTGGCCCGTTGAAAAAAATCGTTTTAGCTTTTCCAATAAACTGTTTATAATTTTTAGCGGCAACAGGACCAATATCTAAAATTTTATCTGTTTTTTTAACGGCGCTTACATCTCGTATTTCCACTTTGCCTTCTTTGGATAAAACCATTAAATCACCTGGTAAAATTAGTTCTGCTTTTTTAAAACCAATGACTTTGATTTTTTCTACCGCTAACGGAGAATAAAACGAGTCTCCGATTTCAAAGCCGAATGCTTTCAAAACTGTATTAGCAATCGCCCCTCCAATTAAAATATAATCTGCAATTTCAGAAAAATTTGAAAGCAAAGGAAGCTTATCTTCAATTTTGCTTCCGCCTAAAATAACTACCATTGGCTTTTGAGGGTTATCAATAACTCCTTTAAGTTTTGTGACCTCTTCTTCTAAAAGAAATCCTGGATAAGAAGGTAAAAATTTTGTAATGGCAGAAATAGTTGCTGATTGACGATGAGAGACTGAAAATGCTTCATTAATGTAGATATCACCTAATTCCGATATTTTTTTTGCAAACTTTTTGTCATTTTTTTCTTCTTCTTTAAAGAAACGAATGTTTTCTAAAAAAATTAACTCGCCATTTTTAAATTCTTGTGTTTTTTCTTTCAACTCTTTGAAATTTCTAAACGAAACAAAATAAACTTTTGTTTTTAATATCTTTTCCAAATATCTGGCAACTGGCTCTAAACTAAAATCTTTCTGGAAAAAATCATTCGGAGTCGGCTGGCCCAAATGAGAGATTAAAATAATTCTTTTGGCCATATTTTCTTTTAAAAACTCAATCGTTTTTAAACTCCTTCTAACTCTAAAATCATCTATAATTTCCCCTTTATCATTAATTTCCACATTAAAATCCACCCGCACTACAATATTCTTGTTTTTTACCACTGAGGGAGAAAGGTGATGCATAAAACTACTGTATTTTCATATAAAAGATTAAAAACACATATCAAAGATTTTGATATTTTCTTTACATTTTTTATTTCAAGGCATAATTTACAATTAGATTGACAGTAATCTCATTTGTTCCGGGCTCAATGGCTGAAACCGGAGTTGGAGCGGCGCCCATTGAGAGACTCGCTTCCTTAACAGCACTCCGATATAAAGGAACATATCCTCCTTCTTCAGAAATACTAATAATCTTTCCTATTTTAACGCCCGTTTCTGCTTCAAAAAGTTTTACTCTGTTTTTAATTTTATTAAAAGCCTCAACTCTGGCTAAATTCTTGTAATCTTCTTGGTCATCGATTTCAAAACTGATATCAGATATTTCATTTGCGCCTTTTAAAGATAATTGCCCTACTAAAGAATTGATTTTGTCAAAATCTCTGATTTTAATTTCTATCGCCTGATCCAACTGATAACCAATAATTTTTGGAGGACAACTGTTAAAATCCTTTGTATCTTTCCTACACCAAGAGTAATCATATTGCGGATTCAAAGAATAATTGATAGTTTTAATGTCTTTGTCTTCAATCCCCTCGCTTTTCACAAAATCCACAAGAGTTTTAATCTTTTGGTCGTTTTCTTTTTGCGCTTCTTCGGCTTTTTCTTTTTGAGTAATGACAGAAAAAGTTAATCTGGCAATGTCCGGTTTGGCAAAAACTTTACCTTGGGCTGAAAAGGAAATTACCCTTTCTGGATTAACAATATTTTCCGCCTGTCGCCAGTTTAAATAAGCCCAACTCAAAATTCCAATTGCTGTCACAATAAGAAAAATGGCTAAAAAATAAATAAGATAATTTTTAAATTTTTCCGACATAATTTTTGTAAGATTAAATTTGATTTATTGAACTAAAGATAAAATTTTCTTTAATTCAGTTTTATTAGTGGAGGCGCTACCGACCAAAACGCCACTAATGTTTTTTAGGCTTAAAAACTCAATGATATTTTGGGCTTTTACTGAACCGCCATAAAGAATGGGAATGGATAGGGCTATTGACTCACTGAATCTTCTTAAAAGCCAAAAACGAATCAAATCTGAAATTTTTTCCGTTTCTTGAACAGTTTCCGGTATTTTGCCTCCAATCGCCCAAACCGGTTCATAAGCAATAATAACTGAACTCTTTTTATTTAGTTTTATTCCCCTAAACGCTTTATTTAACTGGTCAAATAAAATTTTTTTAACCTTAAAATTAGAACTGCTTTCTTTTTCACCTCTTTTCTCCTCACCGATACAAAGAATGGGAATTAAACCATTATTAAGACAACCTTTCATTTTTAGATTTATCATCTCATCTGTTTCTTTAAAATAATGGCGTCTTTCTGAATGACCAATAATCGCATACTCTAAAGATAACGATTTTAACATTTTAGGAGAAATTTCACCAGTGGCGAAAGTCCTATCCTGCCAAAAAACATCCTGAGCGCAAAGAGAATATTTGTTTTGTAATATCTTCCTTGCCATTTCTAAATAAATAAAAGGCGGAGCAACAATGATTTTTAAAGAGGGGTTATTTTTAACTAAAATTTTAAAAAGAACCTCTGCTTCTTTTAAAGAAGACGGAGACATTTTCCAGTTAAACACAAGATATTTCTTCATTTAAATAAAATTATACTTTTTTAAACTAATTTTACTCCTAAAATAGTTAAAAAGCTCACTATAATTCCGGCAATTAACACCCCTAAAACAATTAGCCAAAAAGCCTCTTTTTTCTTAAAGCCAAAAAGAAAAGCCGCCAAACTGCCTGTCCAAGCGCCGGTTAAAGGCAGAGGGATGGCAACAAAAATTACCAGCGCTAATTTTCCCCATTTCAAATAACTATCTTGAAATTTTCTGCGTGTCCTTTGAAATAACCACTTAAAAAATCTTTCAAAAAACAGAAATCTTTTACTTAAAAAATTAGAGATACCTTCTAAAAAATATAAAATTGGCAAGATAGGCAAAATATTTCCCAAAACTGAAATTACAAATGATTTTATAAGAGGAAATTTATAGACTAAAATTGCCAAAGGAATTGCGCCTCTCAATTCTACTAAAGGAGAAGCAGCGGTAAAAAAAACTATTAGTTCTTTCATATTATCACTTTTAAGGAGTAATTACTAAGGCTTTATTTTTTAAAACCGCCACCGTTTTTTCGAAATGAACCGCTACTTCATTATTTAAGGTAGAAAAAGAACCATCACTATTTTCTCTAATCGCTCCATTTTTTAAAGTAATCATCGGTTCAATCGCAATAACCATTCCTTCTTTTAAAACTAAACCGGTATTTTTTTCTCCAAAATTATAAACAAGAGGGTCTTCATGAGGCTTATAGCCAACACCGTGGCCAACTAGTTCTTTCACCACCACAAAATTGTTCTTTTTGGCGTAATTTTCAATTGCCCAGCCAATATCCCCAATTCTTTTGTTTGCCCTGATAGTCTTTATGGCTTCATTCAAAGCCCCGCGGCCTACTCTAATCAGTTTTTGATAAAGAGATTTTACTTTACCGACGCCAACTGTAAGCGCCATATCGGTAAATAAATTTTTATATTTTATTCCTAAATCTAAAGAAACTACATCTCCATTTTTAAAAATCAAATCTTCTTTTGGCAAACCATGAACAATTACTTCATTCACAGAAACGCATAAACTATTAGGAAATGGTTTTAAAGAAAAATCAGGCTTATAATTTAAAAAAGACGGTTCACTTCCACTTTTTTTAATAAGTTTATAAGCAAAATCGTCAAGGTATTTCGCCGAAACGCCAACCTTCACTTCCAGAGCTACTCTCTTTAAAATTCTAGAAAGAATTCTCCCACCCTGTTTTAAAATTTTAATCTCCTCTTTGCTTTTAATTGAATACACGATATATTTAAAAATTAAAACTAAATCTTGAGTTTTTTTACAATTCTTTCAAAGACTTCATTTACGCTTCCCACACCTTCAACTTCTATCAATTTCTTTTTTTTCTTAAAATACCTAATTACTAACATTACTTCTTTGTCAAAATAATTCATTCTGTTTTTAATAGCTTTTAGATTATCGTCTTTTCTTTTTACCAGTTTTCCTCCGCAAGCAGAGCATTTTAAAGTTTTAACTAGTTTTTGATTCAATTCTAAAGAATATTCTCTACCACAATTTTGACAAATTCTTCTTAAATTTAATCTTCTTATCACCTCTTCTTTTGGCACATTAATATAAATCGCCTTAAAATTATCCCGGTCCATTAAATTAAGTGCTTCTTCCAAAATAATGGCCTCATCTAAGCATCTAGGACTCCCCTCAAAAATTAAGCCAAATTTTTCTGCTCCTGCTTTCAAATTTAAAATTTTTTTTAACCACAAACTGACTACTAACCATGTTGGCGCCGGCAAACCATTATTTATTATTTTTGCCATTGATTTAGCCAAAGAATTCTTTTGTTTTATAAACTGTCTTAAAAGTCCGCCAGTATCAATCTCTATAAGGGGCAATTTTTTCTTTAGCAAATTAAGTTGGGTTCCTTTTCCGGAACCAGGCCGTCCTAATAGAATTATATTTAACGGTTTAGACGTTTTCATATTCGCGCATAATTAATTGGGCATCAATTGCTTTCATTGTTTCAATTGCTACTTCAACCATAATCAAAAGCGAAGTTCCGCCAATTGCCAAGGTCGTAATTCCTGAAGCCTTTTCTAAAAGTATTGGGAGCACGGCGATTACCCCTAGGAAGAAAGCACCAAACAGAGTAATTCTGGAACTTAATGAAGCTAAATAATTAGCTGTAGTTTTCCCCGGTCGGTAGCCAGGAACAAAACCTCCTCTCTTTTGTAAATTATCGGCAATTGATTCAGGTTCAAAAGTAACGGAAGTATAAAAAAAGGTAAAAAGAAAAACAAAAACAAAATATAATATCAAATAGAGTGGCGACTGGGTATTAAATCCTTTCAAAAATAGAGCCATCTTCAAAAGGAAAGGATTTGTTGAGGTAGATAAAAACTGACCGATCATTTGGGGAAACATTAAGATAGATAAAGCAAAAATAATTGGTATTACTCCTGCTTGATTGACTTTCATTGGTAAATAAGTAGTTGCTCCTCCGTAAATCTTTGTGCCACGGACTTGTTTTGCGTAATTAACAGGAATCCTCCTTTCTCCTTGAGAAACAACAACTACCCCAATAATAATCAAAAAGGCAACTGCCAGAAAAACAATTAGATTCGGCAACCTCTCAAGAGTCAAATTCATAAAAGTTGCCATTAATTGACGGGGTAAATCAATTACAATCCCAGCAAAAATAATCAAAGAAATGCCATTGCCTAATTTTTGTTCAGTAATCAACTCCCCTATCCACATTAAAATCATTGTTGAAGCGACAACAACAGTAAGATTCCTTATCAAATCAAAAGGGCTTAAAATAGTTACCACTCCCTGACTTTTTAATAAATTAAGCATCGCAAAACCCTGAAGTAAAGCCAGCGGAATGGTAAACATCCGTGAATATTGTTCAAATCGCTTTCTTTCTTTTTCTGTCCCCTCTTGAAGCATTTGCTTTAAAGATGGAAAAACCATTGTCAAGAGTTGAAAAATAATACTGGAGGTAATATAAGGGCCTATTCCTAAAAAGGCAATAGAAATGTTAGACATTGCACCGCCGGTAAATATATTAAACAAACCAAAAATCTGATTCTGCTCAAAGAATGCCTGAAGTTTTGCTTGATCAACTCCTGGTAAAGGAATGCTGGCCATCACCCGAAAGACAAACAAAAGCAACAGAATAGTGAAAATTTTTTTTCTCAATTCTTTAAGACGAAAAAGATTGATAAATTTTTTAAACATAGGCAAAAATAAGTTAAAGTTCAAAAGTCAAAAGTCAAAATTAAAATCCTCGCTATCATTTTTTATTTTTTTGATTTTCTATTTTTCCGCCTGCTTTGAGAATCGACTCTTTGGCTTTTTGGGAAACTAAGCAGTTTTCTACATTATATTTATATTTAAGCTCGGCTGAACCAAGAATTTTTAGAGTTCTTGTTTCTCCTTGAGGAATTTCTACTAATCCTAATTTTTTTAATCTTTTTGGGTTAATAACGGAATCGTTTTGAATTTTTTTTTGAATATCGCTTAAAAGAACTGTAACAGGTTTCTTGACTATTTTTTGAAATTTTACTCCCCTTTTCTTGGGAAATTTCAAAATTGTCTCCCTTATTTGAGGTTTAATCTTGTGGCCTGCTCTTGATTTCTGTCCTTTCATTCCTCGGCCAGAATAAGTTCCTCTTTTCCCTCCTCTGCCAATTCTTTTCTTTTTGGGAGTTTTATAGGTTTTTTTTAATTGATGGACCTGCATAGAGTTAAATCTGATTATTTTCTTTTTGATCCTTATTGATTTCTTCTTTTGGAACTTTTAATTTCGAAATTGCAATCAGTACTGCCTTTGCATTATTGATTGCATTATTAGTTCTACCCAATACCTTAGAACTGATGTTGGGAATACCTGCTAATTTAAAAATTGTTCTGGAGACACCGCCAGCCACTATCCCTTTTCCTTCTCTTGCGGGCTTTAAAAGTATTTCTGCTGCCCCATATTTTGCCTTCACTTCATGAGGAATAGTATTTTTGACTACTGGGATTTTCATTAAATTCTTTTTTGCCTGATTAGTTGCTTTTTCTATTGCCGTAGCGACATCACGACCTTTTCCTACTCCAAAACCTATTTCATAATTTTTTCTTCTTCCAACCAATACCGTTGCCCTAAAACTTAATCTTTTTCCTCCGCCGGTTACTCTAGCCACTCGACTGATATCCAAAACTTGGGTTTCAAAATCAGGAGTAATTTTTTGGAAATTTTTTCTTGAGTTCATATTTATTAAAATTCTAAACCTGTCTCTTTGGCTTTTTCTGCCAGTATTTTAATTCGACCATGATATTTAAATCCCCCCCTATCAAAAACCACTTTTTTAATTCCTTTTTCCTTTGCTTTTTGGGCTATTAATTCTCCAACTTTTTGAGCAATTTCTTGTTTTGTCGCTTTTTTATTATCTTTTCTATTTTTTATTTCAAAATCTGAAGCAGAAACTAATGTTTCTCCTTTCTCATCATCAATGATCTGAACATAAATATGTTTTAAAGAACGAAAAACAGATAATCTAGGTTTTTCTTTACTACCTTTAATTTTAGCTCGCACTCGGCGATGTCTAATTTCTCTTTTTTCTTTTTTGTTAATTTTTTTCATATAATTGTTCACCTAAACCTAAGCGGCGGTAGTGGCTATTTTCTTGCCAGCTTTCCGCCTTATCTTTTCACCAACGTAATAAATTCCTTTACCTTTATAAGGCTCAACAGGTCTCACCTGGCGAAGTTTGGCAGCAAACGAACTGACTAATTCTTTTGAAACACCGTTTATGGTAATAATATTCTTATCAACTGAAACATTTAATCCTTTTGGAATTTCTAAAATTACAGGGTTAATATAACCTATTTTAAGTATTAATTGATCTCCTTCTAAATTTGCTCTGAAGCCAACTCCATTAATTTCCAATTGCTTACTAAATCCTTGACTCACTCCCTCTATTAAATTATTTAGTAATGCTTTGGTCGTTCCCCATAGTTTATAAGTATTTTTTTGCTGAATCAATGGTTTGACAAAAATAAGATTATTTTTTAGTTCAATGGCAAAATAGGGGGAGATTTTTAAAGATAGTTCCCCCTTTGGACCTTTGGCAATAAAAGTATTATTTTCAATTTTTACTTCTACACCAGTCGGTATTTCTATTGGTTTTTTCCCTATTCTGGACATAATGATTTATAACAAATAATTTTTAAACATTAAAAATTACAAAATTAAAAATTTAAAAAATTTGTTAGTTCGAGTTACCATACTTCTAATAAAATTTCTCCTCCTAAATTTTTCTTTTTTGCTTCCTTATTAGTCATCACTCCTTGAGGAGTAGAAATAATATATATTCCGAAACCTCCCTTAGCCGGCCAAATCTGTTTTGATTTTCTATATACTCTTTGAGATGGCTTTGAAACTTTTCTTATTTCAGTAATTTTTGGTGTCTTATCTTCATTATACATTAAAGTTATCTCTATCATCCTTTTTGGTTCACGGCCAACTTTCGTAAAATCTTTAATATAACCATTTTTTTTCAAAACATTTAAAATATCCATTTTGAATTTGGAAAAAGGAACTTTAATGGTTTCTTTCTTAACCATTTGACCGTTCCTTATTCTCGTTATCATATCTGCAATTGGATCATTCATAAATTTTTTTAAATTACCAACTGGCTTTTTTAATGCCCGGGATTTCCCCTTTTGAAGCCAACTCCCGAAAACAAATTCGGCATAAGCCGAAATCTCTCATATACCCCCTTTTTCGACCGCAACGCCAACATCGCCTCACCGTCCTCGTGGAATACTTTGGTTTTTTTAGGGCTCTAGCAATAACAGATTTTTTTGCCATAAATTTGAAAAATTATTTTACCTTTTGAAATGGAAGTCCTAAAAGAGTAAATAGTTCTTTTGCCATTTGGCGGTTTTTGGCATTAGTAACAAAACTTACCTCTAAACCGAAAATAAAACTCGCTTCTTCTTTGCTTATTTCCGGAAAAACTATTTGTTCTTTTAGACCATAATTCAAATTTCCTGAAGCATCTATCGCAGATTCCTTTATTCCTCCAAAATCTCTGATTCTCGGCAAAACCACATTTATAAATTTATAAATAAAATCTTCCATTTTTTTTCCCCTTAAAGTAACCTTCAAACCCACCGGCATTCCTTCTCTTAATTTAAAACTGGCAATAGAAACTCTTGAAAGTCTTAATGAGGGCTTTAAACCGGTAATCATTTTTAGTTGCTGAGACACTTTTTCAACAATCTCATCACTGTTTTTGCCTGAAGTTACTAATCTGCCTATGCCAGTATTGACTACTACTTTCACAATTGTCGGAACAGACCTTTCTGTTTTAAGGTTAAACTTTTTTTTCATTTCCGGTACAACAATTTCTTTCCACTGCTGTTTATAAGGTAATTTCATAGTATCAAATTTTTGTTTTACATTTTTTACACTGACGACAATTTTTTCCACCTTCAAAAGTATGAGATATTCTCGTTGGCTTTTTACAATTCGGACAAACTAATTTTACATTTGCCCGATTAATCGGTCCAGGTACAGACATTATTTCTCCCTTTTCACCAGTCTTTTTCGGTTTTTTAATCTTTTTTATTAAATTCAGGCCGTCAACTATTAAACGGTTCTCCTTGGGCAAAACTTTTATAACTTTCCCTGATTTTCCTCTATCTTTACCCTTTGTAATTAAAATCAAATCTCCTTTTTTAATTTCCATTTTCATATTTAAAGATGTAAAATTTCTAAAGTTAGTTTAATTATTTTGTCTGTTCTAATACTGCTGAATTTCTTTTATATTATTTATTAAACAAAATCAGAAGCTAAAGCAACTAATTTATCATAACCCTTTTCCTTTATCTCCCGAGGCAATACTCCCAATAAACGATTGCCAATCGGTTCCTTTTTTTCATTTATTAAAACTACGGCATTTTCATCAAATCTAATATAACTTCCATCTTTCCGGCGATATGGCTGTTTCTGCCAAACAACTACTGCCTTAACTACATCGCCTTTCTTTATTGCTCTTCGCGGTTCAGCCGCCCGAACTGAAGCTACAATAATATTACCAATTCTTGCGTATTTCCTATAACTTCCGCCTAAAACTCTAAAACAACGAACAGTTTTCGCTCCACTATTATCTATTACTTTTAAAATTGTTCTTGGTTGAATCATAATTGTTAAGCGCTATAACTAATAATTTTCCATCTTTTCTCTTTAGATAGGGGTCTTGTTTCCTCAATTACAACTTTATCCCCTTCTTTGTATTTATTGTTATCGTTTTGAGCCTTAAATCTTTTCGTCACTTTGTAATATTTTTTATATTTTGGGTGAAATTTTAAAGAATCTACTGCCACTACTGCAGTCTTCGTCATTTTGGCACTTACTACCCTTCCTTTTAATCTTCTTTTTATAGTTTTTTTTGTCATAATAAATATCCTAAGAAGTTATTTTCATTTCATTTAAGATAGTTAAAATTCTAGCGATATCCTTTTTTAACATTTTTACCGCTTTAACATTTTTTACTTTGCCACTCGCTAAACTAATTTTTAACTCAATTAATTTCTTCCTGGAATCTGTTAGTAAATTCAGCAATTCATCTGACTTCTTATTTTTTAATTCTTTTGTCTTCATAATTTAATCTTTAACAATCATAGTTTTAATTGGCAATTTAGAGGTAGCGGCCTTTAATGCTTGACGCGCCATATTCTCGGAAACTCCATCTATTTCAAAAATTATTCTGCCGGGCTTAACTGGGAAGACATAGTATTCTACTGTTCCCTTTCCTCCCCCCATTGTTACTTCGGGTGGTTTTTTAGTAATTGGTTTGTCAGGAAAAATTCTCATCCAAACCTTACCCTCTTTTTTTAGAACAATGGCAATAGCCTTTCTTGCCGCTTCTATTTGACGGCTAGTAAGCCATTTTTCTTCTAAAGATTTTAAACCAAAACTGCCAAAATCTAAAGCGGTTCCTCGACCCTCTATCTCGCGGAATCTTCCTCTTCCTTTTTGCGTTTTTCGATGTTTTACTTTTTTTGGCGCCAACATATCTATTCTCAATAATTTAAAAATTTATTTTTTTGGCTCTTCCTCATTTAATTTGTATATCCAGACTTTAATTCCCACTACTCCATAAGGGCAATGGGCTTCGCTAAATCCATAATCAATATCTGCCCGAATTGTTTGCTGGGGCAACTTTCCTTCTAAAAGCCACTCTTCTCTGGCGATTTCGTTGCCATCTAAGCGACCGGAAATCATAATTTTTGCCCCTCCTACATTTTTATGTTGAATAATCCTTGCCATATTTCTTTTCATCGCTAAGCGGTAAGGAATCCTTTTTTCAATGTCTTCAGCAATATTCTGAGCCATAATTTGGGCTGAGGTTTCCGGTCTTCTTATCTCTTCAATGGAAAGGCTTACTTTGTATTTATTGTTTAATAATTTAGAAATGCCTCTCTCAATTTTTGAAATTCCTTGCCCCCCTCTCCCAATTAACAATCCCGGCCTAGCAGTTTTAATTATAATTTTAATATTGTCAATTTTTCTTTCTATTTCGATATTTTCAATTCTTAATTCTTTTCCTCCTTTTAAAATAAACTGTCTTATCAGATAATCCTCTTTTAATAATTGAGGCATTTTTTTAAAATTTAACCAGCGGGAATTCCATTGATGTGTTATTCCTGTTCTGAAACTTTTTGGATTAGTATATTGAGCCATAACTGCTTTTATTTTTATCTTTTATCTTTTATTTTTTATTTTTTATTTTTTATTTTTCTTTAGATTGCTTTTCTTCTAAAAACTCTCTGTCTGGCTAAAACCGGAGTTTTAACCCTTTCTTTTTTTGTTTCTTCCTTAACGCCAGCCTTTCTTTCTTTTTTTGTTTCCTTTAATATCGTTTCTTTTGTTTTTTCCTCTTTCTCGCTTATTTCCTCTTTCTTTTCTTCTTTTTTAGCGCTTGGCGATTTTTCTTTTAAAATTAAGGTAATATGTGAACTTCTTTTTCTGATTTCATTAGCCACCCCTCTGGCTCTAGGCATATATCGTACAAGTGTCGGCCCCTGGTCAACTTTAATTTGGTAAACAAACAAATTATCGTAACTTAAGTTAAAATTATGTTCTGCATTTTTAATCGCTGACTTTAAGAGTTTTAAAATTTCTGGGCTCGGCCTTTTATTAGAAGACTTAAGTTGATATTCGGCTTCTTTAACGTCTAATCCCTTGATAAGGTTAGCGGTTAACCTAACTTTTCGGGGGCTCATTCTTAAATATTTTAAAGATGCTTTAACTTCCATAAATTGTACAAATTAAACCTTAATTTTAGTGACTTTAGTTTCTTCAGTCTTTGTTTCTCCTGTTTTAGACTCTAACGCTCGCTGCATTTTGCCGCCATGCTTTATAAATTTTCTCGTGGGAGAAAACTCTCCCAATCTATGGCCCACCATTTCTTCTTTTATTTCCACTCGAAGAAAATCTTTACCATTATGAACAGCAAAAACAAAACCAATCATCTCGGGTGTAATCATTGAATCTCGCGAATAGGTTTTGATTGGAGTTTTATCCCCTGCTTTTAACCGAGACAATTTCTTTAACAATTTTGAATCGACAAAAGGACCTTTTTTAACTGAACGTGCCATAAAAATTAATATTTTATCTTATTATTTTTTCTTTCTTCTTGCAATAATAAATTTATTAGAATATTTGTCTTTTTTCCTGGTTTTTCTACCGCCAGTGACATTGCCATAAATATCTTTTGGCCTTTTAGTTCCTCTCTGAGTTCTTCCTTCGCCTCCGCCATAAGGATGCTCCCGCGGATTCATTACTTTGCCTCTTACTGTTGGCCGAATCCCCTTTGCTCTCACCCTGCCAGCTTTACCATAACTAACTAAACTATGTTCAACATTGGAAAGTTGACCAATTGAAGCGAAGCAATTACTTAAAACTTTCCTTACCTCAGAAGAGGGCATTTTTAAATAAGTATAGTCTTCTTCTTGACCAGCGACTTGAACCGCTGTTCCGGCAGACCTGGCTAATTTTCCTCCTGTATTAGGCTGAATTTCAACATTATAAACCATTGTGCCAATAGGAATGTTTTTTAGCTTCATTCGATTACCTTCTTTAAGCGGAACACTATCGTCACAGACTATTTCATCTCCAACCTTCAGATTATTAGGCGCTAAAATATAGCGCCAATCCCCATCTTTATACGAAACTAAAGCAATAAAAGCGGAACGATTCGGGTCATATTCAATGCTTTTTACTATTCCTTTTACTTTCAGTTTTTCTTCCCCGAAAATAATTTCTCGATATAATCTTTTATTACCCCCTCCTTTATGGCGAACAGTCACTAACCCCTTTGTTCTTCCTTTTGCTTTTTTATTAAATGTTGTTAACGGCTTAAATGGCTCGTCTTTTGTTATCATCTGACGGTCTTCAACTGTATAATGTCTTCTTCCAGGAGTTGTTGGTTTATATCTTTTCATTATTTTTGACTTTTAAATTTTGACTTTTATTATATTTCTATCTTCTCTCCTTCTTTTAAAGTAACTATTGCTTTCTTTTTTGGTTGAAACCGCGAAACTTTTCGACCAAATCTCTTTTTTTCTCTTTTCGAAATAGTAAGATTAATTTTTTCCACTTTCACTTTATAAAATTTTTCAATTACTTTCTTAATCTCGTTTTTATTTACATCTTTTTCAACTTCAAATACGTATTGGTTTACCTTTTTTAAAGCCGTTGCTTTTTCGCTCAAATAGGGCATAATTGAAATTGGCGTTTTGGACAAAAACAATGTTTTTGACCCAGTTGAAACTTTTTCCTGTTCCTTTTCTTGTATTTTCTCTGCTTCTTTTATTTCCTTCTTTTCTTCTTGTAAATTTTTATTCTTTTTTTGAAATATTCTAAAAGCGACCATATCTATTTAATAATTAATTTTTTCTCCAAAAGCGACAAAATATCTTTTTTCAATATCAAATATTTACAATTTAATAATTCTATTAAATCAATACTTTCTGCTGTCATTACTTTTAAGGAAGGTATATTTCGGCTGATTCTTTTAATTTCTTTATCTTTTGATTCTATCAAAAGAACTGTTTTTTTTAAAGGTTTGCCTTTTTCTTTCTTAATTAGATTATTCAAAAGAGAATAGACTTCTTTTGTTTTTAATTGTTCAATTTCCAGATTTTCCAAAATTATAATTTCTTTATCTTTTAATTTTTGGGAAAGAATCTGGCTTAAAGCGATTTTTTTTTCTTTTTTATTAATTTTCTTTTTAAAATTTCTTTCTTTTTGGCGGGGGCCAAAAGTTACTCCTCCTCCTTTCCATAATGGCGAACGAATAGAAGAATGACGTGCCCTGCCAGTTCCTTTTTGCGGCCAAGGTTTTCTACCGCCACCCCTTACTTCCGACCTATCTTTAGTTGAGGCAATCGGTTGTCGTTTATTTGACAATGTTTTTGTATAAATTTGATGAATAAAATGACTATTAAATTTCTGGCCGAAAATCTGGTCGTTTAATTCAATTTCTTTCGTTAGTTCTCCTTTTTGATTGTAAACTGATACTTTCATAAATTTTATTGACCTTGTATTAAAACTAAAGAACCCTTATGCCCTGGAATTGCCCCTTTAAAATAAAGAAGATTTTTTTCCTTATCTATTTTAATTATCGGCACATTTTTTAAAGTAACTCTTTTTAAACCTGTATGGCCTGCCATTTTTCTTCCTTTAATCACATGCTGAGGGTGAGTAGCGCCAATTGAACCTGGTGCTCGCAATCTATCTTTAGTGCCATGAGAAGCATCGCTGCCATGAAAACCGTATCTTTTGACCACCCCTTGAAAACCTTTACCTTTGCTAATTCCTATAACTTTCACTTTATCTCCTTCCTTAAAAACATCAACTTTAATCTCATCGCCAACTTTGACTTCTTTAATTAAATTCTCATCTATTTTAAATTCTTTTAGATAGCGGAAATTTCCTAAATCTTTCAAGTGACCCCTTAAAGGTTTATTTATATTCTTTTTTGTTCCATATCCTACTTGGGCTGCCGAATATCCATCCTTTTGAATAGTTTTTATTTGGGTAATTTTAACCGGTCCAGTTTTAACTACGGTTACTGGAATAACTTTTCCTTCCTCGTCAAATACTTCTGACATTTTTTCTTTTGTTCCTAAAATAATTTTCATACTAATGTAATTAAAACTCATTGAAAAACTGGGCTTGAGCCCAGTTTTCATTCCTTTTTCTTTTCTACATCTTTACCTCTATTTCCACTCCTGCTGGTAAACTCAAATTTGATAAGGCTTCAATTATTTTCTGGTTTGGATTAAGGATTTCTATTAGGCGCTTATGAATTCTCATTTCAAACTGTTCTCTCGCATCCTTTTTAATAAAGGTAGCACGATTTACTGTATAACGACGAGTTTCAGTTGGTAGAGGGATTGGGCCATTAGATTCCCCTCCCTGTCTTATAACTGCTTCAATAATCTGAGAACAAGAGTTATCCAAAATTCGATGGTCATAACCCTTAATTTTAATTCTAATCTTTGACTGAGCTTCAGTTTTTATCCTTTTAGAATCTGCCACAAATTAAATTTTAAATTTTTAATTTCTCAAATTATTTGCAGGAATTAAATGCATTTTATATTTCAATTACTAAATAAATTCCTATTTTATTATCTTTGTTACTACTCCGGCGCCGACAGTTCTTCCTCCTTCTCTAATAGCGAATCTTGAACCTTCATCTAAGGCAACCGGCACTATTAATTTCACTGTAAATTTAACATTATCGCCCGGCATTACCATTTCCACTCCTTCCGGTAAAGTAACTTCTCCGGTTACATCAGCGGTGCGAATATAAAATTGAGGTTTATAGCCAGTGAAAAACGGAGTGTGCCTGCCCCCTTCTTCTTTGGTCAAAATATATGCTTCTGCTTCAAATTCGGTATGGGGAGTAATTGAACCGGGCTTGGCAATTATTTGCCCCCTTCTTACATCTTCTTTTTTAGTTCCTCTCATTAGTAATCCGACATTATCCCCAGCCATTGCCTCGTCCATGCTCTTATTGAACATCTCAATTCCCGTGACAACTGTTTTTATTGTCGGCCGATAACCTATAATTTCTACTTCATCATTAAGTTTTAATCTTCCTCTTTCTACTCTTCCGGTAACAACTGTTCCCCGGCCTTCGATTGAGAAAATATCTTCTATTGGCATTAAAAACGGTTTATCAACATCTCGCACTGGATCTGGAAGATAAGTATCAATAGCGTTTAATAATTCTAAAATTGGTTTAACTGCTTCATCGTCTAAAGAAGTTGCTTCTAATGCTTTTAAAGCCGAACCCCGAATAACTGGCACTTCTTTGCCGGGAAAACCATGCTTTGTTAAAAGTTCTCTCACTTCTGTTTCCACTAAATCAATCATTTCTTTATCATCTACCATATCAACTTTATTTAAGAAAACAACCATTGCCGGCACGCCAACTTGTTTTGCTAAAAGAATGTGTTCATAAGTTTGAGGCATTGGACCATCAGCTGCAGAAACTACCAAAATCGCTCCATCCATCTGGGCAGAACCGGTAATCATATTTTTAATATAATCAATATGCCCCGGGCAATCAATATGAGCATAATGCCTCTTATCAGTTTCGTATTCTGAATGATGAACATTAATGGTAATGCCCCGATTTTTTTCTTCAGGCGCATTATCAATTTCATTAACATTTAAACTTCTTTTCGCTAAACCCTTCAAATAAAGAACATGGGAAATAGCAGCGGTCAAAGTGGTTTTGCCATGATCAATATGACCAATCGTTCCAATATTCATATGGGGCTTAGTTCTCACAAATTTTTCTTTTTCTGCCATATTATTTTTTTTATTTTTTTTCCCTTACATGAAAAAGATTGGTTTTTTTTATGTAAGAGGTTTTTAATTCTTTTTAAAACGACCTTAATTTATATTATTTAATTTATATTATCTTAAAGCATTTATTAAAAAAAGTCAAATTTTAAAACTATTTTTTACCTTCAATAATTTGCTGACTAACATTTGGAGGCACTTCCTCGTAGTGATCAAATTCCATAGTAAAAGTTCCTCTTCCCTCGGTCATTGAGCGTAATTTGGTGGCATAACCGAACATTTCTCCCAAAGGAACCATTGCATCAATCACTTTCATCATTCCCCTTTCATACATTTCATTTATCTTTCCTCTTTTTGCCGATAAATCCCCAATAACGTCGCCTAAAAATTGCTCTGGAATAACAACTTCAACTTTCATAATCGGCTCTATAAGCACTGGTTTTGCTCTTTTTGCTCCATCCTGAAAAGCCATTGAACCGGCAATCTTAAAAGCAAAATCAGAAGAATCAACTTCATGAAATGAACCATCATATAAAGTAACCCTTACATCGGTCACTGGATAACCGGCAATAATTCCTTTTTCCATTGCCTCCTTTACTCCTTTTTCTACTGCCGGAATAAATTCTTGAGGAATAATTCCGCCTTTAATTCGGTTAACAAATTCAAAACCCTTTCCTCTTTCAAGCGGTTCTATTTTAAGCCAAACATGACCATATTGACCACGACCGCCAGATTGACGAATATATTTCCCTTCGCTTTCAACTTCGCTTCTAACTGTTTCTTTATAGGCGACCTGAGGTTTACCAGTCTTTACATTTACATTGAATTCCCTTTTCATCCTATCAACCAAAACCTCAAGGTGAAGTTCACCCATGCCAGAAATAATTGTCTCAAGCGTCTCTTGATCTGTTTTTACTTGAAAAGTCGGGTCCTCTTCAGAAAGTTTTTTCAAAACTAAACTCATTTTTTCCTGATCTGCTTTTGTTTCTGGTTCAACTTTCATTGAAATCACTGGCTCAGGAAAACTAATTTTTTCTAAAATAATTGGATTATTGGGGTCGCATAAAGTATCTCCAGTCATTGTTTCTTTTAAACCGACAGTGGCAGCAATATCGCCGGCCTCAATTTCTTCAATTTCTTCACGATGATTGGCATGCATTCTTAATAGCCTTCCAATTCTTTCTTGAGAATTTTTAGTGGCGTTTAAAACATAATTTCCTTTTTTAAATTGGCCGGAGTAAACTCTAAAATAAGTTAAAACGCCTACATAAGGATCGGCTGAGGCTTTAAAAACCAAAGCAGCGAATGGTTCAGAAACCGAAGGTTTTCTAGTAATTTTTTCCCCGGTTTTCGGGTCAGTTCCTTCAACCGCCTCTAAATCAATCGGCGATGGTAAATACTCAACAATCGCATCAATTACTGGTTGAACTCCTTTATTTCTAAAAGAAGCGCCAGTTAAAACTGGGACAATCTTTCCTTCAATTGTCGTTTTTCTTAAAATTTTTCTTAATTCTTCTTCAGTTGGTTCTTGACCCTCAAAAAATTTATGCATCAAAGTTTCATCTTCGGCGCTTATTTTTTCAATTAATTCTTTGTGCCATTTTAAAGCCGATTCTTTTAAGTTTTCCGGAATTTCTTTCAAGACAATCTTTTCTCCGTTATCCCCTTCAAAATAAACCGCCTTCATTAAAATTAAATCAATTATTCCTTCTAATTTATCTTCCGCTCCAATCGGAATATTAATAGGCTGGGCATTTATTGTTAATCTCTCTCTAATTGTTTTTAAACTAAATTCAAAATTAGCGCCAATCCTATCCATTTTATTAATATAACACATTCGCGGAACTTTAAACTTGTCTGCCTGATGCCAAACTGTCTCTGACTGGGGTTCTACTCCCTGAACGCCATCAAAAATCACTACTGCCCCGTCCAAAACTCTTAAAGAGCGCTGGACCTCGGCAGTAAAATCAATATGACCAGGAGTATCAATAATATTGATTCTTGTTTTATAACTGTTATCATTTCCTCTATAAGTTGGAATCCAAAAACAAGTCGTCGCCGCAGAAGTAATAGTAATTCCTCTTTCTCTTTCCTGCGGCATCCAATCCATCACTGTTGTTCCTTCGTCTATATCTCCTATTTTGTGAGAAATGCCGGTATAATACAAAACCCGCTCGGTAGTCGTAGTTTTACCAGCATCAATATGAGCAATAAAACCAATATTCCTAATTTTATCTATAGGATATTTTCCCATGATTTATTTCCTCTATAGTCTTCTCGCCAAAGAAGCAAAGGCTTTATTGGCTTCGGCCATTCTTTCAGTGTCGGCTTTCTTTTTGATTGCCAACCCTTCGTTTTGATAAGCAGCGATTAATTCCTCGGCTAATTTTTCCGCCATTGGTTTTCCTTTTTTCGCCCTACTAAATTGAATAATCCACTTAGAGGCCAAAGTAGTTTTACGATAATCCGGCACTGGTCGAGGAATCTGGTAATTGGCGCCGCCAATTCTTCTTGTTATTAGTTCCAATTCAGGTGAAGCATTTTCAATTGCTATTTTAAAAACACTGACAGGATCTTTTTTTGTTTTTTCTTTAATGATATCTAAAGCTTTATACATTACTTTTTGTGCCATTGTCTTTTTTCCATCCTTCATTAAATAGTTAATAAACCTTGTGACTGAGGGTTCTTTATAAACCAAATCGGGTTCGTATTCTTTTTCTTGCCTGTGTTTTCTCCGCATAATTTTAAAGAATTATGAATTTTGAATTTTTTCTAATGAATTTCTATTTATTTTTCTTTACTCCGTATTTGCTCCTTTGCTGTTTTCTGTTCTCCACTCCCGCCGTGTCATATTTTCCCCTTACAATATGATATCTTACTCCTGGTAAATCCTTAACCCTGCCCCCTCTTACTAAAACAATAGAATGTTCTTGCAAATTATGACCCTCGCCTGGAATATAAGCAGTAATTTCTTGGCCATTAGACAATCTTACTCTCGCAACTTTTCTTAAAGCAGAGTTTGGCTTCTTGGGGGTAGTGGTGAAAACCCTGACGCAAACTCCTTTTTTAAAAGATGAAGGAAAATCTTTTGGTCTATTTTTTTTCACATTAAAACCAAAAGAAAGAGCAACTGCTTTGCTCTTTTTTATAATAGGTTTTCTTCCTTTTCTAATTAACTGCGTTAATGTTGGCATTTGAATAATTACTTTATTAAATTTTATTTATAAAGTAGTATAACAAAAAAGAAAAAAAAGGTCAAACAATTTTTAAAAAATAATAAATCTAAAAACTATGGCAAACATTTAAAATAAAGGCTTAGTTTTAGGAAATTATTTAAGTTGGGTTTTAGCTGGAATCTATCTTTTGCCTTTAGATGAAAAACTTATCTTAAAAAATAAACCATTTTTAAGAGTCCAAGATGACTATTTAATTTTTTGTAAAAATAAAAAAGAACCTTTAAAAATTTTAAAGGAAATTATTGAACCTACTTTAAATCACCTAGATTTAAAAATAAACATTGAAAAACTAAAATCTGGGAGATTTCATCAAGATGAGTTAAATTTTTTAGGATTTTGCTATAAAGCAGGAGTTTTTACCATTGAGAAAAGCCGCTTAGAAGAATTTAAAAATAAAATTATCAAAATTACCCATTTAACTAAGAAAAAACCAATTGAAGCTATTATCAAGCAATTAAATAATCAGCTTATGGGTTTTGCTCACTACTACAAGTTCAGTCAGTGTAAACAGACTTTTATTGATTTAGATGCTTTTATAAGACAAAGATTGCGCCGATATCTTTGCCGTAATAAAGACTCGCAAAATAAATTGGGTAATCTAATTTTAACCAATCAGCAACTAAAATCTTTGGGCTTAAAATCTTTAATAGATATTTACCAAAAATATCATTCAAAAAAGACCCTTATTTTCAAGAAATCAGAGAAAAAGAAGGTCAAAAATGAACAGATTTTTAATCAGTTATTAACTCGAAAAATCCCAGAAAATATAGATAAATACTATATTTTAGGAATTTATAAGAGTTTAAAAGAGATAACCAAAAATATCGCCAAGATAGAAAGAAAGATTCAAAAAATAGAAGCAAAATTGACTGAAGAAGAGAAAGACAAGTAAATCAGGTGTGCGACTTCGCAAGTCGTTCATTTTAATTTTTATGACGTGCGAGGTCGTTA
>ERZ795051.334-NODE-334-length-74730-cov-6.134195_pt1 | contig 74730 bp, 47 predicted proteins | sample MGYA00375135_ERZ795051 | MGnify/ENA primary metagenome ERZ795051 (study PRJEB30180, sample SAMN05720222) | activated sludge metagenome | isolation source: Anaerobic digester | place: Japan | collected 2015-05-26 ... | reverse complement strand
CGCAGCGCGGCGTCCAGACCCTCGACCACTGTCCGCATCTCGCCCCCCTCCCCCACACGCCGCACATGGTCGGCCGCGATGCGATGGATACGGCCGCTGCTCTCGTGGGCGCCGTCGAGCGCGAGGACGAACTTCCGCGTCTCCGCCAAGTCGCAGCGGAGCAGCGACCGGTCGTTCGCCCGCACGGCCTCGGCGAAGTTGGCGATCATTTTCGCGGCGCCGTTGTCAGCGGGGCAGGTCTCCTCCGGCCCATCGCTGTAGCACACACGTGCCCCGTCGCGCATGGTCCAGCGGACATGGCCCCGCTCGGCCTCGATCTCGATGACCGGGCCGAAGTTGGCGTCGGAGCAATGGCTTGCGAGGAACAGGCTCGTGGGGCCCTCGGCCGTGTGTATCTCGATGGCACAGGTGTCGTGCGATTCTACGGGGCCTGCGGTGTACAATTCGGCCCGCACGCTCACCGGCGTGGCAAGGCGGTTCGCCTCTGGCGACGCGAGGAACAGCATATTCGTGATCTGGTGCGCCAGCGCATTGGTCGCGGGCCCGTCGAGCACCCAGGCCCTGTGAGCTGGGTCTCCGTACACCGCGCTCTCCACCCTCAGCTTTCCCGCCCAGTCATTGCGGGTGTAGTAGGCCTGGTTGCGCGGCCACCCGGCATGGCACACGAGCGACCTCACACGGCCCAGCCGCCCCGAGGCCACGCGGCTCTTGACGAACCGAATGTCGTCGCCATGGAGTGCCTGGAAGCCCACGAGACAGAAACGACCGGCGGCGTCGAGGGCAGCGAGCATCGCGTCCACCTCCTGGACCGTCGCGGCGGGGGGCTTCTCGAGGTGGACGTGAAGGCCCGCCCGCGCAGCGGCGATGGTGAGCGGCGCGTGGCTCGGGATGCCCGTGGCGATGTAGGCGGCGTCGCACTTGCCTCGGAGTGCCTCAAACATCGCCAGCGGGTCGCTGAACAGCTCGACGCCTGCCCGCGACAGCGCTTCAGCCTTCTCGGGCAGGGCCGACAGGCGCGCATCGGCCGCGGCGATGAGGCGGCAGCCAACGGCGTCCCTTGCCTGATTGATCGCCTGAACGAGGCTCCAGCCGTAGCCGCCGAAGCCGACGAGGGCGAGACGAATCATCCGTTGTCCTCCGGGGGCACGAGATAGGGCGAATGGCACGGGCATCGCGGCAGGAGGGAGGGATTGCATACTTGAACAGGTATGCAATTCTGTTCCGTCGCCGCGCGCCGGTTCCCTGTGCAGCGCGCGGTGCACGCTACGTCAGGCTGATGAGCAAATCGCATACTCGACCCACCGTGCAATCCTCCTCCACCAGCCGAGCGCCACCGCAGACCCCGGGGAAGCGATTGCATACTTGAACAACTATGCAATCTTGCACCGGGGCCCTCTGGCCACATGGTTCCACGCCCATCTGCGGCACGCGCCACCGCCGCGGGCAGCCCCGCATGGAATTCGGCTTCATTCCCCTATCACCTTGATCACCAGACGCTTGCGCCGCTGTCCGTCGAACTCCGCATAGTAGATCTGTTGCCATGGCCCAAGGTCCAGCTTGCCCGCAGTGATTGGCACGATCACCTCGTGGTGCACCAGCAGACTCTTCAGGTGCGCATCGCCGTTCGCCTCGCCGGTCCCGTGATGGCGGTAGTTCGGCCCCTTCGGAGCCAGCTCCTCCAGCCAGGCGTCAATGTCCTGGATCAGCCCTGGTTCGGCGTCGTTCACGTAGACTCCTGCGGTGATGTGCATGGCGGAGACGAGCGCCAGGCCCTCCTGGATGCCGCTCTGGCGCACGACCTCCTCCACGTTGTCGGTGATGTTGAGATACTCGCGCGGCTTACGGGTGGTGAACCACAGGTATTCCGTGGCAGACTTCATCGCGGCCACCTTTCGTTGCTAACTCCTGGATTGGAACCACCGCAGTCCCGGCCTCGACTAACGTTGAGCGGCCGGCCCAATCGGGCTTGATCTCCCCCGCGCCGGGCCGTATAGTGATAGGATAGAGGCTGAACCCAAGGAACGAGTTCTCCTGCACTTAGGTGGTCGGGGCGTGTGGCGTTCGGTGTTGAGCTGGCTGCTCGGGATCAACCGCGGCGAGATCGCGGAAGGCACGGGCGTGCGCCTCAAGCTCGCAAACCCCTGGCCCACCTGGGTCATCCTGCTGGCCGCCGTCGCCGCCATCTGGCTCGTCGCCTTTCTCTACAGCCGCGAAAAGGGCACGGCCACGCGCCGCCGCAAGGCCGTCCTGGCCGTCCTCCGATGCCTGGTGATCGCCCTCGTGCTCCTCATCCTCTTCAAACCGATTCTAGCCGTTGACAAGAGCGAGTTCAAGGAGGCTTACGTAGTCGTCCTCCTGGACGACTCCCTCTCGATGCGTCTGCGCGACCGGTATTCGGACCCTGCGCTGCGCTCCGCCTTGACGCGCATCGCAGGCGTGGACGAGGCCACGCTGGATGACCAGACCCGTGCCGACCTCGTGAACCGGGCTCTGGCGAATCCTGCCGTTGACCTCCTGGGCAAGCTCTCGAAGCAGTGCAAGCTCCGCGTCGCCACCTTCGCCGGCGACGTGCGGGGCGTGGACCTACAGGCCGCGCGCGCAAAGGAAGCCGGCAACCCGCCGCCGGTAGTCGCACCCGCCGGCAACCGCACGCTGCTCGGCGCCGCGCTGCGTGAGATGGCCGAGGCCCTTCGCGGCCACCGCATCGCCGCCGCCATCGTGATTACGGACGGCCGGACGCAGGATGTAGACCCCTCGGCCATGGAGATCGCGCGCCGCCTCCCCGCCGTCCACGGCGAATCGTTCCCCGTCTTCACCGTCGGCGTCGGAGCCGCCGACGAGGCCAAGGATATCGAGGTCGTCAAGATCCTCGCCCCCACCACCGCCAGGAAGGACGATCAGGTGACCTTCAGCGCCGTGGTCGCCGCGAAGGGCTTTCGCGGCGACGTGGACGTGCTGCTCAAGGCCGACGGCAAGCTGGTGAACACCGTGCGCTCACGCATCGAGGGCGACGGCCCGCAGACCATCCCCATCCGCTACACCCCAGAGGCGGCGGGCACCTTCCGCTTCTCCGTCGAGATCCCCCCCGAGCCGGGCGAGTTGAGCACCGAGAACAACGCCTCGCGCCACGTCCTCACCGTCAAGGACGCCCGGACCAAGGTGCTCTTCGTGGCTGGCCAGCCCAGCTACTTCTACCGCTTCCTCAAGAACGCCCTGATCGTGGACAAGTCCATCCTCCTGAGCTGCTTCCTCCAATCGGCCGACCCCGACTTCATTCAGGAGGGCAGCCGCCGGATCACCCACTACCCCGAGACGCGCGAGGAGCTGTTCGATTTCGACGTGGTGGTCTTCAGCGACGTGGACCCCACCATGCTGCGCCCCGAGCAGCTCGCCGACCTGCGAGCCTTCGTGGGCCAGTTCGGGGGCGGCTTCATCCTGGTCGCCGGCAGCTTCCACCCGCCCGAGGTCTGGAAGGGCACCGCCATCGAGGAACTCCTCCCCGTCGTCCCCAGCGGGGCGGCGCCCCAACCCGATCTCCTCGCCGCCAAGACCCTCAAGGAGCCGTTTCGCGCGCGCCTCACCGAGCAGGGCCGCGTCCACGGCATCACGCAACTGGCCGACACGCCCGAGGAGAGCCAGAAGGTCTGGGAGGGCTTCCCCGGCTGCTACTGGTACCACCCGGTCACCCGAGCCAAGCCCGCGGCGGTCGTCCTCGCGGAACACCCGTACGACCGCGACGAGCGCGGCCCCATGCCGCTCATCGTGGTCGGCCGCTACGACCCGGGCCGCACCCTCTACTGCGCCCTCGACGGCACGTGGCGCTGGCGCTTCTGGGTCGGGGACGTCTATTTCAACCGCTTCTGGGTCCAGGCAATCAACTACGTCGGCTCCTACCGCATCCTGGGCGGTAGCCGCCGCATCCAACTCGCTACCGACAAGCGCTCCTACACCCTCGGCGAGCGGGTCGTCGTCCAGGCCCAGTGCCTCGACGACGCCTTTCGCCCTCTACAGGCGGAGGCCGTCGAGGCGCGCCTCGAGGCGCCCGGGGCGTCGGCCGAGGCCGTTCGCCTCCTGCCCAGCCGCCAGGGCGCCGGCATCTTCGAGGGCTCGTTCGTCGCCAGCCGGCCCGGCTCCACCCTCCTCTCGCTCCCCCTCGGCAACGAGCAGGAATCGGTGACCTTCGACATCCATCTGCCCGAGACCGAGTTCCAGCACCCCACCATGGACGCCCGCACGCTGCGCGACATTGCCGCCGCCACGCGGGGAGAGTTCCTGCGCCTCGACCAGCTCGACACCCTGGCCCCCCGAATCCAGGCGGCAGGCCAGGAACTCACCACGGAGGTTCAGGACCCCCTCGTGGACGCCCCTGTCCTGCTCGTGATCTTCCTGAGCCTCGTGTGCTCCGAATGGTGGTTCCGCAAGCGAGGAATGCTCGCATGAGGACGACGCGCCGAATGCTGTGGTTCTGGGCCTCCGTCGCCTGTGCGGCGAGTGCGGGCACCAGCGGCCTGCCGAAGATGGCGCTCTCCGAGAAGACACGGCAGGTGGTGCTCGACGGCCTGCGGTACCTGGCGCGCACGCAGAACCGCGACGGCTCGTGGTCGGGCCGCGGCGGCTACAGCCGCAACGTGGGCGTGAGCGCGCTGGCCTGCATGGCCTTCATGGCCAACGGCAGCCAGCCCGGGCGAGGCGAGTTCGGCGAGAACATTGACCGCGGCCTCGACTTCATCCTGAGCAACGTGCGCCGCGACGGCTACATCAGCGCCGGGGCCGACTCGCGCATGTACGAGCACGGCTTCGCCACACTCTTCCTCGGCGAAGCCTATGGCATGACGCAGCGGCCCGACATCGCCGACAAGCTCCGCCTCGCCGTCGCCCTCATCCAGCGCTCTCAGAAGCACGCCGACGGCGGCTGGCGTTACGACCCCTCGCCGCTGGCCGAGTCGGACATCTCGGTGACCGTGTGCCAGATCATGGCCCTGCGCTCCGCGCGCAACGCCGGCATCAAGGTGCCCAAGGAGTGCATAGACCGCGCGGTGAACTACGTCAAGCAGAGCTGCCTGCCCGACGGCTCCTTCTGCTACATGCTCCACAGCCGCTCGCGCGGGTCCTACGCACTGCTCTCGGCCGGCGTCAGCTCGCTCTACGGCGCCGGCGAGTTCGACTGCCCCGAGCTCAAGCGTGCCCTCGCCCTGTTCGAACAGGAGACGCCCCGCAACATCTCTCACCGCGGGCCGATCAGCCACTACTACTCCTATGCCCACTACTATGCCTCGCAGGCCGCCTACCACGCCGGCGGCCGCTACTGGAGCGCCTACTACCCCGCCATCTCGAAGGAACTCACCGAGACGCAGGAGGCCAACGGAAGCTGGCAAGACACCTTCGGCGAGGCCTACGGCACCGCCATGGCCTGTCTCGTGCTCCAGCTCCCCTACCAGTACCTGCCCATCTTCCAGCGGCTCGGGGCCGAGGAGGCCGCGTTGCTGAGGAAGGAGGCACCCGTTGGCCCCGAATGAGCTGCACGGCAAACTCCGCGCCCTGCGCGCCCGCCTCCGCGCGCTGGTCGTGCTGGCCGGCGCCAGCCGAGTCATCCTCATTGCTCTGGGCGCCCTGGCCGCCGCTTTCCTGCTGGACTGGGCCGCGAGGATCGAGACCCCCGGGCGTGTCGTGCTCCTGCTGGCCACGCTGGGCGCCTGGGGTTACGCGCTCGTGCGTTACCTGGTCCTGCCGCTGCGCGTGCGCATGGCCGACGACGACCTGGCGCTCCTCGTCGAGCGTCAGTTTCCCACCCTGCGCGACCGCCTGATCTCCACCGTGCAGTTCGCACGGGCGCCCAGCGTCGCCCCGCTGTCGCAGGCGATGGTCGCCCGGCTGACCTCCGACGCCTGGCACCAGGCCGCGCCGCTCCGCTTCCACGAGGTGGCCTCCGCCCGCAAGCCCGCATACTGGGCCCTGGCGGCCTTGGTGGCGCTGGCCCTGGCCAGTTCCTACACGCTCCTGTTCCCTGCAAATGTGACCATCTTCGCCTATCGGTTTTTCGACCCGACCAGTTCGGTCGAGTGGCCCCGGCGCACCCAGCTCACGGTCCTGGCCTACGACAAGGACGGCCGCCCGCTCGCCCTGGAAGGCGACCAGATCCATGTGCCGAAGGGCGAGGACCTCAACCTGCTGGTCCGCGCGGCCCGTTCTTCGGGCGCCATCTGGCGCCCGCCGCGACGGGTGGCGGTTCACTACCGCTATGCCACCGGCGGCGTGAACACCCGCAGCGTGCCCATGGGCGACGAGGCGGCCTATCCAACCTGCTTCGCAACCGTCGCCGAACCCTTCTCATTCCACGTGACCGGCGACGACGCCACGACCCGTACCTACCGGGTGGACGTGCGCACCCGCCCGCGCATCGAGGACCTACGTCTCACCGTTCGCGCCCCCGCCTACACAGGCGAGCCTGAGCGCGTGCAAGCCGATGGCCGCGGAGCCATCGCCGCCCTGGCGGGTTCGACCGTGGACATCGAGTTCACCACCAGCAAGCCTATCGCCGACGCGCCGGGCAGCGCGGCCGTCGTCATCGAGGGCCAGCCGCCCGTTCCACTGGCTTTCGTAGCGCAGGATGGCGAGCCTTCCCGCACGCGCCTTCGCGGCTCGTTCACCCTTCAGGCGGGCCAGAAGGAGTACACCATCGCCCTCGTGGACACAGACGGCCTGGGCAGTTCGCCGCCCGCCACCTACCGTCTCGACGTGCGTCCCGACCGCGAGCCCGTGGTCAAGCTGCCCCAGCCCGGCGCCAGCAGGAAGGTCACGCCGAACGCTGTCGTGCCCATCCGCCTGTCCGTGGAGGACGACTACGGCGTCACCCGCACCCGCTTCGCCTACCAGCGCGGCGAGACGGAGAAGCCGGCCGTCCACGCCTTCCCCGACCAGAAGTCGCCCGCGAAGAAGGTCGAGCAGGCGTTCGAATGGGACTTGACGTCCCTGGCCCTCAAGGAACGCGACACCCTCCGCGTCCACGCCGAGGCCGAGGATGCCTACACACAGACGGTGGGCGGCAAGTCGCTGGGGCCCAACGTCGGGCGCTCGCCCACGTACCTCCTCACTGTCATCTCAGGGGCCGAGATGGCCTCGTTCCTCCAGCGCCAGCAGCAGGAGATCAAAGAGCGCATCAAGAAACTCATCGGGCGCCAGGAGGCCGAGAAAGGCACTGTCGAGCACTTGCGGGGCAGCGAGAAGCTCGACCGCCGCCAGGCCACCGTCGCCGAGCGCGAACAGATGAAGATCGCGGCGGCGGCTGAAGCTGTCGCCACGGAACTCGAAACCGTTGTCGAGGACATGAAGCAGAACAAGATCGGCACCCCCGTAGATCACCGCCGGGCCTCGGAGTTGGGCGACTCGGTGCGCCAGGCCGCCAAGGCCGACATGCCCGACGCCGCACGTGAGATCGGAAAGGCCGCCCAGACCAACGAGCGTCTTGAGCAGCTCCGCCACCTCGCCGCCGCGGCAGACAGGCAACAACAGATCGTCGAAAACCTGCGCAGTGCCCTGGCGAAGTTCGATCAGTGGAGCGACGTGGACGAGTTGGTGCGCGACGCGAGCGAACTGCTCCTCGCGCAGAAGAAGCTCAACGAGGGCACCGCCGACATGGCCCGCAAGCTCCTCGGCAAGCCCGAGGACCAGCTCACCCCCGTCGAAAAGGGCGCCGCCCGCAGCCTCGCCCGCTCGCAGCAGGGCGCGCGCGACTCGATGCAGGCCCTCGAAGGCAAGATGGCCGACGTGGCCCAGCGGATCGGCGAGAAGGACCCCGCCGTCGCCAAGATCGTAGGCCAAGCCCTCTCCCAGGCCACCGCCGACCAGATCCGCAAGCGGATGGACGACGCGGCGAGCCTGATTGACCAGGCGCGGCCCGCCTCCGCCCTTCCCCCCCAGGGCGAGGCCACGCAGGCCCTCGAACGCCTCGTCGAGACCCTCTCCCGCGCTCGCAGCCCGTACCTCGCCAATGACCTCCGGCGTCTTCAGGAGGACCTCCGCCAAAAGCTGGAGGACATCGAGAAACTCCTCGCCGACGAGAGGCGTCAGCTCACCGAGACCCAGGTAGCGAATCTCCGTTGGCAGCTTCAGCGTCTCACTGAGCAACAGAGAGCCACCCAGGGCACCACGCAGAAGGCCGCGTCGGATGCCGATCTGAAGGGCCAAGCCCCCGCCCAGACCGAGCACGCCAGGCAAGCCGAGGAGATGGAACGCCAGCTTCAGCGTCTCACCGAGAATGCGCCCGAGCACAAGGACCCGCTGGGCAAGGCTCGTGAGGCCACGGCCGCGGCCGCCAGCCAGATGAACGAGGCATCACGGTCCCTCGACCAGGCCAAGAAGGCCGACGCCGCTCACGCCCAGGATGAAGCCCTCCGGCAGCTCCAAGCGGCGGAAGAGCAGCTTGCAGGTCTCCAGGGGAAACTCGCCGAAGGCAAGCGCCAGCTCGAGCGCCTCGCCGAACGCTCCGCGCAGCAGGACAAGACGGCCAAGGCCACCGCCGCCACCGCGGACGGCATCCAGAAGGCCTCCGACGAAGCCAGGAACACCCTCCCCACGACAGCGAAGGCCATCCAACAGGCCAGCCAGGACGCCCGCGAAGCCGCCAAGGCCATGCAGGATGCCGCGAAGCAACTCGACGAGGCATCGCGGCAGCCCGATGCCAGCCCTGCCGCGCAGGAGGACGCTCAGCGCCAGCAGCAGGAGGCCGCCGATCAGCTCCAGAAGGCCCGCGACCAGCTCGCCAATGCTCACGACCAGCTTGACCTCCAACGCCGCGCCCAGGAACTCTTCGAACTCCAGAAGGTCCTCACCGACCTTCTCCCGCGCCAGGTCGCCATCCGCGAGGCCACTCAGAAGCTCGACGCGGGCACCGAGGGCGGCCAGAGGCCCCTCGACCATGCGCAGACCCTCCGCTGCCGGGAGCTGGCCGATGCCCAAAGGAAGCTCCAGGAGGAATCCGCCCTCGTTGTCCAACGCCTCGAGCGCGGCCAGGTGCCCATCTTCCTCTACGTGATGAAGAACGCCGCGCGCCTCATGGGCGAGGTCCACCAACTCCTTGCTGACAGGAAGGTAGACTGGCTGACCCAGGAGACGCAGCGCGAGATCGAGCGCGACCTCATGCAGCTCCTCGACGCCATGAAGTCCGAGGGCGAGCGCCTCGCCCAGCAACCGCAGCAAGGCGGCGGAGGCGGTGGCGGACCGCAGGATGGTCGTCCGCGCCCGCTCGTGCCGCCCAGCCAACAGCTCAAGCAGCTTAAGGCCATGCAGGCCATCATCAACACCGAGACCCGCGCCATCGAGGTCGAGCGCCTCGCCGGAAATGCCCGCGAGCGCCTCTTGCAACACAAAGCCCAACGCCTCAGTCAGAAGCAGGCCGAGTTGGGGAACCTCAGCCGCGAGTTCGGTGACGCCCTCGAAAAGGCCAAGGAGCAGGAATCCATGACGCCCCCGCAGGAGCCTGGCCGATGACACGCGCCGCCCTCTTCGCCTCCGCGCTCTGCCTCCTCACGCTCGCCTCTCTTCTCGCCGCCAAGGAGGAGATTCTGCCCGGCAAGAAGGGGAAGGAGCGCGACCAGGCCGCCCAGGACAACCCCCTCTATGACGTCGCCGGCGACATGGACACGGCGGCTCGACGCCTCAAGGAGGCGAAGACCGACGACACCACTCAAGACGTCCAGCAGGCCATCATTGACAAGCTCGACAAGCTGATCGAGGCGGCCCAACAGCAGGACAACAAGCCGCCCCAGGGCGGCCAGGGCGACGAGAGAAAGCCCCAGAAGCGCCCGGAGCCGCAACCCCAACCGAAATCTGAGGAAGAGAAGAAGAAGGCCGAAGAGCAGCAGAAGAAGCCCGCTTCTGCCGAGGAGCGAAAGAAGCAGGAGCGCCCGGGCATCGGCCGCCCCGGTCAGGGCGACCCTTCGGGCCAGATCCACACCGACGCCAACGAATGGGGCAACCTGCCCCCCGCGGTCCGCGACCAGCTCCTCCAGACGCAGGGCGAAGGCTTCCCCCTCAAGTACCGCGAACTCCTGCGCCGGTACTACCTCGATCTCGCCAACCCGAAGGAATAGCTGATGGTGCGGAGGCTTCTGGTTCTCGCCCTCGTGGCCGCCACGGCCCTGGGGGCGGAGGACATCCTCATCGCCGACTTCGAGGCCACGGACTACGGCGCCTGGAAGGTCGAGGGCGAGGCATTCGGACCCGGCCCTGCCCGCGGCACCCTCCCTAACCAGATGCACGTAGATGGCTTCCTGGGCAAGGGGCTGGTGAACAGCTACTTCAAGGGCGACGGCACCACGGGCACGCTCACCTCCCCCCCGTTCAAGATCGAGCGCAAGTTCATCAACTTCCTCCTCGGCGGCGGAGGCTACAAAGACGAGACCTACATCGCCCTGCTTGTGGACGGCAAGGCCGTGCGCACCGCCACGGGGCCGAACGTGCAGCCCGGCGGTTCAGAACGCCTCGCGTGGCACTCGTGGGACGTTGCCGACCTCTCCGGCAAGGAGGCCATGATCCAGATCGTGGACAAGCGCACCGGCGGCTGGGGCCACATCAACGTCGATCACATCATCCAAAGCGACCGCAAGCGCGAGGAGAAGCCGGCCATGCGGGAACTCGTCATCGAGAGGCGCTATCTCCACCTGCCCGTGAAGAACGGCGCCTCAAAGCAGCGGATGAAGGTGTCGATCGGCCCGCCGGGCGGAGACGCCCCGCCCACGATCGTGGACGAATTCGACATCGAGTTGGCCGATGGCCGGCCCGATTTCTGGGTGTTCCTCGACCTGGCCCTCTACAAAGGCCAGAAGGCCAGAATAGACACCGCCCGCCTGCCCGAGGAATCCGAGGCCCTCGCCGCCATCACCCAGTCGGATGAGGTGCCCGATGCCGCGGGCCTCTACAGGGAGAGGCACCGCCCACAGTTCCACTTCTCTTCGCGCCGCGGCTGGAACAACGACCCCAACGGCCTCGTCTTCCACAAAGGCGAGTATCACCTCTACTACCAGCACAACCCCTACGGCTGGAACTGGGGCAACATGCACTGGGGCCACGCCGTGAGCCGGGACCTCGTGCACTGGACCGAGCTGCCCATCGCCCTCTACCCGCAGCGCTACGGCGACTGGGTGTTCAGCGGCAGCGCCGTGGTAGACAGGGAGAACACGGGCGGCTGGAAGACGGGCGCCGAAGATGTGCTCGTGGCCGCCTACACCAGCACAGGGCGCGGCGAGTGCATCGCCTTCTCCAACGACCGGGGCCGCACCTTCACCGACTACGAGAGGAACCCCGTCGTCAAGCACGCAGGACGCGACCCCAAACTTGTCTGGTATGCGCCAGGCAAGCACTGGGTCATGGCTGTCTATGACGAGCATGCCGGCAAGCAGTGGATCGCCTTCCACTCCTCGCCGAATCTGAAGGACTGGACCCTTCAGAGCCGCATCGAGGGCTACTTTGAGTGTCCCGAGATCTTCGAGTTGCCCGTGGACGGCGACAAGGCGAGGACCCGCTGGGTCGTCTACGCTGCCGACGGGGCCTACGCCGTCGGTTCGTTCGACGGCAAGAGTTTCACGCCCGACCACCCTGGCAAACACCGCTTCAACTGGGGCAACTGCTTCTACGCCTCGCAGACGTTCAGCAACATCCCCCCCGAGGATGGCCGCCGCATTCAGATCGCCTGGGGCCGCATCGGTCACAAGGACATGCCGTTCAACCAGATGATGAACTTCCCCGTGCAGTTAACACTGCGGACGACCGACGAAGGTGTCCGCATGTTCGCCGAGCCAGTGAAGGAGATCGAACTCCTTCACGCAAAGAAGCACTCGTGGGCTGGCCTCGCGCTGAAGGAAGGCGAGAACCCGCTGAAGGGGATCGAGGGCGACCTGTTCCACATCATCGCGGAGATCGAGCCGGGCGATGCGGCCCAGGTGGGCGTCGCCATCCGCGGCACGCCCGTGGTTTACGACGCGAGGGGCCAGCAGCTCAACACCAAGGGCTGCAATGCCCCGCTGAAGCCCGAGGGTGACAGGATTCGTCTGGAGATCCTGGTGGACCGCACGTCGATCGAGGTCTTCGCCAACCGCGGCCGCGTCTACATGCCCGTGGGCGTCATCCCGCCCGATGAGGCACGCTCGCTGGAGGTGTTCGCGAGGGGCGGGACCGCGAGGCTTGCGTCGCTCGAAGTCCACGAGTTGCGCTCGGCCTGGGAGCGCTAGCCGCCGGACCCCAACGGCACAGTGAGCACGGTGCGGAACGGGTCGGCTGGTGCGCCGGATCGCGCGATCAAGGCCACCTCTGTCGCCCGGAACTTCAGTGCTTGCCAGTTCAGCCGGTCTGCCACCCGCATCGCATCCTCCACGGACCGGAACCGGCCTAGCGACAGGTGGGGCGTGAAGCCGCCGAAGAATCGCGCCACGTCGTCGCACCACGGCATCGCCTGCTGGAGACGGCTCTGGAGCTCCGCCAGGAGGGCGAACGGCTCGGGACGCACCCACAGCGTCACCGACCGCTCGTTGTGGGTGAACTTGCCAAACCCGTCGAGGGTGATTTCGAACGGAGCCATTCCGCCCACGGCGGGCCGCAGCAACTCGGCCGCCTCGGGCAGACGCGCCTCGGGCACGAACGGGAAGGCCATGGTGATGTGCGGCATCCACCGCAGGAACTGCGGGTCGTGCACGCGCCGAGCCGCCTGAATCGGCTCCCACACCTCCTCGGGCGGCACCAGCACGGCAGCGGTCAAGTTCACCTTGGCTTCGTCTTGCAGGGGAATCACGGCGCGAACCTCCGTCGTTCAGGCATTGAGCCTAGGGCAGACGCTGAACAGCTCCTCCTCGGCCTCGCGGGTCCAGAAGCCATGCGCATCGAGCTTCGCGGCCACCGAAGGAAAGTGCTTGCCCAGGTCGGCGAGCGGGATGAGGTCGGGCAGCGCCAGCTCGGGGAAGATGCAGATCTTGCCGCTGGTCTCGCGGTACATGACCTGGCGCATGGCCTCCCACACGCGCGCGAGCGGCCCGATGACGGCGACCGACGTGTTGGGCCGCAGCTCGCCGCGCAGCGCGCCCACGACCACGCCCTGAAGGTCCTCGACGGCCGAGCCGCTGTTGCCGATGATCGTCGCGCCGCGCTGGCGGATCAGCCCGATGTCCACAGCCCCCTTGGTGCCGGCCTTGATACCCGCGAAGATGTTTATGAGGCCGTCGCGCGCCACGAAGGGCTCGGTGGCCTTGATCGGCATCCAGGCGGGGCAGAGGCCCACAATATCGTCCACGCTCACGGGTTCCACGATGTCCGACAGCTTCGTCTTGAGCGGGTTCACGAACTGGATCTCGATGCCCTTCGCCTCGGCCTGCGGGCGGAAGAGCTGCTCCAGGAGGCCCAGGCGCGGGTCGTCAATCTCAGTCACGAGCATCCAGCGCGGGGGATGTGGGCTGTCGAGGGCAGTCTGAAGCCAGATCTGCCCCATCGGGCCGCCGGCCCCAACGAAGATGGCCCGCCCGCCGGGCTTGAGCGTGGTGCGGCGCGGCTTCGCATAGGTTGCGGCCAACGTGGGCTCGGTGTCGCCAAGGTAGGAGAGGGCCTTATAGTGGATCGCCCCCACATCCAGGTTCGCGTTGGTGCCGATGGGAAAGTCCGGCAGCAGCATCACGCCGCCATAGGCCAGCGCGTCCGAGGCCGCCTCGACAAGCGCCACCGAGGGCTCCTTCAGGATGATGTCATCCACGGTGCCCCCTCCCGGGCTGCGCCGCAGCGAGGCCATGTCTTCGACAACCTCGGCCTTCGCCTGGCGAGCGATTTCGGCGGCTTGTCCGCCGGTGAGAAACACCTTGCCCGCCGTGGCGGCGGCCTCTCGCACCTGGGCCAGATGGGCCATCGTCGCGCCGATGAACCAGGCGGCGCCGCCGCGCTTGAGTCCCGTGCGGTACGCAATCTTCGCCGCCACGCAGCCCCACGGCTCGGCCAGGCCCGCCTCGGCGCGGCCCAGGTCGCTCTTCACGAATGGCCCACCGCTCAGCCGCTTCGCATCCACAGGGATCAGGCAGTTTCCGCGGTCGTTGTTCAGCACTTCCTCGGGCAGGAGCACATACTGCTGCATCGCTCCCCGGTGGAAGTAGCCGAAGGCGTGGCTCACGCCGTTCACATAGATGTCGGCCTGGATCACGTAGCGCTCGCCGGGCCGGAGGCCGTACTTCGTCTGGATGCCTGGCGGCACTCGCACGATCTCGAGGCAGGCTTCGTGGCCGGGGATGTTCGGCTCCTTCGACAGGTCGCGGTTGAACAGCCGCACATGTGCGCCGCCCTGGTCAATGATCTTGCAGTCCGAGAAGCACAGGCAGATGGCCTGGACCTTCGCGAGCGTTTCGGTCGCGCTGGCCTGGTACATCGGGATGCGCTGCGGGCGGAAGTAGCGGGCGAAAGGCGCAATGTCAATCAACTCGTGCGACATGAAGCTGATCAGGTCGCGCGGGTCGGCCTCCGCAGGCGGCGCGCCCTTGGGCGCGAAGGTGCGGAAGAAGGCTGCCAGCGACTTGTCGGTCGCCGCGGTCCACGCATCCAGTTGCTCGCGTGTCGCTCCACGCGGCGGACGCACCTGCGCGGCGTCGAGCTCGCTCGCCGACGCCGGTCCTGCATATTCGCAAAAGTGCCCCATGCCCGTCCCAGTGAGCATGCAGGCCAGGATCTCCTCAGGCAACGCTAATCCCATCGTCGCCAATCTCCAATATCTGACCGCCAGCCGCCGCGGCATGCACCTCGATCACACTTGGACTATCTTAGGGAAGGCCCCGCAGCGTGTCAAGGTTGTTAGAGACCAACCCCCCTTTGACTCCTGGCGCGCTTTGCGCTAGCATGCGGAGGACGACGAGAGTAACGGGAACTGTCCCAGGGCCGCGTGGCATGGCCATCGATCTGACGCCGCTGTTGAACGACTGGGCGCACGACCCCTCGGACGAAGGCAAGAACGTCCGCTGCATCCGCGGCGCCGACGGCCGCCTGAAGATCCAGGTGCGGGTCCGTTGCGGCATCTTCCAGTGGGAGTTCGAAGGCCGCCCCGACGGCGCCACGCCACACGGTTTCCCCTCCTTGCTCGACTTCTATCGCGCCCACCTCAAGTCGCAGGAGCGCCGGCGCGGCAACCGCACCTTGCGCCTTGGCAAGGCCGAGGTCGAGGAGATCAGCGAGGAGATCATGGACTACTACCAGCGCCGCATCCTCTTCTTCCGGCTCGGCGAGTACGCGCGGGCGCGCGAGGATGCCGACCACAACGTGGGCCTGATGGACCTGATCCGTGACCACGCCACCGACCCCGAGGCCGTGGCCCAGCACGAGAAGTGGCGGGGATTCGTGCTCATGGACCGGGCTCGTGCCGACGCTCTCGCCCTCTGCCAGTCGGGCCACTACGCCCAGGCGGTGCAGAGGGTGGAACAAGGGGTCGCGGAGATCGAGGACTGGTTCCGCCAGCAGGAACGCGGGGACCTGATTCCCGTCAGCCAGGAACTCGCGGCTCTCCGCGAGCTCAAGCTCCAGCTTCGCGAGACCTACAACGTGCCTCTCTCCCGCAAGGAACTCATCGAAGGTCTCCGCGAAGAGCAAGCGAAGGCCATCGCCGACGAGGACTACGAGCGCGCCGCACGCCTCCGGGACGAGATCGCCCAGTTCGAGCGAGACCAGGGCCAGAAGACCACCTGAGAGGCAACCTCCCGCAGGTTGCGAGCCTGCGGGAGATTCGCTTGATGATGACCCAGCGCCAAGCCTTTCACGCCCTCCTGAACTTCGAGCGCCCCGACACCCTGTGCCAGTTCGAGTGGGGCTACTGGCCCGAAGCCCTCGAGCGCTGGCGCGGCGAAGGGCTGCCCCAGGACGCCGAGCCCTGGGATGCCTGCGGCATCACCCACTACTTCCGTCCGCCCATCGAAATCTACTTCTATCCCCCGTTCGAGCGCCAGGTGCTCGACGAGGACGCCGACACGCGCGTCGTCCGCACCGAGATGGGCATCATCTGCCGCGAGAGCAAGCGTGGCCTCCGCCTCCCCCAGTTCATCAAGCACCCCGTGGCCACCCGCGACGACTTCGAGGCCATCAAGGAGCGCCTCGACCCCAAGACCCCTGGCCGCTACCCTGCGAACTGGAGCGAGTGGGCCAAGGCCGCCCCCAGCTTCCCACACATCCTCTGCCTCGGCCGCCGCGAGAACGGCTTCTTCGGCTGGCTACGCGAGTTGATGGGCCTCGAAGGGCTGCTCATGGCCTACATCGAGCAGCCCGACCTCATCCACGAAATCTGCCGCTACCACGTCACCTACCTTCAAACCCTCTACGAGCGGGCGCTGCGCGACGTGGAGTTCGACTTCATCTTCCTGTGGGAAGACATGGCCTTCAAGAACGGCCCGCTCATCAGCCCTGAGTTCGTCCGCACTTTCATGCTCCCCTATTACCGCGAGATGATCGACTTCTACCGCCAGATGGGCGCGAAGTGGATTCTCCAGGACAGCGATGGGAACATGACCAAGCTCATCCCCCTCTTCCACGGGGCCGGGGTGGATGGCATGCTCCCCTTCGAGGTCGCCGCGGGGATGGACGTTCGCGATGTCCGCAGGGCTTTTCCCAAGCTGCGCATCCTTGGCGGCATAGACAAGCGGGCGCTCTATGGGAGCCAGAACGACATTGACCGCGAGCTGGTGAGCAAGCTCCCCGCCATGTTCCGCGCCGGCGGCTACATCCCCACCCTCGACCACCACGTCCCGCCCGAGGTCCCCTACGCCAACTTCCGCCATTACATCCGTCGTTGCCGAGAGATCTACGAGGCACTGCTCTCCAGGCCACCCGGACACAGCTCGCGCAGGGCTTGCTCGATAGAGACGTAGCCGATGCGCTTGCCGCACCGTTCGGGCCAGCCGGCCCTGGCCACCAGGTCGCGAACAGGGCCCTTCATGCTCGCGAAGGCGAACTCAACGCCATGCTCGCGCCACCCTTTCATGAGCCGTTCCAACGTCTCGATGGCCACGGCGTCCATGTCGTTGACGCCCGACATGTCCATGATGACCCACCTCACCGCAGGGCGCTCATGCAGATGCCGCCGCAGCCAGTCCTCCAGGAAGCTCATGTTGGCGAAGTAGAGCGATGCGTCCACACGCACGAGGAGCGCCTCGGGAACCGTCTTCGCCTCAGGGAACCGCTTGATGTTGCGGAAGACGCCATGCTCAGCCAGGTAGCCCAGTTCAGCCGTATGGGGATGGGCGCTGCGCCAGATGAAGAGCCCAAGCGAGAGGGCGACGCCCAGCAACACCCCCGACTCCACGCCGAGGGCCAGCGTGCCCACGAACGTCGCCACCAGCATCCAGCCATCCGACGGCTTCACGGCGAAGAGGCGGCGGGGCGTCCGGAGGTCGACCAGGCCCGCTACGGCCACGAGCACGATGGCGCCCAACACGGCGTGGGGCAGGAAGTGAAACAGGGGCGTGAGGACGAGCAGCGTGAGGAGCACGAGCGCAGCCGTGACGATGGAGGCCAGCCCCGTCCTCGCTCCTGCCTGGTAGTTCACCGCCGTGCGGGAGAGTCCGCCCGTGACCGGATAGCCGCTGAAGAATGCCGCCGCCAGGTTCGCCATCCCCAGGGCGACCAGCTCGCGGCTCGCGTCCACCCTCTGCCTCTCCCGTGTCGCAATCACCTGGGCGATGGAGATGGACTCGAGGAAACCGACGAACACGATGGTGAACGCTGCAGGAAGCAGGAGGCCGATGTCCCTGCCGCTCCACTCGGGCAGCGAGAGAGCCGGGAAGCCGCTGGGCACGTGGCCGACGGTTCTCACGCCCTGGGCGTCCAGCCTCAGCAACCACGCGAGCAGCGTCGCCGCCACGACCACGGCGATGGGGCTCGGGAGCCGCGGCCACAGCTTCCGCAACGCCACGAGAGCGGCCAGGCTTCCCACCCCAATGGCCAGCGTGACGGCGTGCGTGCCGCCGATGCCGCGCGCGGTCTCGCGCAGGAGCCCGAAGGCCGAGTGCTGCGAACGCACCTCGATCCCCAGCAGATGCTTGAGTTGGCTCAAGCCGATGAGGATTGCCGCCGCCGACGTGAAGCCGCTGATGACGGCGTGGGACAGGAAGTTGACGAGGAAGCCCATCCGCAGCAGGCCCAACGCCGCCTGGATCGCCCCGACCATCAGGCAGAGCAGCAGGACGACGCGGATGTAGCCTGGCGAGCCGACCTCTGGCACGATGGCCGAGCACTTGGCGACGACGACCAGCGAGATCATCGCCACCGGCCCCACGGCGAGTTGCCGCGAGGAACCGAAGAGCGCGTAGGCGAGTAGCGGCACGGTCGAGGCGTACAGGCCGACCACGGGCGGCAGGCCGGCCAGCATCGCGTAGGCCAAGCCCTGCGGCACCAGCATCACCGCTACGACGAGGCCGGCCACCAGATCGCCCGCCAGATCGCAGCGCCGATACCCCCGCAACCAGTCCCAGGCGGGGAAAACGCGCTCGATCACCGGTCCCCTCCTGAACGGATCAGAAGCCCGAGACCTCGAGCCACCAGAGCAGGCCGGTCACAGCGAGAGAGACAGGAACGACGACTGCCCATGGGTTCACTTTGAGCAGTTCGGGGACCGTGAGTTCGCCGAAGTGCCCTTTGCCCAGGATGCCACGCTTTAGCTTGGGAAAGAGAGCAGCAAACAGGGCCGCGCCAATGAGCGCACCGATCAGCCCGCCGAAGAGCGCATCGAGCGCGCCCTGGCCCACGGCGCCCACCACGGTGCCGGGGCAGTAGCCGAGCGTGCCGAAGCCGACGCCGAAGATGAGCGCTCCGATGAGCGTGGAGCCGAAACCGCCGGGCTTCACCTTGTACTGCGCCAGCCCCAGTCCTTTCAGCAAGTGAAACCCCACCATGCCCGTGATCATCGCAGTGAGCATCACCTTCAGCACCGTGAAGTCGCGGAATAGAAGCTGGTTGATGATCACGTCGTAAGTGGTCACGCCGGCCTTCTGGAGCAGGAAGCCGAACGCGAAGCCCATCGCCAGGCCGATGAGCAGTTGGCCACCCTTGTGTCCGTGGAGCTTCTTGAGCATCGTGCCGCCTCCTCACGCCAGGATGATGTGGAACAAGGCAACGGCAGTGGCGATGCCGCCGATGAAGAAGCCGGCGACGGCGAGCCAGCCGCTCGCCGCAAGCTGAAGCGTGCCGCTGATGCCGTGGCCGCTCGTGCAGCCGCCCGCCCAGCGCGCCCCGAAGCCCATGCAGATGCCGCCGAAGAAGGCCACGACCCATCGCACCACGGGGTCAACGCCGACCCTCTCCGCCCAGAGGGGCGGAACCCAGTGGAGGTGGAACGTGCCCGACAGCAGCGCCGAGGCCGCTGCGCCCAGCAGCAGCCCAACCACCAGCATCCACTCCCAGTCCACCACAGGCTTGAACTGCTGGTAGTACGGCTTTGCCTCCACCGCTTTGCCCCTGAAGAGCCGCTCGAGCATCCCCGCACTCCGGGCGAATGCCGTCGAGCAGCCCATCGTCTTGTCCGAAAGCAGGAATGCCAGGCAGCACAGCACCCCGATGCCCACGCCGACCACGTAGGGCGACCAGCGGGCCATCGTGAGTGGGTTGCTGCTCGATGCCGTGGGTGGAGCCCACTCCACTTCCGTCCCGTCGGCCAGGGGCGCCGGAGCGCCTTTGGCCATCGCAGGCCCTGCCATGCCCCAGAGCAGGGCCAGCATCAACAGACATGCCATCACGCGCATCCCGGCTCCTCCTGTCACGAGTGAGGCGGCGACTATTGGTTGATTCGTGGCCCGTGGGTGAGGGCGCAGGTGGCGCACTCGGGGGCGAAGCCCGCGGCGACCCAGGCCGTCATGCCGCCGGCGACGACCGCGAGGCTGCGGAAGCCCTTCTGCTGGAGGATGCTGCCGGCCGTGCTCGCCCGCGCGCCGCTCTTGCACACGAGGGCAATCGTCGCCGCCCTGTCCAGCTCGCCGAACTGCGTCCGCGTGGCGGGCAGCGGCATGTGCGTGGCGCCCTCGATGTGGCTTGCGTTCCACTCGCCGGCCGCCCGCACGTCGAGGAACACGATGGGCGTCTTCGACTTGCACGCCTCTTGCGCCTCGTGGACGGTCATGGTGGGGATGCGGGCGACGGGCAGGCCGCTGGTGATCCACGGCCCCATGCCGCCATCGAGGTAGCCCATCACGTCGTCCAGCCCCACACGGCGGAGCATGGTGGCCAGGGCTGGCACCTCCTCGGCTGTGCGGGCGACGAGGATGATCGGCTTGTCGGGGGGCAGAAGCCAACCGCAGAAGGTCGAGAAGTTGTGGGCGCCGTCAATGTTGATGGCGCCGGGCACGTGGGCGCCGCCGAAGCTGGCGTAGTCGCGCGCGTCGAGCACGACATGCCCCTGGCTGGAGAGCGCCTGCACCTCGGCGGGCGAGAGAGGCTTGGGGGCCGAAAGCTCGGCCACCAATGCCGGGCCGCGGCGGTTGATGTCGGAGCACCGCGCGAAGTGGTCGGGGGCCTCAGGCATGCCGCTCAGCAGCGCCTTGCTGAAGTCGTCGAGTGTCTTGTGCTGGAGGGCAGGGTTGTGGGCGCGCTCGTAGCCGATGGTGCTCACGCGCATGGCGCCCATCGCCTTGCCGCACAGCGAACCCGCGCCGTGGGCCGGGTAGACGAGGCACGTGTCGGGCAGCGCCATCAGCTTCTTGAGGTTGCCGAACAGGCTCGCGGCCAGCTCTTTGCCGCGGCCGGGGAAGAGGTCGGGTCGCCCTACGTCGCCCACAAAGAGCGTGTCGCCGCTGAAGACGGCCACGGGCTCGTCCCCGCGCGACTGGTCGGTCACCACGTAGCAGATGCAGTCGGGCGTGTGGCCCGGGGTGTCGAGCACCCGGACGCGCATGTCCTCGACGTTGAAGCTGTCGCCCTCGGCTACGGCCACATGGGAGTACTTGCAGCCGCCTGACTTGGGGGCGTAGATGGCCGCACCCGTCCGTTGGGCCAGGTCCAGGTGGCCGCTCACGAAGTCGGCATGGAGATGGGTCTCCAGAATGTGGGTGATCTTGAGTCCCATCGCCTTGGCCGCGGCGAGATACTCGTCCACGTCGCGCCTGGGATCAATGATCGCGCACGCCTTCTTGCCTCCCACGAGATACGACAGGTGGGCGATGCCCTCGACGTAGAACTGCTGCACAAACATCCCCGGCTCCTTTGTGCCAGCGGCCTACAGAAGAACCACGGGCGCGGGCGCGGGGCGCCCGCGCCCGTGAGAGAACGCGACTCGGATTCCAGCACTTGGGCGCTCAGGCCTTCCACAGGCCGTGCAGGTTGCACCACTCGCGGGCCGTCACTTGCGCCGCGATGACCGGGAAGACGGCCTCGGGCTTGTCACTGGGCTTGAGGAACTGGCGGTAGACCTTGCCGTCGGCCTGGAGTTCGATCCACTCGATGTAGTGTTCGGGCGTCATCGGGTGCGGCACGCTGCCGACCTTCACCTTGATGCCGCCTTCGACCCGCTCGATGACCGGCACGTGCTTCTCTCTCGCGGCGTCCACGGTGTTCTCTTTGAAGAGCTTCATCGGTTCGCCGCAGCAGACCAGTTCCCCGTCGCCGCCGTGAAGCACCTCCACGATGTTGCCGCACAGGGCGCACTTGTAGACCTCAAGCTGTCTCGCCATTCCCGAGTCCTCCTTCAGGAGATCTCGCAGCGTTGCCGCCTGCCCTTCGCAGACGGCTTTCTCTTTATGCTAAGCGAGACTCTGCTCAGAGTCAATCCGGTGGCTGCGGCGCCTAGAGCACGTACGGCTCGCGATAGGGGCGATGGCGCATGCGGTTCGCCTCGTCGTCGCCAATGAACTGCTCGGCCTGGGGGTCCCACTTGAGGGTCCGCTCGAGGGTCATGGCGATGTTGCCCAGGTGGCACACGGTGGCCGACCGGTGGCCGATCTCCACGGTTGCGGCGGTGCGGCCGCGGGTGCGCACGGCCTCGATGAAGTTGCTCATGTGCCCCCCCTTGGGAGCGAACAGGTGCACCTCGTTAGGGCCGGGGGGCGCCAGGATCGCCTCCTTGGGCTCGCCGACCAGGCGCTCGGCGTCCACCCACCCCTCGGTGCCGATGAACTTGCACCCGCCGGCGGCATGCGAGCCGTGCACGACGACGCCGTTGGCGTAGGTGTAGGTCACGTCCACCTTCGAGAACGTGTTCCAGAGCCCGTCGAAGAACTCCCCCTTGCCCCGGATCTCGACGGGGCCGCTGTCGTCGGCGCCGATGCCCCACTGGGCGACATCGAAGAAGTGGGCGCCGAAATTGGTCATCTCGCCGCCCGAGTAGTCGCGCACGAAGCGGAAGTTATAATGGCAGCGCTTCGTCGAGTAGGGTGCCCAGGGCGCGGGGCCGAGCCACAGATCGTAGTCGAGCTCGGGCGGCACGGGCTCGGCCACGTCGGGCTCGGACTTGACCGGGCGCAGGCCGATGCCCACCTCGACCCGCAGCAGCTTGCCGATGCGGCCGTTGCGCACAGCCTCGCAGGCCCGGCGCGGGCGCTCCTCCGACCGGCGCTGGCTGCCGCACTGGAACACCCGGCCGTAGCGGGCCACCGCGTCGGCCATCGCGCGGCCCTCGGCAATAGTGAGCGTCATCGGCTTCTCACAGTACACGTCCTTCCCGCTCCGCAGCGCCGCGATGGCCAGGATCGCGTGCCAGTGGTCGGGCGTGGCGATCAGCACCACGTCAATGTCTGTGCGCTCCATGATCTCGCGATAGTCGTGGACGGGCTGGGTGATGTTCTGGCCGCGCTCCTGCTCGGCGTAGGACTTGTTGCATTCGCCGGCGCGCTGCTCGCGGATGGTCTTGTCCACATCGCACACGAGGAGCAGTCGCACGTCGGGGTGGCGGATAACACCTTTGATGAGGTCGTTGCCGCGGTTGCGGGTGCCGATGGCAGCGGCGTTGATCCGGTCGCTGGGCGACATCGAGCCGCTCCGCCCGAACGCCGAGGCGGGCAGCACCCACGGCGCTGCCAGGGCGCCTGTCGCACACTTCAGGAATCCCCTGCGGGGGAACCGGGCCACTCTCTTGCTCATCTCGCCTGCACCTCCTGGGAGATAAAACGTCTCCCGCTACTATGCCGCCTCTTGCACGTTGAGTCAAGCTCGGTTTCCACGGCGCTTGACTCAACGCACGGCATCTGGTAATCGAGAGGAAACCCTGTTTGCCTAGGAAGCCGCCCATGACGCCACGCCAACAGGCTATCGCCGCCTTCGAGCGCCGAAGGCCCGAGGGCCTGGTGCCCCACGTCGAGCTGGAGTTCCAGCTTAGCGAGGAGTTGATCGGCCGCAAGGCCCTGCGCCGCGACGACCTCAGGGTCGTCGGGCCTCGGGAGCGCGACCGGCTGCTCCACGAGAACGTCGAGCATTGGCTCGATGTGTGCGAGCGCCTCGACTACTGCATCCTCACGGGGCTGCACTGGCTCGACGTGGAGGACCAGATCGAGTCGTTCAAGCTCGTGCGCCAACTGGCGGGCGACCGCTACATGCTCTCGGCCTTCGTGGACGGCACGGCGGGCATCCCGAACGGCACGAACATGATGGAAGCGGCGTGGCGGATGGCCGACAAGCCCGACGACGTGCTGGCCGAGCACGATCGCTGGGCGCGCGACGCCGCCGAGGTGGGCAAGCGCCTCATCGGCGCAGGCGCCGAGGTGGTGTTCATGTGCGCCGACTACTGCTTCAACGACGGCCCCTGGCTCTCGCCCGCCATGTTCCGCCGCTTCGTCACGCCCTTCCTCGCCCGCAACATCGCCGAATTCCGCAAGGCCGGAGCCTATCCCGTCAAGCACACCGACGGCGACATCATGCCCATCCTCGACCAGCTCATCGAGTGCGAGCCGGCCGCCATCCACTCGCTCGACCCGATGGCGGGGGTAGACATCCGCGAGGTGCGCCGCCTCTACGGCCATCGTGTGGCCCTGATGGGCAACGTCAACTGCGCTCTCGTCCAGGCCGGCACCAAGGAGCAAATCGTCGAGAGCGCCCGCTACTGCCTCGAGCACGGCGGCGTAGCCACGGGCGGATACTTCTTCACCACCAGCAACTGCATCTTCAAGGGCGTGCCGCTCGACAACTACTTCGCCATGCTGGAGGTGCGGCGGCAGTTCGGGCACGGAGGATAGGGTGCGTGGCCCTGCTCACTCCGCGAGGGCGTCGCATGCTGTGGGCGATTGCGGGAACCCTTGTGGCCGCCTACGCCGCCATCCTGATCCTCATGTTCGTGTTCCAATCGCATCTCGTCTACTTCCCCGTGCGCGCGGTGGCCGAAACGCCCGCGTCGCGTGGACTGCCGTTCGAAGAGGCGCAACTCACGGCCAGCGATGGCACTCGCCTCGCGGCTTGGTTCATCCCCGCCCCGAACCCGACAGGCGTTGTGCTCTTCTGCCACGGCAACGCGGGCAACATCTCGCATCGCCTGGACGTGGCCGCCTTCTTCCGCGGCCTGGGCCTGAGCACGTTGCTCTTCGACTACCGCGGCTATGGCCGCAGCGAGGGCCGGCCCACCGAGGCGGGCACCTATCTCGATGCCGATGCCGCCTGGCGCCACCTCGCCGGCGAGCGCCGCCTCCCACGGCGCCAGATCATCGTCTGGGGCGAATCGCTCGGCGGCCCCATCGCCGCCTGGCTGGCCAGGGAGCATCCTCCCGGCGTGCTCGTCCTCCAGTCCACCTTCACCTCGGTGCCCGATCTCGCCGCGCGCCTCTACCCGTGGCTGCCCGTCCGTTTGCTCTCGCGCTTCCGCTACAGCACGCTGGAGTACGTGCGTCAGGCTGCCTGTCCCATCCTCGTGATGCACAGCCCGGCAGATGAGATTGTGCCGTACCCGCACGGCCGCCAGCTCTTCGAGTCGGCGGGTGATCCGAAGGCCTTCATCGAGCTTGCCGGCGGCCACAACGACGGCTTCTTCCTCTCGGGCCGGCCATTCGCTGAGAGCCTCCAGGCATTCCTCACGACCCATGTGGCGCCGTGACCTCGCCCCAGGCCTAGATGCCTTGCGCGCGGCGGAGTCGCGGTTGACGCCACGGCGCCGGGGCAGTAGAATCCGGGGCGGAATGACACACACCCCGCTTCACGCATGGGCAGTTCTCCTGAGCCTCGCTGCCGCACCCCAAGCCGGTGGGGTCTTTCGCGGCCAGCTCGTGGTCGAGGACTTCGAGGCCTTCGCCTGGGGCGAGAGCTGGGCTGCCGTGCAGTTCTCGCCAGGCGCCGATCCGCGCATGAAGGTGGAGACCGCCGAGGTGCGCTCGGGCCGCCAGGCCTGCCGCCTGGATGTGCCTCCCGGCGAGTCGGTCACCCTTGTGGCACAGTGCGGCACCGCCTTCGTCGGCCAAGGCGACAAGCCGCCCCTGCCTCTCCCGGGGGAGCCTGAGCGCATCGGCGTCTGGGTCTACGGCCAGCGCGGGGGCTACCGTCTCTGGCTTCGCGTGGTGGATGCGGCTGGAAAGACTTCCGACGTCGCCCTCGGCCCCGTAGATTTCGACGGCTGGCAGTTTCTCGACGGCCCGATCGCCGGCCTCGTCGGCCCAGTGGCATTGCAGGCTCTCCTGGTCCGAGGCGGCGAGGGGCCGCTCCTTTTTGACGACATCACGATCACCACCACTGCACCCCGGCCGCTTCACCTGACCCTCCGGCTCGCCACGCCCGGCGCCGACCTCGTCGCGGACGCGCCGGTGGAGTTCCTGGTGACGCTCCGCTCGCTGGCCGCCGAAACCGCGGAGGGCGCAGGCATGCTCTCCGCCTTCGACCCCGCCTCGCCCGGCCTCGCCCGTGCGGCCGTCGCCTTCCGATACGCGGTCTCTGCCGAACGGCCGTGCGCAGCCAGGCTTGCGTTGCGCCTGCCTCCCGGCGTCCATCGCCTCGTCGCCGAGACCAACAGCACGCGCGCGATTTGCCAGGCCGTCGTCCATCCAGCGAAGCCCTCCGCCCCCTGCTCGCCGGCAGTTGCGGTCCGGCGCTTCGGCCGGTCGGACGGCGCTCTCCGCCTCATCGAGAGTGCCCTGTCGCCCGCCCTGGCCATCGAGGGAGAGGGCCGTGTGCTCACGCTTTTCCGCGGGCTGCCCGAGGCGGGCCTCCGCGCCCCCCAGCACCTGTTGGCGCGCGTCAAACCGCAGTCCAGAGATCTCGAGGAGCCGTGGATGGTCTTCTGGTTCGGGGCGGCCCCGGAGTTCAAGCAGGTCACCCTCGCAGACGGCGCCCCGTGCCCGAGCTTCGATGTGCCGATCCTCCTCGTCCTCGACAGGCCCCCCGCGAGTTGGAAGCTCGACGACTGCCTGGAACTGGAGTTCCGCCGGCCCGGCTTCCGGGCCGCGTTGATGCCGCTGCTCGGCATCCGGCGCGCCGATCCATCGTTGACCTCCACCTGGAACAGCAGCGCGGAGTCCATGGCCCGGGTCGCGGACGCGTGCCGCTCCTGGGTTCCCCTTCTGCGCGCGCTCCCCATCGCTGTGAGCGAGGAGTACCGCGTGGACTCCGAGCGCGATCTGATCGAGGTGCGCGTGCGTTTCGATTACCTTTCGCTCGGCGGCCCGTGGGGCTCGGCGAAGCGACGCGTCGCGCCCGTGCCGCCCTTGCTGATGCTGGCCAAGCGCGCCGGCCTCTCCGTGCGCTTCTCCACTGACCCCGTGCCAACAGGCTGCCAGACATCCCTGGGCCCCTACTATGTCGTGCCCGACGCGGAGGGCTACACCTACTCGATCTCCGGCCTGTTGCGCTTCATCCTCACGGCGGTGGCGGATGTTCCGCGTGGGGTGCCCGGCGCGCAGATCGCGCTGGGCAGGAACTACCGGGCACTCTCCGACGACGTGCCCAAGATCCCCTTCTGGGTCGCCCACGGCGGCGAGGCAGGCCGGTGGGCATCCAACGCTCTTTCGCGCCTCATGCTCTCCCCAGCGAATGCCTCGTACACGTGCGACACCGATGGGTCCCGCCTGCGGGCGGCCGACGGCCTCTTGGCGCAGACCCGCGGCCTCGAGCAGGCCGAGGCGGCCGCCGCCGAGTGCCTGAGGGGGTGCTGGTACGCCGGCCTCCACGCAGGGCTCTGGGAGGAGTTGAGGCCGCGCTGGCGCCAGATTCTCGCCTTTCGCGAGGGTGTCGCCGAGCACGACGACTGGGCCACGCTGGGCCTCGGCTCACGCCCCTGGCCGGCCGATCTCCGCCTGAACTCCGAGCTCTACTTCGCTCGACTGGCGTCCCGCCTGGCCGGGCCCGACGACTACACCCGAGGCTGCGCGCAGGCGGTGAAGCTCCTGGTGGCCGCCTATGCTTTGGTCGCCGGCGCGCCCCGCTACTCCGAGGAGATCGGCTCGTGGCCGGACCTTGCCACGGGCAGGAACCGCGTCTTCAGCGCCTGCCGCTCCGGCAGCCTGGGCCTCACGCAGGGGCCCCCGCCGCTGGTCACCCATCCCACCGACGCCGGCTACGCCTTCGCCGCCGAGTTCCTCGGCGAGTATTACCGCGAGCGCTTCCGGAGCGGGCCCCTGGACTACTTCGGCCAGAGCCCGGCCGAGTGGTCGCAGCGGCTCTTCGTCACGATGGGCGGGCCCGAGGTCGGGCAGCGGTTCCGGCGCTCCGAACCGCCGGGACGCTGCTTTGCCACCAACTATGTCTCTTCGGTGGAGGACGGGCCTGACGGCTGGCCTGCGATCGTCTGGCGGTCTCATCGTGCCCCGGCGGGCGGCCCGCTCACGTTGGGCGGTATCGGCGCCTCGCCGGCCTCCCGCGGCCGCCTCGTCCGCCGCCAGACCGTCAACTCCAACCTGCGCCTCTCGGCCTATGAGGCTACCGAAGCCCCACCACCTCCCACAGGATCAGCGTCCCAATCGCCACCAGAGCCAGCAGGGCCATCAGCGGCAGGAGGCGGCGATAGACCCGGCCGAAGTCGGCCTTGAAGTACTCCCGGCTCAGCACCAGGCACAGGTGCACGGGCGACAGGAGCACGCCAAACAGCCCGCCGGCGTAGGCGAAGGTCATGCGGCCGTAGCGAACGGTCGCCCCCTCCACGATCAGCGGCACCAGCACCGGGAAACAAATGCCCACCGCCGCCGGCATGTAGCCCGTGAGCAGCCCCACCGCCAGCGGCACCGTGAACAACAGCGCCAGCGGCGGCACCCCCCACTCCGCGAAGATTCGCGGCAGGTCGGCCGCCGCGCCGTAGGCGTCCAGCAGATGCCCGAAAGCCAGCACACCATAGACCAGCACCACCATGGGCAGCTGGAACGTGGCCCGCGCCAGGCTGCACACGGCGGGCCACGGCACCCGGTTCAACACGAGAAACAGTGGATTCACCACCAGCAGGGCCGCCAGGAGCGCCGTCTGCGTCGGCAGCCCGACGGGCAGCTTGAGGAAGTTGGCCACGGCTAACGCCGCCGTGACGGCCACAGTGGCCACCACGGGCCACGCCGCCGCCAACAGCTCGCGCCAGTTCCCTGCCGACCCCGCTCCAGGGCCATGCGCAGGCGCCTTCACGCGGCGCAGCAGGAACGCCGCGCCGATGGCAATGGCCCCCAGCGTGAACGGCGAGGCCGCCAGGATCGTGGTGCCCAGGGGGGTGCCCAGGATGGCCGAGGCGAACAGGATGCCGGGGTAGAGCGGCCACGTCCACTCCCACACATGGCGAAACCAGTAGTTCACCAGCGTGCGGTCCTCGGGCGCGAGACCCAGGTCCCTCGTCAGTTCCTCCACCATTGGCGCCGAGAAGAGGGCCCCGCCAGGCATGGGCAACAGCCCCACGAAGGCCGGCGCCGCCGCCATCGCCGCCCGACGGTCCCGCAGCAGGGCCTTCAAAGCCGCCATCAGGCGGTCCAAGTGTGCCGCGTGCTTCAGCGCGTGGCCGAGAAACTGGATGAGCAGCACGAGCCCCATCAGCTCGAGGGTCTCGCGGTCCACCGCCGCCCGCCCGAGTTCCCGTGCGATGCCTGCCAGAGCCGGCCCCAGCCCGCGCGGGAAGCGCGCCCACTCGACCCCGAACAGCAGACCCAGCGCCACTGCCCCGGCCACGAGCGCGTAGCTCACGTCCACCCGGCGCCGAATCAGGTAGATCATCAGTGCGAAGACCAGGACGAGAGAGACCACTTCGAACAACGCAGCCACCCCCCGCGCGTCACGCGCTGCCCGGCTCGCCCGCCCCCGGCCGAGCGAAGAGCTTCTGAAGCAGCACGAACACGAGCAGCAGCGCGCCGATCGCCACGCGCGTCCACCACGAGCTCAAGGTGCCCTCGAAGGTGATGCCCGTCTGAATGATGCCGAAGATCAGCACACCCATGAGCGTGCCAGCCACATAGCCCACGCCTCCGGTGAGCAGCGTGCCGCCCACCACCACGGCTGCGATGGCGTCCAGCTCCATGCCCAGCGCGGCCCGCGGGTCCCCGCTCGACCCGTAGACCGTGTAGACGATCCCGGCCAGGGCCGAGCAGAAGCCGCTCAGCCCATAGACCAGCACCTTGGTGCGGCCAACGGGCACGCCCATCAGCAGGGCCGCCTCCTCGCTGCCGCCCAGGGCATACACGTTGCGCCCGAACACCGTTTGCGTCGAGAGGTAGACACCTCCCGCCACGATGGCCAGAAACACCAGGGCCGTCGCAGGCACCCGAGCTCCCGGCAGCGCCAGGCCCCAGCTCGTGAGGCCCCGGTAGAAGGGGCTGGTGATCGGGATCGACTCGATCTGTAGGACGAACCCCAGTCCGCGCGCCAGGAACATCCCGGCCAGCGTGACAATGAAGGGCGGGAGGCCAAAGAACCTTACCACCCCGCCCATCGCCAGGCCGAGGCACGCGCCCGTCGCCAGCACGGCCCCCATCGCCGCCAGGGGCGGTACGCCCGCCTTCTCCGTCAACACCGCCATGAGAATGCTCGACAGTGCCAGCACCGAGCCAACCGACAGGTCTATGCCGCCCGAGAGGATCACAAACGTCATCCCCACGGCCACGATGCCCAGGAACGAGTTGTCGCCGAAGAAGTTCACAAACACCTGGAGCGACAGAAACCCCTCCCCGCGGTACCGCACGGCGCACACCGCATACAGCAGCAGGAACACGGCCACTGTGGAAAGCAGCGGGACGTGCTTGCGGGAGAATGGGAGCTTCATGATGACGCGGGCCTCGCTCGGCGCCCCACAGCACAGGACGGGCAGGGTGGACAGGATGGATTCAATGGACGGAATGGACGGCCTTCCGCGGCACCGGCGCGCGGCGCGGCGCCATGTCCATCATGTCCATCTTTTCCGTCCCGTCCGCTGCCCATCACGCCCTCCTCTCTCGCCGCCCCGCCAGCCGGGCCAGCGATGCCCGGAACGGCTCGGACTGCAGCAGGCACACCCCCACGACGACGAGGGCCTTCACCACGAGCGTGTACTCGACGGGCACGCCGCGCGTGAGAATCGCCGTCGTGAGGGTCTGCATGCACAGCGCGCCCAGGATGGAGCCTGGGACATTCGCCCGCCCGCCGCTGAACGGCGTGCCGCCGATCACCACCGCGAGGATGGCGTCCAGTTCCACGTATTCGCCGCAGCGCAGGGGGTCGCCCTGACGGATGTCGGCAGTGTAGAGGAGACCGGCGACTCCGGCGCACAGGCCGCTGAAGCCGTAGACCAGCAACTTCACGAGCCAGGGGCGGATGCCGCACAGGCGGCTGGCGCGCTCGTTGTTGCCCACCGCCTCGATGGTCAGCCCTGCTGTCGTCTTCCGGGTCACGGCCAGGGTGGCCACCAGCGCGGCGGCCACGACGAATACGGTGAACGGCAGGCCCAGCCAGCTCCCCGTGCCGATGAACTCGAAGTCGGGGCGGTTGAAGCGGATGCGCTGGCCGTCGCTGAGCAGTTGCGCAATGCCGCGTCCGGCCACGAGCAGGATGAGCGTGGCGATAATCGGCTGAAGCCGCAGGAACGCCACGAGCACGCCGTTCCACAGTCCCGCGGCCAGCGCCACTGCGCTGCCGGCCGCCATCGCGGCCCACGCCGGCTGCGGCGGCGCGCTCGTGAGCATCAGTGCGGCCACCGTGCCCGCCATCGCCATCACCGAACCCACCGACAGGTCAATGCCCGCCGTCGCGATGACCAGCGTCATCCCGATGCTCAACAGCATCACGACGCTGCCGCGATGCAGGATGTCCACCAGCGAGCCGTAGAGCCGCCCCTCGCGCACCTCGATGGCTCCAAAGCCCTTGGTGAACAGCAGGTTGAAGGCCAGCAGCGCCGCGAGCGCCACGGCGGGCCACAGGTTGGGGTGATGCCGCCACCTAGGACCCATGTGACTCGCCCCCCGCGATCGTGCGCATGATCGCGCGCTCGTCCACCGCCTCGCCCGCCAGTTCGGCGACCTTGCGGCGCTCGCGCAGCACGGCTACGCGGTGGCTGCGCCGCACCACCTCCTCCAGCTCCGACGAGATGAAGACCACGGCCATCCCCTCGCGCGACAGCTCCTCGACCAGCCGCTCGACTTCGGCCTTGGCCCCCACGTCAATGCCGCGCGTCGGCTCGTCCAGGATCAGCACCCGCGGCGCCATCGCCAGCCAGCGCGCGAGGATCACCTTCTGCTGGTTGCCCCCGCTCAGCGTCTTCACCGGCTGCTCGGGGCCGGAGGCGACAATCCCCAGCAGCCGCATGAACTTCTCGGCCACCTCGAGCTGCCGCGCCCGCGACACCACCCCCGCCCGCGCCAGCCGCCGTTGCACGGCCAGCACGATGTTCTCGCGCACCGAGAGGTCGGGCAGGATGCCTTCGGCCTTGCGGTCCTCGGGGCAGAAGCCGATGCCGCGCCGCACGGCCGCCCGCGGCGAGCGGAGTCTGACGGCCTTTCCGTCCACGGCCACCTGGCCTGTCGTGGCCCGGTCGGCCCCGAAGAGCAGGCGCGCGGCCTCGCTGCGGCCCGAGCCCAGCAGCCCCGCCAGCCCCACCACCTCGCCCTTACCCACCGCAAGGTCGAACGGCTCGATGGCGCCGTGGCGGCCCAGCCCACGGGCTTCCAGCACAGGGCGCGCCCCGCTTTCGGCGCGCGCGGGAGCCCGGGAGCGCTCCATCGCGGCAACGGCGGTCGGGTCCTTGCCCAGCATGTGGCCGATCAGCGCCAGCCGCGTGAGGTTCGCGGTCTCGAACGTGCCGACGAGCGCCCCGTTGCGCAGCACGGTCATGCGGTCGGCGATCTCGAAGGCCTGCTCGACGAAGTGCGTGATGAACACCACGCTCACGCCCTGGGCCTTCAGGGCGCGAATCGTCGCAAACAGCCGCGCCACCTCCCCCTCGTCGAGGCTCGACGTCGGCTCGTCCATGATCAACAGCTTCGCCGAAATGTCCACCGCCCGCGCGATCGCCACCATCTGCTGGAGGGCCACAGAGTGCGAGGCCAGCGAGCGCCGCACGTCGAGCCGCAGCCCGAGGCGGGCCAGCAGCTTCTCGGCCTCGCGGTAGATCGCGGCCCAGTCAATCCACGCCGCCCGCCCGGGCTGGCGGCCGAGGTAGATGTTCTCGGCCACCGACAGGTGCGGGATCAGGTTCACCTCCTGGTAGATGGTCGAGATGCCCAGCCGTTGGGCCTCGAGCGGCGAGCGCGGCGTGATGGGCCGCCCGTCGAACGTCACCGCGCCCGCGTCGCGCGGGTAGACCCCCGTGAGGACCTTGATGAGGGTGGACTTGCCTGCCCCGTTCTCGCCCATCAGCGCGTGGACTTCGCCCCGGCGCACGGCGAAGTCCACACCGTCCAGCGCCACCACCCCGGGGAATCGCTTCACGATCCCGCGCATGTCCAGGATCAGGTGTTCTGGCTCTTTACTCCGCAATCCGCTGTCCGCATTCCGCAATCAGTACTGCCTCGTCTTGATGTCCTCGGCCGCTGTGGCCTGCTCGAACAGGCGGTCTTTCACCACGGTCTTCTTCGGGAGGGTTTCGCCCTTGAGGAGCTTCTCGACGGCGTCGAAAGCGGCCGGGCCGAGCAGCGGGTTGCATTCCACCGTGGCATTCAGCTCGCCGTCTATCATCGCCTGGAAGGCGTCGTGGATGCCGTCAATCGAGATCACGATCACCTCGGTGCCGGGCTTCATGCCGGCGGCCTTGAGGGCCTGGATGGCGCCGATGGCCATGTCGTCGTTGTGGGCGTAGACGGCCTGGATGTTCTTGCCCTCGGCCTTGATGAAGGCCTCCATCAGTTCCTTGCCCTTGGCCCGGTCGAAATCGCCCGTCTGCGACTTGAGGATCTTCATCTCCGGGAACTTGGCGATGGCCTCCTCGAAGCCCCTCTTGCGGTCAATGGCCGGCGCCGAGCCGGGCGTGCCCTCGAGTTGCACGATGTTGCACTTGCCGCCCGTCTTCTTCGCCAGCCACTCGCCCGCCATGCGCCCTTCCTCCACGAAGTCGGAGGCGATCAGCGTGGCGTACAGGCTGTCGTCGCTCACCTTGATCCCGCGGTCCACCAGCACCACGGGGATGCCGGCCGCCTTCACCTCGGCGAGCACCGGCTCCCAGCCCGTCTCCACCACGGGTGCCAGGATGATGGCTTTGACCTTCTGGGCGATGAACGAGCGCAGGGCCTTGATCTGATTCTCCTGCTTCTGCTGCGCGTCCGAGAACTTGAGGGAGATGTTGCGCTTCTTCGCCTCCTCCTGGATGGACTTCGTCTCGGCCGTCCGCCAGGCGCTCTCGGCGCCGATCTGGCTGAAGCCCACTCGCAGGCGATGCTCCTTCTCGGCGCAGCCGGCCGCGACCAGCGCTACCAATGCCAAGGCACGGCACACGTTGCGCATTGCTGCCTCCTTCTGGATTGCTCCGTCTGTGCTAGCCGTCTCATCGCTTCCCCAGCACGGATAGGACCGATAGGACCCAGGGTTCCCCGGCCCTCACTTCATGAACAGCTCCACCACGGGCACGGTCACGTTGGGTTTCACGACGGGCAGGGTGAGCGTGAGCGTCTTGCGGTCCCGCCCGTCGCTCATCTTCAGGTGGCCGGGCGGGTCGCTGAAGCGGATCTCGCTCGCGTCGTTGAGCAACTGGGCGTACTCCACGCGCCCCGCAAAGCCGTCCAGGTGCAGGTGCTGGAAGGGCCAGGCGAGGATGTGCACGTAGAGGCGGTTGGTCTCGGGGTTGTAGGTCAGTCGGCAGTCCTGCGGCGTGGGAAACTCGTCGGGCGCCTCGGTGCAGCCGTAGATGGCGCGGCCGTGGCGCCGCATCCACTGGCCCAGGCCGGCCAGGCGCTCGAGGGCGCGCTCGTCGAACTCGCCCCGCCCCGTCGGCCCCACATTCAGCAGCAGATTGCCGCCGCGGCTCACCACCTCGATGAGCATCTGCACGAGCTGCGGCACGCTCTTCCACGTCGCCTCGTCGCGGTGGTAGCCCCAGGAGCCGCTGAAGGTCTGGCACGTCTCCCACACCACCGGCTCGCCCCCCACCCGCACCCACTCGCGCGGCAGGAACTGCTCGGGCGTCTTGATGTCCCAGCCCCCGGGCACGTCCTCCAGGTCCAGCCGGTCGTTCACGATGATCCCCGGCTGGAGCCTGCGCGTGAGCTTCAGCAGCCGTTCGGAGTCCCAGTCCTTGCGTCCCTTGCCTGTGCCGTCGGGCCGCGGATAGCTGAAGTCGTAGAAGATCACGTCCACCTTGCCGTAGCCGGTGAGCAGTTCCTTCACCTGGCCGTGGAGGTATTTGGCGTACTTCGCCTGGTCGCGGCCCTCGTTCATCTTCGCGCGGTCGGGGTGGTTGCGGTAGGGCCCGATGTGCGGGTCCAGCACGTAGTGGGGGTGATGCCAGTCAATCAGCGAGTGGTAGAAGCCCACGTGCAGGCCCGCCTCGCGGAACGCCTCGGCCATCGGCCGGATCAGGTCGCGCCCGCACGGGGTGTTGGTGGCCTTGTAGTCGGTGAGCTTCGAGTCCCACAGGCAAAAGCCCTCGTGGTGCTTGGTCGTGACCACGAAGTACCTCATCCCCGCGCCCGCGGCCGCCGCGGCCCAGGCCTTGGGGTCGTACAGGTCGGGGTCGAAGCGTGCGAAGTACTTCGCGTCGTACACCTCGTTAGGGATCTGCTCGTTGTGCTTCACCCACTCGTGGCGGGCCGGCAGCGCGTAGAGGCCCCAGTGGATGAACAACCCGAAGCGCGCCTGCTGAAACCACCCCGTATCGCCCACCGTCGGTCTCGGCTTTCGCATGGCAGCTCCTTTCCGCAAGGCACCTGGGATGGCCGCCAGTATCGCAATTCGGCGCCGCGCCGTCAAGTGCGCCTCCGCCGCCCGCCCGCGCCTGCCTCCCAGTCCATCCGTGTCCATCCTGTCCATGCCAGCCCCTGCTTGACAGCCCCCCGCCATGCCGCTATACTCCTCAAACACCGCGTGCTCCATGACCTCCACCGCTTCAGTCCGAGGGCCGGTTCTGTGAGTTCCACCTTCCGCAGTCACTTCATGCCCGTGCGTCGCCTCCTTGCCGCCTTCGCCATCCTGCCGCTCCTGACCTGCTTGGCGGCAGCGGCCCCGATCTACCGCACGGGCGCCGTGCCCGGCGACACCGACTGGTTCACCGCCGCCAACTGGGACACCGGCGTGCTCCCCACGGACAGCGACGACGCATTCATCGGCGATACGGGTTACCTGACCCCCGCCATCGTGGACATCGCGGCGGGCGGGGCGGTGGCCGACAACCTGACGCTCGGCAACGACGCGACCTCGTCCGGCACCCTCAACCTGTTGCCGGGCGGCAGCCTCTCCGTGACGCACAACGTCGTTGTGGGCAGCGACGGCACGGGCGCACTCGTCCAGACGGGCGGCTGGCTCCAAGCGCTCTACGTCGTCGTTCAGGACACGGCCAGCCAGACCGGCGGCACGACCGAGGCGTTCGGGCTCGCCGTGACCAACGGGCGCGGCGGCGAGGCCCAGATGACCCTCGGCCCCGGCACCCTCACCACTGCCATCACATGGGTGGGCGTGGCTGACTTGCTGGGCACGGGGCCGGGTAGCGGGCGCTTCGACCAGACCGGCGGCACCCACGCCGTTCTCGCCAGCCTCAGCGAAGGCCAGGGCGGCTTCCTGGGCGTCGGCCTCCAGACCGGCGGCACCGGCGCCTACTCCCTCAGCGGCGCCGACGCCCTGCTTCAGACGCCCTCCACGGCGCTCGGCCTCGTCGGCGGCGACGGCACCTTCAGCCACACGGCGGGCACACATCTCATCACGTCCGACTCCTCGCCCATGGGCAGCTTCCTTGCGGGATTCAATCTCCCGGGCCTCTTCCTCGGCTTCGGGTTGGAGGAGGTGGAGGCATTCCCCGAGAGTTATGTGATTGCCTACCCCTCGACGGGCTCCTATTCCTTGACCGGCGGCACCCTCACCGTCACCCGTATGCCGGCCGATGCGCAAGCGGTCATCTGGCTGGGCACCTCAGGCACGGGCACGCTGCTCCTCGGCGACGCCAACGGCACCGGCACCCTCAATGAGACCGACCCGCCTCAGCCGATGGGCAACGAGGTGGGCGTGAGCCTTGTCCTCCGCCCAATGCCCTGGGAAGGGGGCGACAGTGCCACCGTGCGTGGCTGGGGCGCCCCCAGCCTCACAGGCTTCCTCTGGAACAACGGCCGCGTGATTGCCGACGGCTACGGCCAGGACCGCGACCTCGACCTGCGCAGCTTCTCTCAGGTCATGAGCCAGGCTGGCCTCGACGGCACCCCCCTCCTCCAGAGCGACGGCACGCAGGCCGGCTGGTACGCCCAGAACCACGGCAGGCTCCTCCTGCCCACCTACACCGAGGCCACACAGACCGGCTACGCCGTCCACTGGGGAACCGGTCGCTTCTATGACGAAGGTGATATGGGCACGCCTGTGAACTCGCTGGCCATCCTCCTCGACGGGCTTCTGGAGGGGCCCCCGCCCTTCTCCATCGCCCTCCTCGCCCCCGACCACGGCGACGTGCCCGCCGGCACCACAGGCACCATCCTGGGCATCTGGGACATCGGGGTTGTCGGCGGCCTGCCCGAAGGAACCACCGCCGACCTCGTGTTCCGCTACGACGACTTCCTGGCCGCCTTCATCGGCCTCAACGAGGCCGACATCCTGATCTACCACTTCGACGGCCTGAGCTGGGCGCCTCTCACCACGTTCGTGGACACCGAGGCGCACACCGCCATGACCAGCGGCGTCACCAGCTTCTCCCCCTTCGCCGTGGGCCTGAACATCACCAGCCAGGAAGCCGCCATCCCCGAGCCGGGCAGCCTCGCCCTCCTCGCCCTGGGCGGCCTGGGCCTCCTGCGCCGCCGGCGGCGGGCCTGAACGCTCCTGAGGCCAAGTCCCCGTCTCTTCACGGTCTGGCGGTCCGGCCTCGACTGGCCTGGTCCGGGGTGTGGGCATGTCTGCTGTTCCGGACCTGATGGTTCTTCGGTAGGGCCGAGGCGAGTGCCCGATGCGCGCAGCCTGCCCATGCTGTATCAATCCTGTGAGGGCGGAAGTGATACAGCATGGGTAGATGGGCGACGATTGGCGATTCTCGCGGCTCCGGCCATGCTTGCTCACTTGCGCGATGAGCAAGTATGGGATGGAGACTGGCTGGCGAGCGTAAGGTTCCGCCGCACATAGGGTTACGGGGTGGCCTCGCCGGGCCGCCCCACCCGCCCCACGCTTCCCGACGGCGGCCACGTCAGGACCGCCAGGCCCTGATGAGCCGAATTCCCCTTGACAGGCAGCCTACCCCCTGCTACACTCCTGCCAGTCAGTGGGGCCAGCCACGATGAGCAAGCGCGCCGTTCAGCGTCTGTGCCTCCTCGCACTCGCCGCCCTCGCGAGCGCCCACTCTGCGAGCGCCTTGGTCCTCTACTCCGACGACTTCAGCGGCGCGTCCCCTGCCCTCCTCAACGGGACCGTGCCCGACGTTTCGTTCACCGGCCAGCCCTGGACCGCCGGGTCCCTGTGGTTCGCCGACGGGTCGAAGACCTCCAACGGCAGCAACCACGCCTGGCTCCCCTTCATCCCCTATCCTGGCAACCGTTACACCCTGTCGCTGGACGTCAATCCGAATATTGGCGCGACGACCGACTGGTTCGCCCTCGGCTTCTCGGCCAGCAACGTCGTCAACAACGCCTTCCACGACGGCGCCAACCAGGCCGTCGCCTGGATGCTCAACCGCGACCAGGACTCCTCGACCTCGGCGTTCCAGACCTTCCTCGGCCCTTCCACCGCCAACGGAGCCAGCCACGACCCCAACCCCGACATCGTCGGCTGGCTCAACATGAAAGTCATCCTCGACACCCAGGGCGGCGCCTGGACCGCCGAGTGGTTCGTCAACAACGTCTCCATCCGCGGCCCTGTCGCCTTCGGCGCCAACCCCACCATCACCTACGTCGGCTTCGGCTCCTACAACAACACCCAGGGCTTCGTAGACAACTTCCTGCTCACCGCCGACTTCCCCCACGTGCTCCCGCCGCCGCTGCGTCGGCACTACACGATGGATGACAACGCCGCCAGCCCCACCGTCACCGACTCCGCCAACGCCCTCCACGCCGCCTACGTGGGCGCCAACACCGACGCCCGCCACGCCCCCGGCCGCATCGGCGCGGGCGCCCTCACCCTCAACGGCACCAGCGACTACATCCTCATTGACAACGGGGTGGACATTAACTTCGGCTCGGGCGCCTATCGCGGCCTCACGATGGCAGGGTGGGTGCGCACCACCGACCTCAACGGCATGCTCCTGTCCTTCCGCACCCAGGGCGGCAGCGGCAACCCCCTCGTCGAGCTGGGCGTGTGGAACGGCCGGCCCTTCGGGCAGATCCGCGACGACGCAGGCCAGGGCCTCCAAACCATCCAGAACGCCGGCCCCCTCGTCAACGACAACGCCTGGCACCACCTGGCCGTCCGCCGCCGCGACGACGGCTTCCTCGAGCTCTACGCCGACGGCCTCCTCGTCGCCGTCAGCGGCGGCGCCTGCACCGGCGCCATCACCACCAGCGTCTTCCGCGCCGTGGGCGCCGAGCTCCGTTGGGTCGCCGACAACGCCAACAGCGCCGATCAGCGGTTCCTGGCCGGCCTGGCCGACGACCTGGGCATCTGGAACGCCGCCCTCAGCCCCCAGCACATCGCGCTGATCCACGCCCTCGGCTACTTCAACGGCACCGACCTCGCCAGCCCCGACATCCCGGCCCTGCTCGACGCCTACAACGTGCAGGGCCTTGTGGCCCTCGCCAACAGCCAACTCTGGGGCTACGCCACCGGCCTCACCGGCCCGACTGGCACCGTCGCCGGCGCCATCCTCACAGGGAACGCCACCGTCGTCCTCAACGGCGCCGCCGGCACCGGCCTCGCCTTCCTCGGCACCGTGCCCGAGCCGGCCACCCTTGCCCTCCTCGCCCTGGGCGGCCTGGGCCTGCTGCGGCGCAGGCGGCGCCCCGCGGTTTAGGAGCCTGCCCGTCCATCTCCCAGATGCTGCTCGATGGCCGCGATGGCGGTGTCGAGCACCTTGATTCGGCCGTACCACTTGCAGTTGGCTTCCACAACCGTCCACGGGGCATAGGGGGTGCTGGTGCGGAAGAGCATCTCTTCGGCGGCGGCCTTGTACTGGTCCCACTTCTCGCGGTTGCGCCAGTCCTCGTCGGTGATCTTCCAGCGCTTGTAGGCGATGCGCTGGCGCTCCTTGAAGCGGCGCAGTTGCTCGTCGGCGGTGATCTGGAGCCAGAACTTGACGAGCACCGTGCCGAAGTTGGCCAGGTGGTGCTCCATGTCGTTGATCTCGCGGTAGGCGCGCTTCCACTCGGCCTGCGAGCAGAAGCCCTCGACCCGCTCGACCATCACGCGCCCGTACCACGAGCGGTCGAAGATGGCCAGGTGCCCCGCCTTGGGCATCTGGGTCCAGAAGCGCCACAGGTAGTGGTGGGCCTTCTCGACGTCGTTGGGGGCCGAGATGGGCACCACTGTGTAGCCGCGAGGGTCGAGATTCTCTGTGAGGCGGCGAATGCAGCCGCCCTTGCCCGCGGCGTCCCAGCCCTCGAACACGAGCACAACGGGGATGCGGCGCATGTAGATTTCGTGCTCGAGTTCGCGGATGCGCTTCTGGTTTCTCTTGAGCTGCTTGCGGTAGGTCTCCCGCCCGAGCGTCAGGGTGGTGTCCACCCCGTCCAGCACCGATGCTTTCAGGGCGTCTGGCGTGGCCTGCTCAGGGGAGGCCGGCGCTTTGCGCTGATCTGCCGTGCGCTCGCAGAGGGCCACGTGCCGTTCGAGAGCTTGCACAACCGTGGTGAAGATCTTGAGCGTGGCGAACCGCTGCTGGTGAGCCTCCACGATGGTCCACGGGGCAAAGTCGGTGTCGGTCTCCGCCAGCATGTCCTCCGCGGCGACGAGGAGCTGGTCATATCGCTTGTGGTCGCGCCAGTCGGCCTTCGTGACGCGCCAGGCGGTGTTAGGGTCCGCCTCGAGCTTCCTGAAGCGGCGCTTCTGCTCGTCCTTGGAGATGTGCAGGAAGAACTTGAGGATCACATGCCCGTCGTCGGCCAGGAGACGCTCGAACGAAACGATGTCCTCGAACGACTGCGCCAGGGCCGCTCCCTTGACAAGGCCCGCCAGGCGGTCGGCGCGCACACGGCGATACCAGCTTCGGTCGAAGATGGCGAAGCGGCCCCGCGCCGGCAGGCGATTCCAGAACCGCCACAGGAAGGGCCTCAGGGCCTCATCCTCCGTCGGCGAGAGTGTGCTGTAGACGTTGAACCCACGCGGGTCGAGGGGCAGGATCAGTTCATTGATGAGCGTGCCTTTGCCCGCTGCGCCCCAGCCCTCGAAGACGATGATGACGGGGATACGCAGGTCCCTGGCTTTCCGCTGAAGAGCGGCCAGGCGCAGGTCGAGGCCGTCCTTGGCCTTCTTGTAGGCGGCCTTCGACACTTTGCGCGAGAGGTCCACCTTCTCAAGCACGGGCAGCCTCCTTCCCAGGTCCACGCGGCTGGCAGCATCCTGCCGGTCGCTGGCGCAGCGTGTCAATGTCCGCCCGACGGGGGCTCGAGCGAGCACGCGTCCCGCGTGAGCGGTTCGAAGGACGTGCGCAGTTCCTGTGCGCGGCCCGTCGCCGCCGCGCGGTAGCCTGCCTCGATGATGTCTATCACGTGGCGCGCGTGCTCGGCGCTCGCAATCGTCGGCGTGCCGTCTCGAACCCAGTCCACGAGCTGCATGAGGTCCTCGAAGACATGCGACTCGCGCATCTTCGCATGCTCGCCGGTCACGTGGGGCTGGTGGTCGCCCGGAAGCTGTTGCGACTCGCCATTGAGCTCGGCGCCCACGACGGAGCCCGCCGTGCCGTAGATGTTCGGGTGGAAGCCCTTGGTGACCGACCCGTGCACGGTGCCGTAGGCCACCGCAAACAGCGCGTGGCCGAAATCCAGGAGCAGGAATGTCGAGTCGTCCATGTCGCACCGCAAGGGTTGGCCGCGGAACTCGCGGTGCGGAAGCGCGAGCCCCGAGAAGGCGGCGACCCGTCTCGCCGGCCCAAGGATGCCGGTCAGATTGTGGAGGCAGTAGACGGTGACGTCGTATTGCGGCCCGCCGCCGGGCTTCCGGAAGTACCACGTGGGGTCCACCTGGGTGAGCACGTCGTCCCACTGGCGGAACTCCTCGTTGAGGTGGTAGTTCCCGGGCGCAGCGCCGCAGATGGCCCAGATGACCTGGCCGATAGCGCCGTCGAGTATCCGGCGGCGGATCCGCCGGTTGTAGGGCATCAGCATCATGCCAGGCGATGCGACGAGCTTCACGCTGCGCCGCTGCGCGCGTGCGATCAGATCGTCGCACTCCGCGACCGTGGTCGCCATCGTCTTGTTGAAGTGCACGTGCTTGCCGGCTTCGATGGCCGCCACCCCCTGCTCGTAGTGGAGGCCAATCGGCGAGCACAGCGTCACGGCATCCACGTGCGGGTCGGCGAGCAGTGCCTCCAGCGTCTCGTAGGCAGCCGCGACGCCGTAGCGTTCTGCGGCCGCCTTGGCGCGCCCCGGCACCGGGTCGCACACGGCGGCAAGCCGGACGCGGTCACGGACGTCCGGCAGCGAGAGATGCATCAAGGCGCCCCGAATACCGATGGCGCCGGCGCCCACCACTCCCATTCCGATAGCACTGGTCATGGTTCTCGCCCCCAGGCTGTTTCAGGATGGCTTCGGGATGTCGCGCCACGAGGTGCGGGCCCTCCAGCCCACCGCGCGCTTGAGGCGCTCGTTCGACAACAGGCTCGAATGGGCGGGGAGGTCCCGCACCAGCGGCATGAGCTGCGGCTTGAAGCGCTCAATAAGGTCGCGGGAGGGTTCCACCGCGCTCGTGTCGTCGCTGTTACAGAAGTAGAAGCCGTGGGGTTCGATCTCGGCCGCGGCCTCCATCAGCAGGCGGTGGGCCGACGCCACGTCCTCGCTGCCGACCCAGGCCCACAGCCACGGGTTCCAGCTCTTCGCGGGTCCCGCCCATCGGGCCATGTCGGCGCGGCGTTCCGGCGGGCAGATGCCGCAGGCGCGCAAGGCGTAAGTCCGCATGCCATAGGCGCGGGTGTACGAGCGGAGGAGTTCCTCGCCGGCGAGCTTGCTGTAGGAGTAGCTATCCTCAACGTCCGAAGGGTGGGCCTCGTCCACCGGCAGGTATTGGAAGGGGAACTCCCGGGCCGAAATGCGGTAGCCGTGGCCGAGGGCGCAGTTGCTGCCGGTCATCACGAACACGCCGATCCGGCGCGCGACCGCCGCCTGGAGCAGGTAATAGGTGCCAAGGATATTGGCACGAATGGTCTGGTCAAAGGGGATGCCTTTCTCCTCGGCCTGCTTACGCCCAGCGGTGGGGTGGTCTGTAGGCCAAGGCTGGGCGCCCAGGTGTTGGATGGCCTCGATGCCACCCTCTGTTGCTCTCATGCAGTCGCCGAAAACCGCCAGGTCACCCTGCACCCAGGGCCACCGGTCGGCGGCGTCGGGCCGCGTGCGCGACATGAGCACGAGCTCGTGGCCCGCGGCCTCGAGCTCGGAGATCACGAACCGCCCCAGCCTGCCGCTGGCGCCGGTCACCAGCACCTTCATTGCTCGCTCCTGTCACATCCATCGGGTCGGAGGAGGCACCGCCCACGCAACAACGCCGGCCTGCCCGAACGCCTCACTTGTAGGCCTCGACCTCGCTCAAGCCGCTCGGGGCGCTGTCGGCGACGTAGGCGTGGACGCCTAGCAACTGCACAGGGTCGCCCGCCAGGGGCAGGAGTCGCCAGAACTGGTCGTTGCCCACCACGCCTGCAAGCACGACGCCGCTCGTGGAGTCCTTGGGGTCGAACCCCGAGAACACGGCGAGACTGGTGGCAACCTCGGACTGCTTGGTCACGCGGTCATAGGTCGCCACGAGCCTCAGCTTCGTGGGCGTCTTGAGGTCCACTGTGAGCCACGAGCCGCGGTAGGGGGCGAAGACGCCCTGGGCGCTCGCCCACGGCTTCATCTTGCCGCCGCCGAAGCGTTTGCCGTCCACCGCCTCCAGCGGGTCCACGATCGGCTTCAGCCAGGGGCCGGCCACCGAGTCGGGGTCGGTGTTGAACCACCAGATGGCGCAATCCTTCGCGGCCCCCGGCGCAGCGCCGTCGCCCTCCAGCTCGGTCAGGGCGCCGCCCAGGTCCTCTCCCACTTCCTTCACGATCTCGGCGCCCGAGCTGTTCGCGGGCCTCACGTAGGCCACATTGGCGCTCGGCCAGCGGAAGCTCCACAGCGAGCAGTCAGCGACCTCAAGCGGCCCATCGGACGCGACGATCACCTTTCCGCCCGGGCCACGGAAGGGAATATCCACCTCGCGGTACTCTGGCGTCGGAAGATCGAGAAGGAACTCCTCGCGCCCGTCCTTGCCTTCGGTGACCACCGTGAGCTTCTTGCTGCCCTCGGGGCGGCGGTAGACGAGGTGCAGGAACTGCTCTCTGCCTTGCGACGAGGAGGCAAGCTCGATGGCTGTGGTGACTGGGTAGAAGCGGAGGCCGCATTCCCTGCGTCCCTCGCCCTGGGGCTTCCAGGCGGCGGTCTGCTTCGCGTTCAGGCGCTCCTTGGCGAGAGCAAGCGTGCCCGGCCCGCGATAGCTCCACGGCGCCGGGTAGTCCGTCGTGCGGGCTTCGGCCCGTATCTCATGCTTCTCGCGGTCGGCGGCTTCGGCTACATTGGTGCGCCGCGCCTCCCTGCCCTTCGCGTCGAGAAGAAGAAGCGGGCCGTCGCTGGCGCCCACGAGCGTGCCGACATGCGTTGCGGCCACGAGGGGCGCGACGCCGCCGACCGGCGTGGTCCACTTCTCGGCTCCGTCGGGGCCGAACGCTCTGACCTCGCCCTTGGCAACGCCAACCACGATGAATGAGCCATCGGGGGCCACGCCACCCGAGGTCAGGCCGGGAACCGGGACGCGCTTGACCTGCCCTCCGTGCGCGATGACCAGCAGGTGCCTGAAGCCAAAGGCCGCGGTGGCGCCATCCTCCGAAATCCACGTGCCGACCCCGTCGCGCGGCCCCACGCGGCCCCGCCCATCGTCCTTCGTGCCCTCGATGACGACCTCGTCGCGGACGACCAGCTTGCCCGCCTTGTCCACAACGAAGACCCCGCTGTCGAAATCCGACAGAGCAGTCGCCACACCGTCCTTCGCCACAGCGGCGAATCCCGTCAGGGCCGCGTAGGGCGACCGGCGGGGCTGGTCCTCGCGGAGGCGCCAGACGACCTTGCCCGTGGCCGCCTCCAGCAGGATTGCCTCGCACGACGTGGGCGTGAAGGCGGGGTAGCCCATGCCGCCGAAGCGGGGCCGCGTGTCCATCGTGAGGAACAGGTAGCGGCTGTCGGGCGAGAAGGTGGCGCCGACGGGGAAACGCGGCGTGCGAATCTCGTGGCGGAACCGCACGTGGGGCACGTCGTCGTAGCGCGGCCACGCCGTCTCGCCCAGCTTGCCCACGAGCATCCCCGCGGGCCTGCCAAAGGCCGCCAAGACGCCGTCCGGCGCGACAGCGAAGCCGCCCTGGTAGTCGGGCGGCAGACGTTCCGTATCCCCCGAGTAGGCGGTCACGGTCGCGGCCAGCGTGCCGTCCGTGCCGATGCAGCGGAGGATGATATCGTGAGCCGTCGGGTAGTGCCAGCCGGGGTGGGTGGCCGTGACCTTGAGATCCAGGTCCCACAACCGGCCCTGCGAGTCGATCCGCAGTTGCGGCAGCATTCGCGCCTCGATGGCCGCGGTCCCCGTCACTCTGCCCGCCTCATCCACGAACGCCAGCGTATCCTTCTTGCCGCTGAGCACAGCAACGGCCTTGCCCCCTGGCGTGGCAAGGAGGCGCCGAAAGCGGCGGATGGGGGTGAAGTTGCGATAGGGCTGGGGCACGGGCCTTGCCTCGGTGCCGGTGGCCGCCAGCTTCCCGCCATCGGGAACAGGCCTCTGCGCGGCTGGCGGTTCGTCCCTGGCGGGGAAGACGCCAGCCAAGCGAGCGGCGGCCCGCTGGATGCCCTCGACGTCGTTGCCCACGACCGCTACGACCTGCCGGTCGGCCATGAAGGGACTGAAGCAAACGACGAGCCTCCCCTGCCCCTTCCCCGGCACATTGGGCGTCTCCATCCACGGAGTCACGGCTCGGAGGCTCTCAGCCAGCATGCCGCCCGAGAAGACGATGCAGTCGGCCCCCACCGTCCACGGCGGCTCGATCTCCGCGTAGCCGCCGCGCTCGGGCTCGTGCGACCTCGTCTTCTTGTTGATGTAGGGCTCCAGACTCTGGCGGTACCCGATGAGCCGCCCCGCCGCGATCTCCTGGAGCCGCGCGGCATCCTCGGGCCGCGGATACCAGCGGACAGGGATCGTGTCGAACTCCTCGGGCCTCACCTGCCACAGCCTGGCCTTGAGGGCATCGGCCAGCTTGTTCGCAATGGGGAGCAACGCGGCCTGATTCGGCTCCACGATGACCCACTTGGGCTCCTGGCGGGCGAGGAAGAAGCGGAGATGGTCAGGATGGACAAGATGGACGTCGGGGACCGGGCTGGCGGGCGGGGGGCCTGCGGCGCCGGCCACAGGGAGGTCAAGGCTGGCGGTGAGGCCGGTGATGAGTTCCTGGGCAGAGAGCTTCCAAGCTCCTGGGGCATCCAGCGCGGGGAGGCTGAAGGCCGCCTCGTCGCCTGCTGCGCGGTGAAGGGTTTCGCGGAGCTTGCCGCTGGGGTCGGAAATCGTGTAGCGAACAGGGATGGGGCCAAGGGGAGGCCCCTCCTTCCCAGCAAGCACCTCGCATGAGAAGGCGAGAGAGGAGCCAAGGCGTGGCGTCCCGCGCGCCTGGAGCCGCACCGCCGTGGGAACCGGTCGGCACAAGGCCAGAACCGTCGTCGGCTCGGTGAGGAGGTCAACCAGCACCTCGGTTCGCCCGCCCTTCTCCGAGGCGGACAGGGTGACCTGCTTCACCAGGTCTCGCACAATCCAGCCCGTTCCCTCCAGCGAGACCGGTAGCCTCTCGGTCGGCTCGAAAAAGTCGGAGTGCTTGCCCTTGCTGTCGGCAATCACCACCACATAGCGCATCGGCACGGCGTCAAGGGTCACCACAATCGCTCGGTCGGGGTCCGTCGTGGCCAGGGGCGTGACGCCTGCACTGGCGAGGGCGTCGGCGAGCGGCTGGCGCCAGTTGGCATCGAACTCCTCCCAGAGGGCAGCGTGGCTCTTGGCCCCGAAGCCCTGCATCTCCCAGATGTGCTTGATCGCCTTGGGGATGACGATGGCATCGGGCACCTTGGCGAGGCAATCGCCCGTCATCACGACCTTGCCCCCCCGCTTCTGGAACGCCTGGATAGCCTCGAGGGTCTCGGGCAGCCAGGGCTGCTGCTGGCGCACGACGAGGAGCACCTTCGTGGTGGCCGGAATGCCGGCCTTCAGCACGTCCTGCTCGGCCAAGATGACGGGCGCGCAGCCGAGACGGGTGAGGTGGCAGTAGAGGGCGTGATAGGCGTAGTACGTGCGGTCGCCAAATGCCTGCTCGGCGTCGGTGGCCAGGATGGCGAAGCGCGCGTCGGGCTTCGCACGGGCCGCGATGGCGCCGTAGAGGGAGCAGAAGGCCATGCCGGTGCCGCGTCGGGCCAACTCCTCGAGGCCGAACTCGGCCTGCATCGGCACCCCGCCGCCGTCGAGGCCGCGCCCGAAGGCGTGGAAGAGGTCCTTCATCTTCCCCTCCGACGACGTGCCCCAGCAGGTGGTGACCCAGACCGGCTGGCCGGGGAAGTTCCCCTTCGCCCAGTCGGTGGTGAAGCCGGCCGACATCGGCCAGTTGCCGAAGTCGGTGTAGGTCTCGTAGCACGAGGCGCTCATGTCGCCGAAGAGGTAGCGGGTGGGCTTGCCTGCGTCGTGCCCGGCGTTCTCGAAGAGCGTGCAGACGGTGCCCGGCCTCGCCTGGCGCACGGCCTCGTTGTAGAGCCTGTTGTGGACGCCGAAACCGAGACGGTACTGGGCATGCCAGTAGTCCACGGCCTCCCGCATGATCTTCCGCGCCTTCTCGCGCGCGGCGGGGTCGTCGCTGAACTTGTTCTCCTGGTACCACTTCCGCTCCTCGCGGGTCGGGTTACGGAAACCCGCCTTGGCCACGTTCTCGGCGAGGGCGCGATTGCGGTCGGCCACGTGCGCATCGCACGGCACGCCGCCCTCGGCGTAGCCGAACAGCGCGGGGAACCAACTGTAGTTGACGCCGAGGAAGGACGGGTAGTCGGCGGTCTGCTGCGTGAAGACTTGCATGTGGCGGACCATGCGGTCTACTGACGGCTTGTAGCTGTGGTGATAGGAGAGTGTCTCGAGGTAGAGGCCCGGCCCGCGCAGCGGCGTGAGGTCAATGAGGCCGATCTGGTGGCGCAGCATTCGCTCGAGGAGCACGTCGTTCGGCGCCTGGCGCATGGCGAGTTCAGCCGGGCCGGCGACCTGCTTCAGCGCCTCGGGGTCTATGCGAGGCATTCTCGTGTCGAGAATGCTGGTGTGACCCGTGCACGAGGCCATCTCGACGCCCGCATGGCGCAGAACCTCCAGCCCCTCGTCCGTCGTCGGCCAGCAGCCCGTGCAACCGCTCATCGTGTGGACGAAGAAGGGGCTGCGTCGGGACGACGGCCAGGCGACAATGGCGAGTGAGATTGCCTCGCTCTTGGCGGCCCCCGCCTCCGCCCACAGCCGGTAATCACCGGGCGGCAGGGCGCTCATCCGCACCCGCACCTCGCGCGAATCGAACTCCGCGCGTTCCACCGCGGGCAGCGGCACCTTGCCCAGAGGGAGCGTTCGCGCGTTGGCCGGCGTCGCCGGGATGCAGGACACCACGGCTTCCCCGCCGGGGAACCCTCTCGACACGATGATGGCGAAGACCGGCTCCTCCGTGTCGGCGAAGACGCTTCGTTGTCGGTGCGGGACGAGCCAGAGCTTGCCTTCGGGCGCTCTCGGCTGGGCAGCGGCCTTCGGCGTGTCCCTGAGCGTCAGGCGCAGGCCATTGCCGACGACAGCGACCCCCTCGGCAAGTGCCCCCGCCTCCACCCTGCCCTCGGGCGTGACCGTGAAGTCTCCCAGGCTGGAGTTGTACTTCACCCCGACGGGGAGCCAGATGGCCAGCGGGTTGAACCGCGCCTCCTGGCGTAGCAGGGGGAGTTGCCCCCAACGCAGCGAGACCGCAATCGGCACAGGAGACCCGCCCGCATCCACCGCGTCCAATCGCACGCACGCGCACCGGATGCGGACCTCGCCGTTGGCGATCTGGATGGCGGGATGAGGGGAGCTGAGCCTCCCGTTCTTCATCCACAGGGGGATGTTGCCGGGGCTGAGGACGTGCTCGCCCTCCCGCACCTCCCGCCGTCCCTGAGTGGGATACGTGGTCCGCATTCCCACGCCCGCCTCGTCGGGGGCTTCGCGGGGCGCGATCACATCGTCCCCACCAAGCTGGAGGCGGACGGGGCAGGTCTCGGCGGCAACGTAGGCGGGGACGGACCGCCAGAAGAGGCGGCCCGCGATTCCCTCGTTCGGCCGGTCCGCGGTGACCAGGCGGAAGAGCGTGCCGGTTCCCGCCTCGTCTGCGGCGTCGAGCTCATCCTGGGCTGCGAAGCCCCCGGCCGAGCACGCCCACGTAAGGAGCGCCAGGAGAATCACCTTCAGCGTGCGCATGCCAACACACTCTCGGCGCATCGCACCGACACATGAGGGCAAACCGCCCTCGACACGGGCCGGAGGCCCTTGGCGCCGAGAACGAGTCACTGGCCAGACGCGGGCGGCGGAGGCGGCGCCTGCTGCCAGGCGACGGCCGGCGCACGCTTCGGGCCGGCAAGGAACGAGCCGAGGAAGAGCACCAGGCCCACCGCGGCCACGACGGCGCCGGGAATGAGCAGGCCCCCTTGAGAAGCGCCCGCGGCTCTGGGCGCGGGCATGACGTAGCTGACGACGCGCCGCGCCTCGTCCCACTTGGCCTCCGTGGCTCCTTCGGGAAGCACGCCTTTGGTGGTGCCGCGCACCGGGCCCATCGGGCCGCTGCCGGCCTCACTGAAGTAAAACGTGCGTTCCTTCTCGTTGAAGGTGGTGAAGATGGCGCCCTTCGCCACGGGGATTTCCCAGCGATTGCCGAGGTTCTTCGCCGCGCCCTGCACCGTCATGGAGAACGTGATGGTCCGGTTCGCATCGTCCCAGTCGGCCTTCTTTTCCACCACCTCCGTGTCGGCGCGGCTCGAGGCCAGGTCGCGGAGCATGAGATAGAGGTTCGACACGCTGTCGCGCAGGCGCTGGTACTGCATCATGGGCAGCGTGAGCTTGATCACCACGGCCATGTCGCCGTTGGGCTTGAGCGTGAAGCCGCCGTCGTAGAGGATCTCGCCGCCCGTAACCGCCGTGGGAACCATCGCGGCTCCGGCAGCCAGGAACAGAAGTGCCACGAGCGGGATCGCACCGTGCAGTCGTCGCGTCATTTGTCAGCTCCTATGTTGAGACTGGCGGGCTGTGGCCCCGGGTTCAGCGCTGGGCCGTGATGCCCGCCATCATGCCCATGGAGTTCACAACCTGCCCGCGCATCGAGCGGCCGTCGGCCGCCACGGCCATCGTCATTCGCAGCGGAAGGCCCTGGGGCGGCACCTGCATGCCATCCATCGTGTACACCGCGTTATTGCACGTGACCACGAGCATCTGTCCCGTGAGGGTGCCCGTGAAGTCGTTGCGTTCGGTGAACTGGTGCATCATGCCGTCGGGGCCCTGCATCTGGTAGGCCGAGGTTGCGATGAGCGCCACCTGATTGCCCTGCATGGCGATCTGGAACTGGCCCTGCGCGACCATGCCATTGGGGGCGGTGATGCTGTAGACCCACTGGCCGGCAATGCTCTGGGGCGGCGGCGGAGGCGGCGGCGTCGGGCCGACCTGGCGTCGCTCACCCCCCTCGTCTGCGCCGTCCACCAGGGCCACCACGCCCCACTTCTCCAGGATGTCGGCGGGCAGGGGCTCGAGTTCGGGGTTCGACACGCCGTTCACCCAGCATTCGCGCAGGTTCACGAGGTTGAAGCGCCCGTTCTCGTTCACCTTGTTCCAGGTCTTCATTCCGCTCTCGATGGCCTGAGCGAAGTTCATGGACTTGGCGCCGCCATCGCCGACGCCCGTAGCCTCCACGGGGATGAGCCGGCCGCTCGGCGTCTGGCCGATGGGGAAGCAATGCCCGTCCATGCTCACCAGGTAGGGCGTGATGTTCACCGAGTTGAGCAGCGCGGCGTAGAGAATGGCCAGGTCAATACAAGTGCCGCTGCGCTTCTGGATCGTGTCCCGCGGATACTGGAGGCTCTGCACGAGCTTGACGTCGTAGGACATGCTCGGGTCGGCCAGCGCCTGCGGGTGCTGGTAGCTGATGCGGATGGTGCGCATGATGTCATAGAGCTCTTTCATCACCTTGATGCAGCTCTCGTCATCCGTCGAGGCGCCCACGCCGCCGGCCTTCTTGTTCGCCATCGAGGCAAGGCGCGACACGGGGTCGTCCTGTCGCGACACCCAGGCGGCCAGGAGCGGCGAGTAGGTGTCGAAGTCCTGGAACGCCGCCGTGCGCTCCTCCGCCGTGAGATCGGAGAACACGAACTCGTGTCGCCCCAGCAGGGTGATCTGCTTGGTTTCCTGGATCTCTTGCTTCTTTCCTGCGGGGTCGAGGTACTCGCACTCCATCTGGATTTCGGCCGGCGCCCGGCTGGTGAGCTTCGCGCACGCGCTGCTCAGGATCGGGTGGTAGAGGTCCACCACCGTCTGCGTCGGGTCCACGGCCTCGTACTGGTGCCAGGAGGTCCAATCCGCGTACTCGCCAAGTTTGTAGCGGAACTTCAGCTTCGTGATGCGACCGTCGGTGCCGTTGCGGAAGACGGTCTTCGCCAGCCACATGGGCACCACGCAGTCCTTCAGGCCATAGGACTTGTAGGCGCCGGTGATGACTCTGTCCTTGACCTGCATGCGGCAGGTCGGCTCTCCTCGGGCCCCGCCCCGGCCAGAGGTCAGGGCGAAGGCCCCAAGCCCGCCCCCCACCACCAGCAGCAGCACCCCCACCACCCTCAGCTTCGTGGCCATTCCCTTCTCCTTGAAGCCTGCGCAGAGTGCGCGAGCACATACCCACGGCCTCTGCGTGATGCCACCTCTAGTCCAACGCTCGGTCCCGCGCTTGTCAATCCCCCTTCGGGCGCTCGGCCAGGGGGCAGGACGCCTATCGCGCCTCCCTGCCGATGATGACCTCGTTGCGCGAGTCGGGCTTGATAGTGAGGCGCTGCCGGATGACCGTGCCATTGCTCAGGACGACCTTGACGCCGTACTCGCCGGCAGTTGCGACCCCGAAGAAGGCTTCGCGCGGCGTCTGACGGTTGTAACCCTCGACGCGGCACACCTGCTGAAACCCGACCACCTGGTCGGGCAGCCGGTAGAGGGTGACTTTCGCTCCGAGCGCCCCGAGCGGGGCGCGAACGAGGACGCTGACGTAGTAGCGATTCTGCCCCGTGACGAACGGGTTCAGGAGGAGCTGGCTGCGGCCGTTGTCGCGGAGCACGATCATATCGAGGTCGCCATCTCGGTCGAAGTCGGCGAAGAGAGCGAAATTGGTTTTCTCGCCCCGTTCGCCCGTCGTGCCGTACTCGTCGGCCTTGTCGGCGAAGGCGTGGTTTCCCTTCTGGATGTACAGGCGATTCCGTTCGCTGGCATTGCACACGAAGAGGTCGGGCAGGCCATCGTTGTTCACGTCGCCCCAGGTGGCCCAGAGGCTGTCGTTCTTGTCGGTGGCCATGGGGCCTGTGGTGCTGAGCGCGTCCTTGAACGTCCCGTCGCCCTGCCCCTGCATCAGGAGATTCTTTGCCTGCGCTTGGGGGACGAAAATGTCGGTCTTCCCGTCATTGTTGTAGTCGGCCACGGCGGGGATGATGAGCGGGCTATTGCCCGTCGCTGGCGAGGGGTACGTCTCGTACGAGAGGGCGGCCGCGGGCACGGCGCTGAAGCCGCGACGGCCGCCGTTCCGCAGCAGGATGGGGCCATCGGAGTTGTAGAGGATGTCCTGAAGGTCGTCGCCGTCGCAGTCGAACACGACGTACTGCGGCCAGGCCTTGCCCGTGAGGAAACTGGGGGCTTCGAAGCCGCTGCCCTTCTTGACGAGGAAGCCGACCTGCTCGGTGACGTCGTCGAAGACGAACGGCTTGCCGCGCACGGAGCCGAAGAGGATCAGGGTGCGGAAGGGGCCGACATACTCGCCGAAGATGTCGGGGCGGCCGTCCCCGTTGGCATCCAGCACGCCGATGTTGGCGAAGCCGTAGTTCGCATAGGCGCCTGCCTTCGCGATCTCGGGCACGAGGCAGCGCGCAGGGTCGAGCCGGAACATGGGCGTGCCCTTCCCCACGTTCTCGTAGAGGGCCAGCTTCTTGGGGTCGCGCTGACGAGCCGCCCCCGCGCCGCTCCAGAGGCCCCGGCACACGACGTCGAGGTCGCCGTCCCCATCGAGGTCGGCCCAGCAGATCGGCTCGTCGCCCGTGTCAATCCCCGCCTGCTCGGTGATGTCGCGGAAGACGATCTCGCCGCCCGGCTTGGTCTCGTTGCGGAACACGGGCACGAGGGGCGAGTCGCCGGGCTTGCGACGGATGTCAAAGGCGATGTCGAGCATGCCGTCGTTGTCAATGTCCATCACCCATCCGCCCACGGGCTTGAAGGTCTTCACCGCTTTGGCGAGATCGCCAGCCTTCTCGGTGATGTCAATGAAGGGCCGAATGGCCTCGTCCTTGCGGACTGTGGCGGCAATGGCATCGGCCACGCGCTTGTTGAGGTCGCCGATGGCGGCTCGGTTCTTCTCAACGCAGGCGGTGTTGCCGAACTGGTCGCCCAGTCTGGCCAGGGCGTCGCTGGCTTCCTTCCACTTGCCCTGCTCGGCGAGGCGGCCGGCCTCGGCCAGAAGCTCGGCTGCTTGCCCCTCCTTGGCGATGGCCTCCACCCACTCGAGTTGCTGGAGCCATCTCGCCGTGTCGGCGTCCGGGGGCTTCGGCGCGTGCTCGCCGAAGAGGCCCTTGGCGGCCTCGCAGTCGCCGCGGTACAGCTCGACCAGCCCCAGCAACACCTTCTTGCCCTTGAGGCAGTTGTACTCATCGCGGTCCAGGTCCACCGTCCGCAACTGCGCGATCGGGAAGCTCCCGCCAAGGGTCGAGTGCAGGATGCCGTCCTCCACTTTCGCGATGGGCCGCCCGATGCCCTTGACCAGGGCGCGGCCCTTGTTGGCTGCGCGGACGGCCAAGTCGCGGGTCACGTCCTCGAAGAGCGCCGCGATGCGGTCAACGTCGCTCTGCCCAGCCGCCAAGAGGTCGGCGAGCGCCTTGTTGGTTCCTGCCCTGGCGGGGTCGAACACGGCGCGAGCCTCCTGGAACTTGCCCGCGCCGACGAGGGGGGCGGCCTGGACCACCGCCGCGGCAAACTCGCGCTGCGCCGCGCGCTGCTCGCGCGCGGCTACGAGGTCGGCGATCTTGGGGAGAGCAGCCTTGCTGGCCTCCACCGCCTCGGGCAGGCCCAGCTTCGCCAGGCCTTCGAAAAGCGCCTTGGCGGCGGCGAGGTCGCCCTGGCGGATCAGTTCCTCGCCCTTGCTGGCCTCGGAGGCCACATAGCTGGCCTCCGCGCGGGCGAGCTGGGCCGCGAGATCGTCGAGCATCGCCTTGGTCTTCTGGGTCTTCTCCTTCAGAGGAGGGTCCTGAAGCGCGGCCCGGGCCTCGGGAAAGCGATGCTGAGCGATGTGGTCGAGGAGGCTCGCCTTGAAGTCGTCCTCGGCTTTCCAGCGCGCCTTGAGGTCGGTCAGGAGGGCTCTTGCCTGGGCAGCCTCGGGCGTGCCGGGATACTGCGTGAGCGTGAAATCGGTGAGGCGCTTCTCGATGTCGCTGCGGTCCTCCGAGTCGCGGGCGAACGCCGTCAACTCCTGGAGCACCACCTTGGCGTCCGGCTTGGCCGCAACCTTTGTCGGCGTGGAGGTCCTTGGCGGCGGGGCCTTCCTCGTCTCCTTTGGGTCGCGCGGCGGCGGGGTTGCCGTCTTCGGCGTGGGCGCGCTGGCCTGGGCGGGCGGCTGCTCGCCCTTCCTGCCCAGAACGGCGAAGAGGACCACCAGGAGGACGAGGACGGCCGCGGCGGCGCCTCCGATGAGGAGTTTGCGTTTGGTGGCGGCGTCTGCCGCCTGGCGCTGCGCCAGGCGGTCGGCGAGGGCAGCGGCCCTGAGCTGCGGCTTCGTGGCGTGACGCAGGGGTTTGCCCGCCAGGGCCGCCTCGATGTCGTCGAGGAGTTGCCACGCGTTCCGATAGCGGTCGTCGCGCTTCTTCTGCATGCAGTGGTGGATAATCGAGACCACGTCCTCGGAGAGCTGTGGCGAGTTCTTGCGAGGGTCGGGGATCGGGTCGTTGAGGTGCTTGGTCATCACCACGGCGCCGGTGGGGCCGTCGTACGGCACGTCGCCGGCGACCATCCGGTACAGGGTGGCGCCGAGGGCATAGATGTCGGCGCGGCCGTCAATGTCCTCCTGCCCGCGGACCTGCTCGGGGGAGATGTAGTAGGGCGTGCCCACCGGAATGCCGGCCTGGGTGATGGCCTTGTCGGTGCGGATCTCCTTGGCGAGGCCCAGGTCGCCCAGCTTCGGCGTGCCGTCCTTGGCGATGAAGATGTTGTCGGGCTTGATGTCGCGATGGACGATGTTGTGCTTGTGGGCATGCTCGAGGGCCGTGGCGATGGCGGCGCAGATCTCGAGGCTCCGGCGTTCCGAGAGCTTGCCGTCGCGCTCCAGGATGTTCCGGAGGTTCTCGCCATCCACGTATTCCATGGCGAAGTAGTAGTAGCCGTCGGCCTCCCCGGCATCAATGGCTTGCACGATGTTGGGGTGGTTGAGTCGGCCCGAGGCCTGGGCCTCGCGGATGAAGCGCTCGACGAAGTCGCGCTGGCGGGCGAGACGCGGGGCCATGACCTTGACGGCCACCACCTTGTCCAGGCTCTCCTGGCGGGCCTTGTAGACGGTGCCCATTCCGCCCTGGCCGATGCGGGCGATGAGCGTGTACTTGCCGATGTGGCTGATGCGGGGCTGGTTGAGCGCCTGGGTGATCGCGGCTTCCTGGGCGCGATTCAGGTAGCCCTTCTTGATGAGCACCTCGGGCAGCGTCTCGCTGAGGCCCATCTCGTTGGCCTTGGCCACCAGGCGCAGGCACTCCTCCGCCTGCTCCTGCGTGAGGTATTTCATCGAGATCGCGAGCAGCGCGAATTCCTTGTCCGTCTTCGGCATCTAGCGGACCTCGATGAGGTAAGGCATGACGGCCAACACGTTGCCGTCGCGGAGCGCCTCGAGCAACGCCGCGTACGGCCTGGCGGGGTGCAGCAGGCGGGGCGCGAGGGCGGAAGAGGCCGGTTCGACGGCCGAGCCGGCGGACCCGAACAGCGCTTCGAGAAAGCTCTTCTCTCTGGGAAGGATGACGGGCTGAACGTCCTTGCCCTTGAGGCCCGCCTTGGCGGCCGCGAGGTCGAACGCCTCCCTCAGCCCGCCCAAGGCGTCCACAAGGCCCAGCTCCCTCGCCGTGCGCGCCGTCCACACGCGCCCTGTGGCCAGCGCCTGCATCTTCTCATCGGGCATCTTGCGGCCGAGGGCTGCCTTGTGCACGAAGTCGGCGTAGATGTCCTGCATCAGGGCCTTCACCCGATCGCGTTCGTGGTCAGAGAAGGGCGAGTAGTCGGAGAAGAGGGCCGCGTTTCTGCCGCGGGTCAGCATCTCCTTCTTCACGCCGATCTTGTCATACAGCCCTCGGAGGACCAGCTTGCCTCCCAGGACGCCGATCGAGCCTGTGATCGTGGCGGGCTGCGCCACGATGGCATCCGCGCCCATCGCGATATAGTAACCGCCCGAGCCCGCGACGTCCGACATGGAGGCGATGACCGGCTTTCCCGCCTTGCGGGTGCGCTCGACCTCGCGCCAGATGAGGTCCGACACCAGGGCGGAGCCGCCGGGGCTGTCTACCCGCAGGACTACGGCCCGCACCGTGGGGTTGGCTCGAATCGCCTCGAACGCCTTGCGCATCTCGGCCGCGGTGACCACGCCGCCGGGGAGCAACGCGCTCTCGCCCTCGGCGATCATGCCGCTGGCGTACACGATCGCGATCTTCGGACGATCGGTGGCCGGGATATCCGGCTTCGGCTTCAGGGCCGCGAAGAACGTGAACAGGTTCACCTCGCTGAAGTCGGTGCCCCGGTCGCCCAGGCGGTGATAGCCCTTCACCAGGGTCACCTTGCCGCCCAGGTCCTTGCCGATCGATTCGATGAACTGGTCGAAGTAAGACACCTCGTCAATGAGGTGGAAAATCCTGGCGTCCTTGGCGCAGTACGGCCCGCCGTCTATCGCCTCCTTCACTTTGATCTCGGGCAGGTTGCGCCCCGAGGCGATCAGGGCGACGAACTGGGCATAGAGGTCGTCCAGAAGCTCGTTGAGGACCGCGCGATGCTCCTCGGACATCGAGTCGCGGGTCAACGGCTCGCCGGCCGACTTGTGTTTGCCGAAGTGGATGATCTCGGCCTGGATGCCGGCCCAGTCGAGGAGGCCTTTGAGGAAGGTCGCCTCGGCCCTCATGCCCGTCAGCAGGATCATGCCCCCTGGTGCCGCACAAATCCGGTGGGCGCTGCATGCCAGCGCGTAGTCGGTGTTGCTGCACGCCTCCAGATAGCAGTAGACGCGCTTCCTGGCGGCCTTCACCTCCTCGAGGGCATCGCGCAACTCCTGAAGCTTCGCCAGGCCCAGAGTCGGGTGGTTCAGGTGCAGCAGGATGGCCTGCACCTCGTCATCCTTGGCCGCTTTGCGTATAGAGGCAGTGAACTCGTGGAGCAGGTGCTCGCGTGGCCCGAGCAGGGGCTCCATCTGGCGTTGCTCGGCGATGTCGCCTTCGAGCCGCACCTCGACCACGCGGACCGTCTTCGGGCCGGCCGCCTCCACGCCCTCGCACAGCCCGGGCGAGCCTGCCGCGGCGAGCGTGCAGGCGAGCGCAACGGCCAGAGCAGATGGCCGGCTGGTCCCCATACCGTCCTCCTGCCGGAAAGCGCGCACGGTGCGCCTGACCTTGAGGTTCACTATAGCCGAAAGGCCATCACAATTCAACCTCTTCGACAGGCTCGGGGGGCGCCTCACGGCTGAAGGTTGAGGCCGCGCGAGAGGTCGAGGTCCTTGGGCAGCTTCTGACGCAGTTCCTGGGCGTCCAGCGCCACAAGCGGGGAGATTTCGATAGGCACCGCCACGTCGCCCCGGGCATCGCGCGGCACGCCGAACCCAGCCTGCTCGAGCCAGCGTCCGAAGAGGTTGATCTGCGCCTGGCGGGCCGTGGCGGGCGAGTCCTCCCCTTCCTTGTTCTTGATCGGGGCGAACTCTTCGGCTCGGTCCACCATCAGCACCAGCGTGCTCTTGGCGTAGGGGATGGCGTCGAAGATGAACTTCTCGAACCGGTAGCCGTTCGGCGCGTCGGGGTCCACGTGGCGCCCCGCATCGTCGAGGAACTTGATGCGCTTGAGGGCCGGGTGGTAGGGCAGGTCCACGCCCGCCGCGACCACGCGGCGGAAGAAGGCCACGTTGATGGCGTGGATCGCGATGCTGCCGGCCAGGAAGACCAGCTCGTTGCGCTCGTTGGTGGCGTACTTGTACCGGTCGGGCAGGTGGCTGTATTCGATCACGTGGAGGCGGCCGTCGCGCGAGCAGAAGACCCCGAGCCCCTCGTTGGCATCGCGCTTGGGCAGGGCCTTGCTGGCGAAGTCGGAGCCGCGCTCGATGTGGTAGCCGATGAACGTCGGGTCAATCGCCTTGATGAGCGGGTTGTCCACCTGGAAGTACGAGATCTCACGGATGCCGCGGCGCTGCATGTCCTCCAGCGCGCCGCTGGCGTGAAGCGCCTGAAGCACCCCGCCGTGGCCGTTGGGGCTCATCGCAAGGGCGCCCTTCTCCGCCAGCAGAAGCTTGCCGGCCTTGTCCACCGAAGGCGACAAGGCCTGGCTGAAGAAGAACACGTCGTCCCGCGGGAGGCCCAGGTAGCCGTGCTCCTCGAAGTAGGCCCGGGTGGGCGCATCGGTCGCTTCGCTGACCATGATGTACCAGGGGATGCGTACGCCGTAGCGGCGGCTGGTGGCGAGGATTTTCTCGGCGTGCAATTGGAAGAGGGTCTTGCCGCTGATCGGTGCTGCGGGATACGTGCCCTTGGGCGGGATGTAGCGGAGGCGCGTGCCGAGGCCGCCCGCCACCACCAGGGCAGCCACGTGGCCGGCGCGGATCGCGTCCTCCCCGATCGCCGTGGCGCGCCGCCGGGCCGCCTCCCCCTCGGGCGTGTCCGGCACGCTGACCGGCTGCGCGGGCTTGAGTTCGCCGAAATCGGGCGTGTGCGGCGCCAGCACAAATGCGGCGATCAGACGGCCCAGCTCGGCGAAATCCAGCGCCGCCACCTGCTCGAGCAGGTACGCGCGCCAAGTCGCGTCCAGCTCGTTCCACCAGCGGAAGATATGGCCCTGGCCGTGCTCCTCGGCCAGCGCCCGCAGTGCCCCGAAGTCCGCGCTCAATGGGCTCTCCTCGTGTGGAGGCTGGATTATACGATGCGCGCGCCCGCGAGTCAAAAGCCCTTTACCGCGGCACGCCCAGGCGGTATACTGCTCTCTAGAGCGTGTCCGCCTCCGAGGCCATGCCAGGGGATCGCCATGAAGCTTGCATCCGCGCTGTCGTTCTTCGTCGCAGCCGCCGCCGTTGCCGCCGCGCCGCCGGGGCCCGAGAACCTCGCCCGCAAGGCCAAGGCGAGCGCCACGACGGAATACTCGAACCAGTACCTGGCGAAGTTCGCCACTGATGGAGTGGTGCCCGAGCCGCTCTCGCACGAAGATGTCGGCAAAGCCTGGGCTGTGAAGGGCGACCTGGAGCGCAACGGCTCCACCTTCACCCTCGAGTGGGCCGAGCCCGTCAAGGTCGCCGAGATCGTGTACTACGCACGCACCGCCTGGTTCCTGGAGGAGGGCTGGAAGGACTACGAGGTCCGCCTCGACGACAATCCCGCCGTGGCCGCCAGAGGCACGCTGGCGTTGGACGCCCAGCCTCAGCGGATCAAGGTGCAGGCCGCCGCGGTGCGGAAGATCACGATCAAGTTCCTCAGCTCGTACGGCGGCATGAACCCTGGGGCATCGGAGATCGAGGTCTACGCCGAAAGCCCGTCCAAAGAAGCCCTGGCCAAGGTGCACTCGATCGCCGCGGCCGTGGTGCCCGAGGAGTCGCCCGAGCTGGCCCAGGCCGTGGCCGACGGCAGGCTGGGCTTCGACAAGCTGGCCGTCGTCCAGCGCAATGAGCTGAACCCGTCGCACGTCTACACCGCTTGCGCCGAGGGCTTCTCGCCCGGTGGCGGCTTGTACATCCTCTCCCCTGCCCGTCCGGACGGCAAGCTCCAGGAACTCGTGGCCTCGCCCCAGGGCCAGATTCAGGACCTCGATGTCTCCTACGACGGCAAGGAGATCGTGTTCAGTTGGCGCAAGGAAGGGAATCTGGGTTACCACATCTACCGCGTCAATGCGGATGGCACGGGCCTCACGCAGCTCACCGACGGCGAGTGCCACGACTACAACGTCGCCTGCCTCCCCGACGGCGGCATCGCGTTCATTTCCACCCGGGCCGCCATCGTGCCGCTGTGCTGGGTGACGCCGGCCGGCGCGCTCTACCGCATGGACCGCGACGGCAGGAACATGCAGCGCCTCTCGGCCAACTACGTGAACGACTTCACGCCCAGCGTGCTGCCCGACGGCCGCATCATCTACTCGCGCTGGGAGTACGTGGACAAGCCGGCCATCCCGATCCAGAGCGTGTGGACCATTCACCCCGATGGCACGAACCTCAACGTCTTCTACGGCAACGGCGTGCTCAGCCCCGCCAGCCTGCTCGAGGTGCGGGGCATACCGGGCACCACCGAGGTCCTCTCGACCCTCACCGCCCACAATGGCCCCATTCGCGGCGGCGTGGGGGTGATCAACCGCAACCGCGGCCTCGACGCGCAGGAGGCGATGCTGAATCTCACGGGCGAGGTGAACCTGGGCATCGCCCACCGCGGCGACGGCAACCACGTGCGCGGCCCCTACGAGAACCCGTATCCCCTTGACCCCGAGCACTTCCTCGTGTCGAAGAAGGGCAGCATCTGCGTCGGCTCGCGCTCGGGCAAGTGGGCCATGGTCAAGGCGCGGGAGGGCCGCTTCGGCCTCTACAACCCGATCCCCCTGCGCCCAAGGCCTGTGCCACCCGTCCTTGCCCCCAGCACTGTCCCTGAACTCGAGCAGCCAGACGAGAAGCGCCCCGCCGCAGCGGCCGCCGAAGCAGCGGTTTACATCCTGGACATCTACGATGGCCTCACGCCAGCCGTCGAGCGCGGCAGCGTGAAGCAGATCGCCGTCGTGCAAGAGCTGGCCAAGAGCATCCGCACGCAGGTCCTGGGCTTCGGCTTCCAGCGCCCTGTCATCTCGTGCGGCGCCACCTACGCCCCGAAGAAGGTGTGGGGCTATGCCCAGGTCGAGGCCGACGGCTCGGCGCACTTCAAGGTGCCTACCGGTGTGCCCATTTACTTCCTTGCCCTCGACGAGAGCGGCCAGGCGGTGCAACGCATGCGCAGCTTCACGCATTTCGTGCCCGGCGAGCGCCGCGGCTGCATCGGCTGCCACGAGCCTCGCAATGCCACGCCCAGGACGCATCAGGCTCTGGCCATCAGCCGCCCCCCCGAGGCCCTCGCGGCGCCCGAGTGGGGCACGGAGCACTTCGACTACTCACGCATCGTTCAGCCTGTGCTCGACAGGCACTGCGTCAAGTGCCACAGCGGCGTCGAGCCGCCCAAGCGCGTGGACCTCACGGGCGGCAAGACCGAGTGGTTCAGCGTCTCGTACGACACGCTGAGTCAAGGCTACGTGAGCTGGATCAACACGTGCAACGGCCATGAGGCGAACATCCTCCAGATCGCGCCCAAGACCTGGGGCTCGCCCGCCAGCAAGCTCACGCCCATCCTCATGGGCGGGCACGTGGACCAGGAGGGCAAGCCGCGCTTCGCCCTGTCGGACGCCGAGCGCCGCCGCCTCTTCACCTGGATTGATCTGAACATCCCCTATTACTCCACGTACGACATGGCCTATCCAGACACCGAGGGCGGGCGGCGCCTCGTGCCGAGCGACCTGAAGGCCAAGTTGGCCGAAGTCGCCCAGCGCCGCTGCGCCGAGTGCCACCAGAAGGGCGTGCCGCAGCGCGGTTACATCCGCATCACCGAGCCTGAGCTGAATGACTTCCTCGTCGCCCCCCTCGCCAAGGCGGCCGGCGGCCGTGAGTCGTGCAAGAAGCCCGTCTTCACCACCAAAGACGACCCCGACTACCAGCTCCTCCTCAAGTGCTTCGAGCCGCTGCGAGCCATGCTGGCTCAGAAGCCGCGCATGGACATGCCGGGCGCTGTCGCGGCCAAGGTGAACGATTCGTGCCAGTAGGCGCGTGAGCCTGGGTCATGGCTCCAGAAGCACTTTGGCCAGCCGGTCCGCCTCGTGGACCGTGCAGAAGCTCACCCAGGTGTCAATGCCGAGTCCCCCCGCGCCGCTGAGGGCCGGAGAGGTGACTCGGATGACGTTGAGGTAGAGCTTTCCCCCAGGCTTCACTCCTCCAGGGATGGCTCCCGAGAGAGGAATCGCCAGCCGCGTGACCCACCTGTCGGCTGCCGTGGTGTCGGAGGCGGCTCGCACGCCGTGCTCGCTGATGGGCACGTTCATGCGGAAGTTCACCTCGCCGTGCGAGAGGGCGATGATCTGGGCGCTCGGGCTGACGGCGTACTGGCGATAGGGCACGGCGCGCTGGGCGGCGATGAAGACCTCCCAGTCGTCGTAGGGGAAGACCTGGGCGGATGTGACCAGTTTCCTCGTGTCGCAGGCGTCGGCCAGTTCGAGGTAGACGTAGCGGCCGTCGTGCGCGATGCGGCCCGAGAGGGCGCGGGCCGACGCCCTGTCCCCTCCCCTGTCATACCAGTGGGTGGGCAGCCTGGGGTCCTGAAGGGGCGCGGCCTTGGCCCACTCCACCCGCGAGGGGTCGCCGCCGGCGTCGCCCACTCGGGGCGCCGTGAGCGACGGAATCGCCGCCTTCTGGCGGCTCACGAACTGCTCGCGGCCGGCGACCATGTAGCTCCACACGGCCTTCTCGAAGAGGTCTATGCGCGCCCTGACCTGCCGCAGGTTCGCAACCTGCGGCAGGTCGGCTGCGGCCTTTGCCTTGTCGAGCAGGCGGGCGAACTCGATCATGCGGGCCTCGGTGCCCAGATGGCCCCAGGAGAGCGCAGAGCCGCTGACTCTCTCCTTCGGGTAGTTGGCGGGGTCGCAGAAGACCTCCTCGATGCCCAGGTAGAGCTGCTTCATCGGCGCGGCGGCAGGGCCATAGAGGCCGCCGAAGTACTCGTCAAGCAGCTTATCCACGTCGAGCGCCGGATCATCCATGAGCTTGAAGGTGACGTAGGACTCCACGTCCTGGCCGTAGCCGCAGTGGAACATGCCGCGGAGGCCAAGGCGTGCGAAGAGACGCATCTGCTCACCGATGGTGTGGGCGAAGAAGCCGGGGAAGCAGTGGTACTTGCCGTTGTCGGCGAACTCCTTGGGGAAGGTGTAGTAGAGCCAGAGGTAGAGGGGGCGCTCGCGGTCCTTCGCCCACTCCTCAAGGAGGCGAATCTCGTGCTCGTACTGGCGGCGGTCGTGCGGCGCGCGGTTGCAGGCGAAGCAGAACTGGACGGCGATGCTGGGGTCGAGCTTGACCCGCGTGGGCGGCGCCGCGTGGCTCGCGTAGGCAAGCGTCACCAGGCCCTTGTCGGGATGGGTCTTGTGCAGTTCCTTCGCCACCTCGTTGACGAAGTGGAAGAAGTAGTCGCTGTGGACGCCGGTGGAGTAGAACCCGCCCTCAGCCCTGGGGGCGAGGAGCTTCTGGCACGCGACGCACTTGCAGAAGGAGGAGTTGTCCATCGGCTCGACGGGGAACTGGTTGGGGAGCGTGGGGTTCCAGAAGATGCCCTGGTCGCGGCCTGTGGCCTTGCCGTCGTAGTAGTCGCGGGCGTCCTGGGCGAGCTGCTCGATGAGGGCGCGGCTGGTATAGCACATCTGGGGCGGGGTGGCCTCCTTGTCGTAGCCCTGGGCGAACATCTCGGGCTTGCGGGCCACGAAGAGCCTGGCGGCGGCGAGGTCGCTGCTCTTCTCCCAGAAGCGGTGGTAGTAGCCGTAGAGCGAGTGGTTGCAGCGGTTCACCTCGCCGCCGTTGCGCATCCGCAGGAGGAAGAGGTGGGCCGCATGGCGGCGCGCGAGGGCGAACCGGTTCGGGTCGGGGTTGCGTTCGCGCAGCGCGGGGTAGGCAGCGGCCTCATAGGCGGCGTACTGGGCCGAGCCGCGGTTCCAGAAGGTGCTTGTCTGGTCGTAGAATGACGGGTTGTCGCCGAAGGCCCCGATGGCGTCGCGGAAGGCGAAGAAGGGCTTGCGCCGCACGTCGCGCCCCATGACGACGAGGGTCCTGGCCTGGGGGCAGATGGTGCCGAAGTCGGTGGGGTTGAGCCATCGGACGCCGCAGAAGCGTTCGAGGAAGTCGTAGGCGGCATAGAGGGTCGCCTGCTCGTCCCAGAAGCTGGGCAGGCCCTCGCAGACGGCGGGGTTGTCGCCATCGTACGTCACCGCGCCGCGGTCGTCCTTGTCGCGTCCGACGAGGATGAGCTCGCCGGGGAGCAGGCGGATGGCGTACTCCTGGGTCCTGAGCGATTCGCGCGTGAGGCCCAGCTCCCTCGCTCGCGCCGTATCGCCGACCCAGATTCTGACGCTGTGGACGGGGCGGCTCTGCCCCGCGTCTTGCCCCTTCACGATGGGCAGGAGCGCGCCGGTGATCTTCCGCACGTGGTACTGAAGCTCGAAGGCCGCAAGTTGGGCGGCCCGCGTGGGCGTCGCGTCGAGCACAATCGCCGCCTCGGGCCTTCCGTCTCGCACGAGCACCAGCGGCCGCCGGGGCCGTCCGGCGAACGGCGCGCAGCCCACCAACGCAAGCGCCACGGCAGCTACCCCGAGCCAACAGCCGTGCCATTGCATCGCGGTCTCCTCACAGCTTCAGGGGATAGGTCCCGAACTCATCGCGCGCCTCGCGCATGGCGACGAAGTTCTCGGGCTTCACCGACGAGTGGATCGAGTTGGAGCTGGCGAGGACGTAGGCGCCGCTGCGGGCCGCGTCCCTGAAGCACTGGCGGACGGCGGCCTTGACCTCCCCGGGCGTGCCCCAGGTGAGCAGCGGGCCGCAATCCACGTTGCCGCACAGGCACAGGCGGTTGCCGTAGCGCTCGCGGATCGCCTTCAGGCTCATGCCCGCCGGCGGCTCGATGGCGTGCAGGCCGTCCACGCCGGTCTCCACGATCATGTCGAGAATCGGGTTGATGTTGCCATCGGTGTGTTTGATCACGAAGGCGCCCGCCTCGTGCCCCGCATCCACCGCCCGCTTGAGGCCGGGCAGGAACAGGTCGCGGAAGTGCGCGGGGGACATGAAGGGCGAGTTCTTGTCCGCATAGTCGTCGCCCAGCACGATGAAGTCGGCCCCTGCGGCCGCGGCCCGGCGAATCTGCACCAGGTCGTGGCTCTGGCACACCTCGATGAGATCGTGCACCAGGCGCGGGTTGAGCACGATGTCCATCAGGAAGTTCTCGACGCCGCGAATGTGAGCGGGGTTGAAATACGAGTCGCGCGCCATGAAGAAGATAGCCTTCTGGCCCTTGTAGCGGGCGACGACCTCGGGCAGATGGCCGAGAGCCTCGGGGCCATTGGGGTCGGGCGGCGTGTAGTGCTTGAGGTCCTCGGGCGTCCGGATGGGCGCCTCGACGGGATAGGGCGACGACTCGGCGGTGAAGCCCCGCAGCACGCCCCACTTGTCCCGGAACAGCTTCTTCTCCTCGTCCACCCAGTGGACCTGGGTCTTCTCCCAGGTCGAGCGGTTGAGGCCCACCGCATCGAGGCCGAAGCGGTCGGCGAACTCGTAGTAGTTGCAGCCCGGGTAGATGGCCTCCATGACCGCCTCGTCAATCACCAGCTCCATCATCGGCACGCGGTCGGGCGTCGTGCGACGCTCGAGCGCGGTGCGGACCCGTTCGTATCCGTTCACCTGCGGTGCCTCCAGAATCGCTGGAAGGAAACTGCCCTATCTGCTACGATGCTCATTATACGGAATCACGTGGACATGTGAAGCTGAGGAGCGAGGCACGGAGATGAAGATCGCTGTCCCGTCGCTGGCGGACCGCCCGACCACGCTGGATGCCACCCTGGCGCCGGGCGAGCTGGACCTCATCGCCGAGCACACGGTGTTCGAGCACGGCGTCCAGGTGTCCGTCACGGTCACCCGAATGCAGGAGGATGTTCTGGCAAACGGCAGGGCGAGCACGGTGGCCACGGCCGAGTGCAGCCGGTGCCTGGACCCCGTGCCGGTGGAGTTGCGAGGGGAGTTCGAGGCGCTCTTCGTGCCGGAAACAGGGGCCTACGGCCAGCGCATGGGCCGCCGCGACTTCGAGTGGGGCGATCAGCGGGTGAACTTCTACACGGAGATGACGGTGGACCTGACGGAGGAGATCCGCCAGTGCCTGCTTCTGGAACTGCCGATGAAGCCGCTCTGCCGCACCGACTGCAAGGGCCTCTGCCCCCAGTGCGGCCACAACCGCAACGAGGGCCCCTGTTCCTGTAGGACTGAGGAGCCGGAGGACCCCTGGGAGAAGCTCCGCTCCCTCCTCCCTCCCCGGAGGCCCTAAGCGCCCGCCTTCCGAACGCCGGCGGCCAACGACGCAATGGCGGCGGCATCGGCTGCGGCCAGCGCCCGCTGAAGCTGCCGCAGACGCTCCAGGGGAAGGCCATGCACTCCTGCCTGAGCGAGGTCATCGCCCAGCGCTCCGAGCACCTCGGCAGCCGCCTGGCATGCGCGGGTTGCTTTCGCCTCGGAGGCGCCTCGTGCGTCGTCTCGGAGGGCGGCGCGCTCCAGCGCGGCGCGCACGCGCGCACACACCGTGCGAAGACGCAGCGGCTTGGCGAGGTAGTCGTCGGCTCCGGCGCGGATGGCCTGCGTGACGATCTCCTCGGAGCCGTATCCTGTGATCACGATCACCGGCAGGTCGGCGTGCTTGCGGCGGATCGTGGCGAGCACCTCGAGGCCGTTGATCCCGGGCATCTGGATATCCAGCAGAACCAGGTCGGGGCGGCCCCGCTCGATGGCGGCGATGCCCTCGCGCCCGCAGTCGGCGGTGACGACGCGGTAGCCGTCCTTGGCCATGAACTCCTCGAGGAGGCCGCGCAGGCCGGGGTCGTCATCAATCACCAGAATGGCCTTCTGCACGTCCGCTGCTCTCCTCACAGAACGCCCTTCGTGGAGGGAACATCCGACACGCGCGGGTCCCTGGCCACCGCTTCGCGCAGCGCGCGCGCGAGGGCCTTGAAGATCGCCTCTGCCATGTGGTGCGTGTCGCGCCCATAGGGCACCCGCACGTGGAGGGTGAGTCCCGCATTCCCGCCCAGCGCCCGGAGGAACTCCTCGACCAGTTGCGCATCGAAGGCTCCTGTCTTCTCGGTGGGGAACGCCGCGGCGAACACGAGGAACGGGCGGCCGCTGAGGTCGAGGCTCACCTCGGCGAGCGCCTCATCCATGGGCACGCTGGCGAACCCGAAGCGGCGGATGCCGCGCTTGTCGCCCAGGGCCGCCGCCAGGGCTTTCCCGAGGCAGATGCCCACGTCCTCCACCGTGTGATGCGCATCCACGTGGGTGTCGCCTGTCGCCTTGATCTCCAGGTCGAGGCCCGCGTGCTTGCCCAGGAGATCGAGCATGTGGTCCAGGAACCCGATGCCCGAGGCGATCCGGGTGCGGCCTTCGCCATCGAGGTTCAGGGCCACGGCGACGTCGGTCTCCCGCGTCTTCCGGCTCTCCGTGGCGCTGCGGTTCGGAACGTTCGTCATGGTCTCGTGCCCCTGAGAGTGCGCTCGATGCCCGCCAGAATGCGATCGGTCTGCTCCGGGGTGCCCACCGAGATGCGGAGCCAGTCTTTCAGCCTCGGGTCGCCGAAGGTGCGGACGAGGATGCCGTCGCGCTGGAGCGCCGCGGCGAAGTCGCGGGGCGAAGGCTCGGTGCAGACGACCGACACGAAGTTGGTCTGCGACGGGTAGACGAACAGCCCCATCGCGCGCAGCGCGGCGCTCAGCCGCTCGCGCTCGAGGCGGATGCGCGCCACGTTGGCCCGCATGTGCGCCACGTCGTCCAGCGCCGCTACCCCGGCCGCGATGGCGAAGCGGTTCACGTTGTACGAGTCCTTCACCTTGGCCAGCCCCCGGATGATCTCTTCGCTGGCCAGCCCGTAGCCGAGACGCACCCCGCAGAGCGAGAAGGACTTCGAGAAGCTGCGCAGGATGATGACGTTGGGGAAATGGCCCAGAAGCCCCAGGCAGTTCCCCTCCGCGAAATCCACGTACGCCTCATCCACCACCAGAACGCCGTCCACGCGGCTCGCGAGGCCCGCAATCGCGGCCGGCTCCACCCAGGTGCCCGAGGGCGAGTTCGGGTTGCAGGCGAAGGTCACCCGCGCCCCGGGCTGCGCGAGGTCCTCGGGCAGCGAGAAGTCCGGCGGGAAGTCCACCCAGCGCATCCGCGCGTCCTGTATCTCGACGAGCACCTCGTAGAGCGGGTACGTGGGATGGGGCGCAACCACGAGCTCACCGGGACCCACGAGGCTGCGCAGAATCATCGTCAGCAGATCGTCCGAGCCATTGCCCACAAGCACCTGGGCAGGAGACAGGCCGTGGTATCTGGCGATCCGCTCGCGGAGCGGGGTGGCCATCGCGTCGGGGTAGAGGCGGAGGCTCTCATCGGCGGTCGCGCGCAAGGCCTCCAGCACCTTGGGCGAGGGCGGATAGGGGTTTTCGTTGGCATTCAGCTTGGCGTAAATGGGGCCGGGCGGCTGCGCGCCGGGCGTGTAGCCCGACATCCTGTCAATGCACGGCCTGAAATAGCTCTTGGCTTTCATTGGCGTTTGCCTGCCCCCCCGCCCCGGCCCGTCGCCGGGTGTGGTAAGTATAGCAGAAACTCCCCCCCAATCCAAGCGGCGAGCAAGCGGAGCCACGTGGCCCGGGGGCAAAGCGGCATTTGACAAGACAGCCAGCGTCTGCTATAAGTATACAAATGCGTGGGTGGGTAGCTCAGTAGTAGAGCACAGCACTGAAAATGCTGGGGTCGTGGGTGCGATGCCCACCCCACCCACCAGCCAGAAGGGCAAGGGACTCCGCAAGGAGCCCCTTGCCCTTCGCACTTGAGGGCGGCGCGCGGGTGTGGGCCGGAATTGTAGGTGGCTGCGGGAGCTCCGAAGGAGCGAAATAGGATAGCCCAGGGCAACGCCCTGGGAACAAGACCGCCCCGCGGCAGCCCTGACAGGGCGGAATAGGGAGCTTCTATCTCGCCCCTTCAGGGCTGGACCCGTGGATCCCGCTGACCCCAGGGCGTTGCCCTGGGCTATCCCATGCGAGCTCTTCAGGCTCCAGAGACAATCACCCTGCCTACAATTCCGGCCCACACTCGGGCGCGCCGGCTCGTTGACTCGACTCGCGCCCGCCGCTATAATTGCCGCAGACCACGGCTCGACCCTCCGGAGCGCGCTCTGTGCCTGCCACCCTCACCGTCATCGTGCCCACCTTCAACGAGGAGGAGAACATCGCGGCCTGCCTCGAGAGCGTGGCCTGGGCCGACGACCTCTTCGTGGTCGACTCGTTCTCGACCGACCGCACCCTCGAGATCGCGCGCACGTACACGAGCCATATCGTGCAGCACGAGTACGTGAACTCTGCGACGCAGAAGAACTGGGCCATCCCGCAGGCGAAGAGCGACTGGGTGATGGTGCTGGACGCCGACGAGCGGGTGACGCCGGAGCTGCGTGCCCGCATCCAGCGCATCCTGGCCGACGGCACCCCGCACGATGGGTTCCGCATCAGGCGGATGACCATCTTTTTCGGCAAACTCATCCGCCACTGCGGCTGGCATCACGACTACCTCACCCGCCTCTGGCGGAACGGCAAGGGGCGGTACGAGAACCTGCACGTTCACGCCGATGTGATCGTGGACGGCTCCGTAGGCACAATCCGCGAGCACTTCCTGCACAACACGTACCGCTCGATGGACCAGTATCTCGAGAAATTCGGGCGCTACACCACCTGGTCGGCGGCGGACCTCTACGACCGCGGCAAGCGGGCGACGTGGGCCAACCTGTCGCTGCGCCCGATGTGGCGCTTCTTACGCATGTTCGTCCTCCGCCACGGGTTCCTCGACGGCAAGCACGGCCTGATCCTCTGTTCGCTGGCGGCCTACAGCGTTTTCATGAAATACGCCAAGCTCTGGGACCGCCACCGCCGCGAGGCCCTCGAGCGCGCGCACCGCGAGGCCCCGGCCGCCGCACGCGACCAGGCCCTCGAGGCCCTCGACCAGATGACGGAGCGATGAGGTCCCTGGACGGGAGCGCGATGGCCTCCTCCGAACAGCACGAGAGCTCCCCCGCGACCCGCCTCGCCCTCCGCGTGTGGCAGACGCGCGGGCTCGACCGCCGGCAACTCGAGCAGATGCTCGTCGCCCACAGAACGGCCCTGGCCACCGGCCGCGGCGTTCTGAAGCGGGACGCACGGACCGCCGTCACGCGGGTCCCCTGCCGCGATGCCTGGGCGTGTGTGAAGGAGTACCGCCGCTCGGGGCCGCTCGACCTGCTGAAGGAGCTGCTGCGCGGCTCTCGTGCGCGCCGGGCCTGGCGCGGCGCGGCGCTGCTGGCCCGCAAGGGCGTGTCGGCGCCGGAGGCGCTCGCCGCGTTTCGTCACGGCACGAGCGCCTTCCTGGTCACCCGATACGTGGAGGGAGCCGTGCCATTGAACCGGCTCATCGCCGAACGCTTCGCCGGCGCGCTCTCCGCCGACCAGCTCCAGGCCAAGCGGCGCCTGCTCCGCCAGCTTGCCGCGTGGTTGCGGAGGGTGCACGACCTGGGCATCTACCACGACGACTGGTCGGCCAAGAACTTCCTCGCGGCCGAACAGCCGGACGGGTGGGTCTTCTACCTGCTGGATTTCGAGAGTCTGTCGGCCCGCAAGCCGTTGACCCGCCGCCGCCGGGCGAAGAACCTCGCGCAACTCGCTGACCTGCCGCACGGGGTCACGCGTGCCGACAAGATGCGGTTCCTGGTCGCCTACGCCGCCGGCGATCGCACGCGGACGCGCGGCCGGTTCCCCCGGGAGATCCTGCGCCTGGGCAGGCAGCGCGTCGCAGCCCGCCAGCGTCGCCGCAGGGGCCAACCATCATGAAAGTGCTTCACCTCTTCAGCAACTGGCGCCTCACGGGCCCTGCCGAACCAGCCGTCAACCTCGCCACCGCGCTGATGCGCCACGGCTGCGACGTTGCCTTCGCCTGTGGAGAGGCGCCGCGGGGCCAGGAGAACACGATCCTGCCGCTCGCCCGCGAGCGGGGCATCCCTGTGCGCACGGGGCTTGCCCTCAGCAAGCACATGAACCCGTTCAAGAACTACCCCGACGGACGCAAGCTGCGGCGCTGGCTCGAGGCCGAGCATTTCGACCTCCTGCATTGCCACCTCCGCAACGATCACATCGTGGCCGCCCTCGCGGCCCGGCACATGCCGGGGCGGCCGGCGGTCGTCCGCTCCTGCTATGCCGGCGAAGGGCCCCTCGGCTACTGGGAGGGGCGCCTGGCGCGCGAATTCACCGACGGCCTCCTCCTGATCTCGCACCACGCGCGGCGGCATGCCGTTGGCACGGTCGGCCTGCCCGCCGACAGGGCCTGGCTCTTCGACACCGCGGTGGACCTCGAGCGTTTCGACCCCGCCCGCGCCGCGGGCGGCCGGCGCGCCGAGCTCGGGCTGCCCCCAGATGCCTTTGTCATCGGCATCGTGGCACGAGTCCAGTGGCGGCGGAGGTTCGACGTCTTCCTCAAAGCCGTTGCCCAGGCCCACGCGCAACTCCCCAACCTGAGGGCGCTGATCATCGGGCGCGGCACCCACATCAAGACCATCGCCATCGAGCCCTCGAGGCGCATGGGACTCGAGGGGGTCGTTCTCTTCCCAGGCTATCAGCGAGGCGATGACTACGTGCGCACCCTGGCGTCGCTCGATGCCAAGGTCTTCCTGGTGCCGGGCACCGACGGCTCGTGCCGCGCCGTGCGAGAGGCGATGGCCATGGGCGTGCCCGTCATCGCGTCGCGGCGCGGGATGTTGCCCGAGCTGGTCGGCAACGACGATCGCGGCCTGGTGGTGGATGACACGGTGGATGGGCTTGCCGCCGCCATTGTGGCGCTGGCGCGCGACCCCCGACGCCGCATGGCTCTCGGGGCCCGCGCGCGCGAATACGCGCTCCAGCATTTCTCACTGGAACGTCAGGCGGAGCTGGTCGGTGCCGTGTACCGCGAGGTGCTGGAGCGCCGCCGGAGCACCCGGGCGTGAGCCACCCGGGCCATGCCCGGCCCCCTATTCCACCTGGACGATGGCCTTCGCCGTCGCGTCGCCGACCGTCACGGTGATCGTGTACTCGCCCGGCGAGTAGTACGTGTGCAGGGCCATCGTGCCCTTGCTTTTGATCTTCTTGGAGCCATCGCCGAAGTCCCAGAGGCAGGTTGCATCCGCCGGCGCACCCAGAGCATCCACGATGATGTCGAGCGGCGCCGGGCCTCGCGACGGCATGACGAAGATGCTGAGCGGCTCCTCCGGCTCCTTCGGCATCGGCAGCGGGGCCACCCACTTGACCTGGATCGCGTCGGCGACGACGTGCGTCCCGAGCGCGTTGTTGGCGATCTCCACTCGCCAGTCGGTGCCCGGCCCGAACTCGTACTTGCCCAGGGGCACCCACTTGCCCCCCTTGGAGTTCTGCCGCGCCGCCACAACGGTATTCCCCTTGGCATGGTACGTGCGGAAGGGCACGTCAGCGCCCCAGGTCTTGAGGGCCTTGGGCCACCAGACCGAGACCTCGTAGACGGCGTCGTAGGCCACGCGGAAATGCCAGGCCGCGACGGCATTGCCGGGGCCTGTGGGGGTGATGCAGTAGTCGGTCGCCCAGAACTTCGTCTGCGTTCCCTCCGCCTGCCAGACGCCCGACAGAGTCTCGAACCGCTTGTCTGCCTCATTGTCGCGGTTGTCTACCACCACGGTGTGCGGGTTGCCGACGCCCTGAATCGGGCGCTTGCCCGTCCCGCCATTGCTCAGGAAGTTCAGAGTCGCCTTCCGTTTGCCCGCCGCCGTGGGCACGAAGCGGAGGCGAAGGCTCTGGCTCTCCCCGGGCAGCAGGCTGAACGCCGAGCCGGAGACGATCGCGAAGTCGCCGGAGATGCTGGCCCCTCCCGTGAGACGCCCGCCTCCGGCGTTGGTCACGGTGAAGGCATCCAGCTCCGCCGATTGCCCAATCTCTACTCCCCCGAAATCGAGCTTCTTGGGTGCCGAGATCAGCAGAAGCGGCGGCGCGTCGTCATCCTTGTTGGTCACAGAGACATCCGCCGCGTTGAGGCCGTTGTACCCTGCGTCGGCGCTCGTGGCCGCACCCGTGAGAATGGTGTACGAGATATCGCCGTCGAACTCCAGGTCATCCAGCCCCGTAATCGTGACTACCTGCGGTGTGTTCCAGTTGGCTGGCGTGAAGGTCACGGCGGCTGTGTCCGCCACTCCCTCGGTGGGATCGCTCGACGAGAGGGGCACGGTGACGTCGGCGGTGGACCGGCCATCAAGCACCACTGTGAACTGAGCCGTGCCGCCTCCCTCGGTGGTGACGAGGCCAGAGGTCGGGCTCACCGTGATGCCGGGGGAGTCGTCGTCCCGGTTCGTCACCGACACGTCCGACGGGTTCTTCCCGTCGAAGAGGGCGTCACCGCTCACCGCCGGCGCCGTGATGATCGTGTAGGCCACGTGGCCGTCGCGCAGGTCGTCGTCCAATCCCGTCACGGTCACAGTCTGCGGCACGTTCCAGTTGGCCGGCGTGAAGGTCAACTGAGTGGGCGACACGCTTCCCTCGGTCGGGTCGCTCGAGGAGAGCCCGATCGCCACGTTCGCGGTGGGGGCCGAGGTGAGGACCACAGCGAACTGCGCCGTTCCCCCGCCCTCCGTGGTCGTGAGGCCCGAAGTCGGGCTCACGACAATCCCGCCCACCGACGTCCCGGTGTAGTTCTGATTCTTCAGGTCACTGTCTACGCCGGTGTGCACGCGGCTGGGGGGTGTGAAGACGTACGACGGCTTCTGCGGAGTGACGGTGCGGTCGCTGCCGCTCTTCACGTAGGCCAGGTAGAAGCCGTGGTAGTTCGTCATCGGAGTGTTGGGGAGGCCGACCATCGAGACGCAGTCGATCGGGTCCCCCGCGGCAGTGCGCACGTATCCCGAGATTGCGGGAACGGGCAGCGTGGTCTTGTAGTTATCGGTGATGTCGGCGCTTACGTTCACATAGTTCCGCCCAAACGGGTCGAAGTGCAGGAGATCGCGCAGCGGGTACACCGCGCCGGACCACCCCTCGGGCACCAGCACGCTATAGCGGCCGTCGCCATCGGTCTTCGGGTCGCCCGGCAGGCCGTACAGCTTGACGTCGGGGATGCCGAAGCCGAAGATGCCGCACACGATCTTCCCGGAGATCCTGTAGGTTCCGCCCCCCTTGGCGGAGCCGGCAAGGTCAGCGACCACACACGGCGCCAGCAGCGCGGCGGCCCCTGCGACGGCCATCACGAGCACCCGGCAACCCAAAGCGGACGGCCTCCCAGAAGCATTCGACGGCATCTGTGCACCTCGCTTCAGGCGGTGCAGCGCGTCGGGCGCGCACCCACTATGTGATTGACGGGGAAGCGCTTACAGCCGCCAACGGGGATGGGCGGCGTGTTCCCCTTCTCGAAGCCGGTCGCCAAAGCCGCAGGGGAAAACAAGAGCGATGGCGACCGCGAGCAGAGGGACAAGGCTGGCCGTGACCGGCCACAGGCTCCAGTATAATACCCCAACTTACCACGGAGGTCAAGCTCTTGCTGGCGAAGCGGATGGTCACCAACCCCGGCTCCTGCGCCCCCACTCGCCCCCATTGTCTTGGAAACCAGACACGCCGCCGCCATACTCGCTCACCTCTGCCGCCGCGGGGAGTTGAGCAAGTATGGCGCTTTGGCGATCCGGGCGGCTCGGCGGCCTTCCCGCCCATACTTGCTCAATTCTGGCTCATCAGGGTTTGGCGATCCCGACGCGGCCGCCCTTGGGGAGTGTGGGACGGGTGCCGCGGCACCCGCGGTGGCCATCCCATAACCCTCTATGCCCCAATGCCTTA
>ERZ795051.327-NODE-327-length-75711-cov-52.593159_pt1 | contig 75711 bp, 47 predicted proteins | sample MGYA00375135_ERZ795051 | MGnify/ENA primary metagenome ERZ795051 (study PRJEB30180, sample SAMN05720222) | activated sludge metagenome | isolation source: Anaerobic digester | place: Japan | collected 2015-05-26 ... | reverse complement strand
GGCGGGAGGTCTTCGCGCAAGGGCAATTTTTTGGGGTTGGCGGTGGCGGGCGGGGCCCTTGGTTATCGGCGCGCAAGTTTCGCTAGATGCGGGGGCTGGGATAAGACCTGCCCGGCGCAAGGGCGTCTCTTTCGCCTTTGCATCCGTCCTGGCATTGCGTAATTATTCCAGCTTGCTATTGCGGGCATGATTATGAAACCCGAAGTTGAAATCTACGATACGACCCTGCGCGACGGCAGCCAGGGCGAAGGCATTAATTTTTCCGCGCGGGACAAGGTGCGGATTGCGGAGAAGCTCGATGCCTTCGGCATTCATTACATCGAGGGGGGATGGCCGGGGTCCAATCCCAAGGACATGGAGTTCTTCAAGCAGGCGGCCCGGCGGCCGTGGAAGAATGCCCGGATCGCCGCGTTCAGCATGACGCGCCGCAAGGGGATGGCCGTGGAGAACGATGCGTTGATGCGGCAGATCCTCGAGGCGGAGACGCCGGTGGTGACGATTGTCGGCAAGAGCTGGCTGCTGCATGTGACCGAGGTTTTGCGGGCCAAACCGGACGAGAACCTGGCGATGATCGCCGACACGGTTCGCTACTTGAAGGACCAGGGGCGGACGGTGATTTACGACGCCGAGCACGCCTTCGACGGCTATAAAGAGGAGCCGGAGTACGCGCTGGCCACGTGGGCGGCGGCGGCCCGGGCCGGCGCCGAGTGCATCGTGCTGTGCGATACCAACGGCGGCTCGCTGCCCCGGGACATCGCGCGCATTGTGGGCGTCGCCAAGGAGAAGCTTAACACCCGCCTGGGCATCCATACGCATAATGATTGCGGCCTCGGGGTTGCCAACGGGCTGGCCGCCGTCGAGGCCGGGGCCACGCAGATCCAGGGCACCATCAACGGCTACGGCGAGCGCACCGGCAATTGCAATCTTACGAGCATCATCCCGCTGCTGGCGCTGAAGATGAACCTGCCGATCCTGCCCGCCGGCTCCCTGGCCCGGCTCAAGGAGCTGTCCGAGTTTGTGAACGAAATTGCCAATATCCGCCACGATCCGCGGCAGCCGTGGGTCGGGCAGACGGCGTTTGCGCACAAGGGGGGGATGCACGTCCACGCCATTGACCGGGTGGCGCGCAGCTACGAGCACATCAACCCCGCGGCGGTCGGGAATACCCGGCGCGTCCTGGTCAGCGACATGTCGGGGCGGACTAACATTCTGCTGAAGGCCAAAGAGCTCGGGTTCAAGCTGGCGGCGGATGCGCCGGAGACGCGCACGATTACAGACCAAATCAAGCGCCGGGAGAACGAAGGTTATGAATACGAGGCCGCCGAAGCCTCGCTGGCGCTGCTGATTGGCCGGGCGCTCAAAGAGACGAAATTGCCCTTCACGGTGAACGCCTACCATGTCTCGATGCGCCGGGACGGCGCCAGTTCGATCTGCGAGGCCACCGTCAAGGTGCGGGTGAACAATGAGAACGGCCATACGGTCGCCGAGGGGGACGGCCCGGTGAACGCGCTGGACAAAGCCTTGCGCACCGCCCTGGTGAAGTTCTACCCGCAACTCAAGGACATCACGCTGACGGACTACAAGGTGCGCATTCTGGAGACTTCCACCGGCACCGGGGCGCGGACGCGGGTGTTGATCCACACCAGCGACGGCCGGCAGGAATGGGGGACGGTGGGGGTCAGCGAGAATATCATCGAAGCCAGCCTGCAGGCGCTGGTGGACAGCCTGGAATACGCGCTGACGCGGAAGTGAGCCGCCGCCATGGTTGAACTCCCGAAAGCCTACGAACCCCAGGCCGTCGAGGCGCGGTGGTATGATTTCTGGCTGAAGCACCAGTGCTTTGCCGCCAATCCCGCCTCCGCCAAACCCGCCTACGCCATTGTCATCCCGCCGCCGAACGTGACGGGCATGCTCCACATGGGGCACGTGCTCAACAATACCATCCAGGACATCCTCGCCCGCAAGGCCCGCATGGACGGCCGGGAAGTTCTGTGGCTGCCCGGCACCGACCACGCCGGCATCGCCACGCAGGCGGTGGTGGAAAAAACCCTCAGCCAGCAGGGGCGGATGAAGCACCGCGACGACCTGGGCCGCGAGAAGTTTCTGGAGCATGTCTGGGCCTGGAAGGAAAAACACGGCGGCATCATCATTCAGCAGCTTAAAAAGCTGGGCTGCTCGTGCGATTGGGCGCGCGAACGCTTCACCCTGGACCCGGACTATACCCGGTGTGTTCAGAAGGCCTTCGTCGAGCTTTACCGGAAGGGGCTGATCTACCGCGGCCGGCGCATGGTGAACTGGGATCCCAAAGCGCGCACGGCCCTCTCGGATGAAGAAGTTGAGATGCTTGAGCAAAAGGGGCACCTGTGGCACCTGCAGTACCCGTTGCTCGATGAGCATGATCGGCCCCGGGCGGGCGAGTTCCTCGTCGTCGCCACGACCCGCCCGGAGACGATGCTGGGGGACGAAGCCGTGGCGGTGCACCCGGCCGACCCGCGTTACCAGAAAATCCTCGGGCGCAAATGCCTGCTGCCCTTGCAGAACAAGCCCATCCCCATCATAGCCGACGAGCTGGTGGACCCGAAATTCGGCACCGGCTGCGTGAAGGTGACGCCCGCCCACGATCCGGCGGACTACGAGATGGGCCTGCGCCACCAGTTGCCGTTCACCGTCGTCATCGGCCCCGACGGGCGCATGACCGCGGCGGCGGGCGAAAAGTTTGCGGGGCTGGACCGCGCGAAAGCCCGGCAGGCCGTGGTCCAGGAGCTGACCGGGCTGGGGCTGCTGCTCAAGATTGAGGATTACGTCCACAACGTCGGCTACAGCCAGCGCAGCCAGGTCCCCATCGAGCCTTACCTGAGCGAGCAATGGTTCCTGAAGTATCCGAGTGTGGAGCCGTCAATCCAGGCAGTCGCCGAAGGGCGCATCGCCTTCCACCCGGACCGGTGGGGCAAGACCTACTCGCATTGGATGCATAACCTGCGGGACTGGTGCATCAGCCGCCAGCTCTGGTGGGGGCATCGCGTGCCGGTGTGGTATTCCCGGGCGGAAGGGCAAGCGGGCAAAATCTGGTGCGACCTCACGCCGCCGCCCGACCCGGAAAACTGGGAGCAGGACCCCGATGTCCTCGATACCTGGTTCAGCTCGTGGCTCTGGCCGTTTGCGACCATGGGCTGGCCGGAAGCAACAGAGACGCTGAAGAAATTCTATCCCACCACCGACCTCGTCACCGGGCCGGACATCATCTTCTTCTGGGTCGCGCGGATGATCATGGCGGGCTTCGAGTTCATGGGGGAGGTGCCTTTCCGGAATGTGTATTTCACCGGCATCATCCGCGACAAGCAGGGCCGCAAGATGAGCAAGAGTTTGGGCAACTCGCCCGACCCGCTCGACCTGATCGGCAAATACGGCGCCGACGCCCTGCGCTTCGGCACCATGCGCAGCGCGCCGCTGGGGCAGGATGTGTTGTTCGATGAAAAGGACGTCGAACTGGGGCGCAACTTCTGCAACAAGCTCTGGAATGCCTGCCGCTTCCGCCAGATGCAAGGCGGCGAGGTGCAAGGCGAAATCCAGCCCGGCCTCCTGACCGGCGACGACCAATGGATTTTGCTCAAACTGGACCAGGCCATCCGGGAAATCACCGCCGCCTTCGCCGAGTACCGCTTCAACGAAGCCACGCAGACCCTGTACCGCTTCTTCTGGAGCGAGTATTGCGACTGGTATATCGAGGCCAGCAAAGCCATCCTCTCCCCGCAAAACACCCCCGCCCGCCCGGACGCGGATGCCCGCCGCGCCAATACCCTGGCGGTCATTGATTTTGTCCTCTCCCACACCCTGCGTTTGTTCCATCCCTTCCTGCCGTTCATCACGGAGGAATTATGGCAGGGCATGGGCTACCACGAAGACATGCCCGCGGCGCAGGGCGGGCAGACCATCATGTCGGCGCCGTGGCCGCAACCGCTGGACGGCGATTTCCGCGGGCACTATGGGCTCAACGCCGCCGTCCTGGAGCGCGTCAATGCCCGCAATGACCTCGTCAGCCAGGGCCGCAACCTGCGCCGCGAAGGCAACATCCCGGCCAACAAGAAGGTCCGGTTTGTTTTCCGGCCGGCGCACCCGGTCCAGCCGCACGACGCCGAAGTCCTGAAGCTGCTGCTCAATGCCGAGGCGCTCGAAATTGACCCGCGGCATCAGCCCCCAAAGGGCACGCCCAGCGTCCAGTCGGAACTGGGCTGCCTGTATCTTCCGCTGGAAGGGCTGATTGATGTGGCGGCGGAGAAGGGGCGCCTGGCCAAAGAATTGGAAAAGGCCGAAAGCGAGATCGCCAAGACCCGCCAGAAACTGGACAACCCGGCTTTCACCGCCAAGGCGCCGCCGCACGTGCTGCAAACGCACCAGCAGCGGCTGGTGGAATGGCAGACCCGGAGCGAGCGTCTCCGCCAGGCCCTCGCGGCCCTGGAGGATTGAGCAGCCCGGCTGGCCGCCCTCCCGGACGAGCGCCGGCGGACGAAAAAAACGGCCGCGCCCGGATGAGCGCGGCCGTGGGTACTGTGGATCCTGAGCGGCCCGGAGACTAGAACTTGCCGCCGTAAACCGCGTTCTTGCCCAGCAACTGCTCGATGCGCAGCAACTGGTTGTATTTCGCGACGCGGTCGGTGCGGCTCAGGGAGCCGGTCTTGATCTGGCCGGCGTTGGTGGCCACCGCGATGTCGGCGATGGTGGCGTCTTCCGTTTCCCCGGAGCGATGGCTGATGACCGCGGTATAGTTGTTGTCCTGGGCCAGCTCCACGGCGTCCAGCGTTTCGGTCAGCGAGCCAATCTGGTTGACCTTCACCAGGATCGAGTTGGCGGTGCCGGTATCAATGCCCCGGCGTAGGAACTTCACGTTGGTGACGAACAGGTCGTCCCCGACCAGTTGCACCTGGCCGCCCAGCTTGTCGGTCAGCTTCTTCCAGTTGGTCCAATCGCTCTCGGCGCAGCCGTCCTCGATGCTCACGATGGGATACTTGCGGCAGAGCTTTACGTAGAACGCGATCAGCTCGTCGCCCGAGACGGTCTGGCCGGTGCTCTTCTTGAACGTGTAGGTGCCGTGGCCATTGTAAAACTCGGAGGCGGCCACATCCAGCGCCAGGAAGATTTGTTTCCCCGCCTTGTAGCCGGCCTCTTGGGTGGCCTGCAAAATCGCCTCGATGGCCGCCTCCGTGCTGGCCAGCTTCGGGGCAAAACCGCCCTCGTCGCCCACCGCGGTCGAAAGCCCCTTCTTCTTCAACACCGCCTTGAGGGCGTGAAAGATTTCCGTGATGGCGCGCAGCCCCTCGGAGAAGGTGGGCAAGCCCTTGGGCATGATCATAAACTCCTGAAAATCAATCGGGGCATCCGAGTGCGCGCCCCCGTTGATGACGTTGGCCATCGGCACCGGCAGGACCTTGGCGTTGGGGCCGCCGAGGTATTTGAACAGCGGCTGGCCCAAAAGCGCGGCGGCGGCTTTGGCGTTGGCCAGCGAAACGGCCAGGATGGCATTGGCGCCCAGCTTGGCCTTGGTTTCCGTGCCATCGAGCTTGAGCATGGCGTGGTCCACCGCCAGTTGGTCCAGCGCGTCCATCCCCGCAAGCCGCGGAAGAATCTTCTCCCGCACATTCTTCACCGCCTTGGTGACTCCTTTGCCCAAATAGCGCTTCCGGTCGCCATCGCGCAACTCCAGCGCTTCGTGCTCGCCGGTGCTGGCGCCCGAGGGCACCGCCGCCCGCCCGCTCGCGCCGCTGGCCAGGGTCACATCAACTTCCACGGTGGGGTTTCCGCGTGAATCCAGTATCTCACGCGCCTGTATGTCTTGAATTCTACTCATAAATATGCGTCGTCGGTTCGAAACTCGGAAAACCATGAAGGCCGTCCGGGCCCCCGCGGCTCGCGATGCGCCCACGGTTCTTTGTGAACCGTGGGTTTCCATGCTCACCTTGTTCCAAGTGAGGGCCTTATACTAGGAAAACCTCCTTGCGAGTCAAGGAATGGTAATCTTTCGCCCAAACCGCGCGCCGCGAGCCCGGATGGGCGGATATGCCCGCGGCCGCCAATTCCCAGCGCCCGGAAAGCCGGGTTCACATCAACCCCCGCTTTCCCTGCCGGATGGAAGCCCTCCCGCCCGCCTGCCCATACTGCCCGGCGGGAACAAGGATATCCGTGCCCCGGCCGGCGGTTTTAGTGGGGGTTGCCGTTTTTCCTGTCCTTTTTTAGCCATCTTGCGCCAGATTAGGGCATGGCCTTGCCAGCACCACTCTTGCAACTGGCTAACGTGACCCGGCGCTACGACACGCCCGGCCGGTCAGAATCGTTAACTGTCCTGAACGAGGTTTCACTGGAGGTCGCCGTCGGCGAATCGCTGGCCATCATCGGCCCGTCGGGATCCGGCAAGAGCACGCTCTTGCAAATCGCGGGCGCGTTGGATCGGCCAAGCAGCGGCTCCGTTCTGCTCAACGGGCGGGATTTAGGCGCCCTCGACGAGGAGGAACTGGCCGCGGTGCGGAACCGGCAAATCGGCTTCGTTTTTCAGGCGCACTACCTTTTGCCCCAATGCACCGTTCTGGAAAACGTGCTGGTGCCGACGCTGGCCTTTCGGCGGAGCGCGGCGCGCGATGGGGCGGGTCAACGGGCGCGGCACCTCCTGCGGCGGGTCGGGCTGGGGGAACGCTTCGCCCATCGCCCCGGCGAACTTTCGGGCGGCGAGCGCCAGCGCGTGGCGGTCGTCCGCGCTCTGATCAACCAGCCGCAGCTTTTGCTGGCCGACGAGCCCACCGGCTCGCTCGATGACGCCGCGGCGCGGGAACTGGGACAGTTGCTCCTCGAACTGAATCGCGAGGCAGGCGTGGCGCTCATGGTCGTGACGCATGCGCTGAGCCTGGCCCGCCGCATGGGACGGATGCTGGAGTTGAAGGGTGGACGGCTGGCGGCGGTTTCCTGAAGGGGCGGGATGACCTTTGGGACGCTCATCCGCCGCAGCCTGCGTTTCCACGCGCGGGCGCATCTGGGCGTGGCGCTCGGCGCGGCGGTCGGCAGCGCGGCTTTGATCGGCGCGCTGGTGGTGGGCGATTCGGTTCGGGAAAGTCTGGCCGGCATGGCCCGGCGCCGCCTGGGCAAAATCCACTTTGCCCTCGCCACGCAGGATCGCCTGTTCCCGGCGAACCTGCGCGAACGCCTGGCTGGAGCAAAGCCGCCGGACTCAGCGGACCCGTCCGCCGCGGCCGCGAATCGAGCCGTCCCGGTGCTTCTGTCTGCGGCGCTGACCCTCCCCGGCATCGCAACCCGCCCGGACGGCGCCGCGCGCGTCAACCACGTCCAGGTGTTCGGCGTGGATCCTCAATCCTGGCCGCGCCTGGCCCACTGGGGCTCGTTGTCCCCCGACGCCAGGCGGCGGGGTCCCGCGCGCGAGCCCCCGAACCGCGGCGGCGTGGTGATGCCACCGCCCGAAGAAGAGGAAGAACTGCTTGCGCGCTGGCAGCGCGGCGGCATGGCGTTCATCAACCCAGCCCTGGCCCGGAAACTGGCGGTCCGGGCGGGGGACGAACTGATCGTGCGCATGCGCAAGCCCAGTGCCCTGGGGTTGGACGCGGCCCTCAGCCCGCGCAACGAGGACGCCGTGGCGCTCCGATTGAAGGTTGGCGCAATTCTGCCGTCCGAGCGGCTGGGCGACTTTGCCCTGACCGCCCAGCCGGGCCCGGCGGCCAACCTGTTTCTGCCGCTGGACTTTCTTTCCGCGCAACTCGGCGTCCCGGGGCAGGCGAACCTGCTGGCGGCCGGCCCGGAATGGGATTTGCCCCGGCTCGGCCGCGAATTGGCGCGCGCCTGGCAACCGGAAGACGCCGGCCTGACGGTGCGCGTGGTGGCCCCGCCGCCGGACAGGACGGGCGGCGAGCGCGTCCCGCCCTTCGTCGAGATCTGCAGCGCCCGCATTTTCCTTGAGCCCTCCATCGTCGCCGCCGCGCTCACGCCCCGGGCGGATTGGCGGTCGGACGGAACCGGGGAATCCGCCCGCGGCCCGCTCGCCACCAACGGCATGCGCGTGCTGACCTACCTGGCCAACCTGATGCGCGCCGGGAATCGGGCCACCCCGTATTCGATGGTGACGGCGGCGGAGGCGCCGCTGGTGCCGCCGGATATGCGCGACGACGAGGTGCTCATTAACGAATGGCTCGCCGACGATCTGCAGGTGAAGCCCGGCGATGCCGTGGCGCTGAGCTACTATGTCGTGGATTCGGGCAGCCGCCTCGTCGAGCGCACAAACTCCTTCCGCGTGCGCCGGGTGGTGCCGCTGCGCGGCCGCTATGCCGACCGGACGCTCATGCCGGAGTTTCCCGGCGTGGCCCAGGCCGAGCGCACGCGCGACTGGGATGCGGGGTTTCCGCTGGTTTACCCGATTCAGGCCCGGGATGAGGCGTATTGGAAAACCTATCGCGGCACGCCCAAGGCCTTTGTGACCCTGGCTGCCGGCCAGGCGATGTGGGCCAGCCGCTTTGGAACGCTCACCGCCATCCGGTATCCCGTGCCGGACGATACCCCGCCCGACACCGTCCGCGAAGCGGTGAAACGCCAACTGCGGACCGGCTTGCGCCCGGACGAAGCCGGGCTGCAGTTCGAGGCCGTCCGCGCGGCGGCGCTCAAAGCGGCGGCGCAGGGACAGGACTTCGGGCTGTTGTTTCTCGGGTTTAGCTGGTTTGTAGTCGGGGCGGCGTTGCTGCTGATGGCGCTGCTCTTCCAGTTCGAGCTGGAACAGCGGTCGGCGGAGGTCGGGATTTTGCTGGCGCTGGGCCTGACGCCCAGGCAGGTGCGGCGTTTATTGCTGTTCGAGGGCGCCGCGCTGGCGCTGGCGGGCGGCGCGATCGGGGCCCTGGGAGGGCTGGGCTATGCCTGGGCCATGATCCAGGCGCTCACCACCGTCTGGCGCGGCGCCATCGGGAGCGCGGAGCTTCATTTCCAGGCAACCGCCGCCAGCCTGCTCACCGGTTTCTGCGCCAGCACCGTCGTGGCGACGCTGACGATCTGGCTGACGCTGCGGCGGCAGGCCCGGCAGCCCGTGCGCGCACTGTTAACGGGGGAAATCCCAAGCCCCGTCCCCCGCCACCGAAATCGCGGCCCGTGGGCCGCCGCGGGCGCGGGCGCGGCAGCGGCGGGGTTGGTGAGTTGGGCGCTGCTGAGCCATCGGCAGGCGGAACCGGGCGTATTCTTCGGCGCGGGAGTGCTCGTGCTGCTGGCGGGGCTTGCCGCGGCGTCCGATTGGCTGGGGCGGCGGGCCGGGGCGGCGGATGCGGCGCGGTTGACGCTTCCCGGCCTGGGCGCGCGCGGATGCGCGCGCCGCCGGAACCGAAGCCTCGCCTGCGTCGCCCTGCTGGCTTGCGGCTCCTTTGTGCTGCTCGCCATCGGGGTCTTCCGGCTGGAGGCGCAGCCCGACGCCGTCCGGCGCGATTCCGGCACCGGCGGATTCGCCTTGATCGGCGAATCCACGCTGCCCGTTGTGGCGGACCTCAACACCCGGACCGGCCGGGATTTCTACGGGCTGGATGACGCGCCGCTGGCCGGGGTGAACGTGGTGCCGCTGCGCGTGCGCGAGGGCGACGCCGCCAATTGCCTCAATTTGAACCGCGCCCAACGGCCGCGGCTCCTGGGCGTGAAGCCCGAGCGGCTGGCGGGACGGTTTGCCTTCACCCCGGCGGCCGGCTACGACCGGCGCTGGGGCTGGGCACTTCTCTCTGCGAACCCCCGCCGGCCCGGGGCGCTCCCCGACGCGGTTCCCGCCATCGGCGACGCCAACTCGATCCAATGGGCGCTGGGCAAAAAGATCGGGGACACGCTGGACTACACCGACGAGCTGGGACGGGCGTTCAAAGTGCGGCTGGTGGGCGCGGTGGCAAACTCGATCCTGCAAGGAAGCCTGCTGATTGATGAAGCCGAGTTCACCCGGCGGTTCCCCGGCGAAAGCGGCTACCGGATGTTCCTCGTTGACGCGCCCGCGGACGCGGTGCCGCGGGTTTCAGCGGTGCTGACACGCGCCTTGCAGGATGCGGGCCTGGAGTTGACGCCGGCCGCGCGGCGCTTGAACGAGTTCAACACCGTGCAGAATACCTACCTGGGCACCTTTCAGGCCCTGGGCGGGCTGGGCTTGCTGTTGGGCAGCGCGGGCCTGGGGGTGGTCGTCCTGCGCAACGTGCTCGAACGGCGCGGCGAACTGGGGCTGCTGGGGGCGGTGGGATTCCGGCGGCGGCGGTTGCAATGGCTGGTCATGGCCGAACACGGCGTCCTGCTCGGATTGGGGCTTGGCCTGGGCATCGCGGCGGCGATGGTGGCGGTGCTGCCGGCCTTGCTGACGCCCGGCCCCCCGCGGTCGTATGGCTGGCTGGCGCTGACCCTCGCCGCCGTCCTGCTCAACGGCCTGCTGTGGACCTGGCTGGCCGCCGCCGCCGCCCTGCGCGGCAACCTGCTGGCGGCGCTGCGCAACGAATAGGCGTCCTACCCCGCCAGCGGCGGCTTCTGCTGATGCCACTCCGTGCTCTGTTCGTACGCGTGGCCCAGCCGCAGGAGGGTCTCCTCCCCGAACGGCTTGCCAAGCAACTGCAACCCCACCGGCCGCCGTGGATTGCCCTCGGTGAACCCGCCGGGCAGCGCCAAACCGCAAAGGCCCGCCAAATTGCAGGAGATGGTAAAGATATCCATCAGGTACATTTGCAGCGGGTCCGCGGTCTTCTCCCCGGCCGGGAACGCCGTCGTCGGGGTGGTCGGCGCGAGAATGGCATCCACCTTGTCAAACGCCGCCTGGAAATCCTGGCGAACCAGCGTCCGCACCTTTTGCGCCCGCAGGTAATAGGCGTCGTAGTAGCCGCTGCTCAACACGTAGGTGCCTAAGATAATGCGCCGCTTCACTTCCGGGCCGAAGCCCGCGCCGCGCGTCCGGCAGTACAGCTCGGTCGGATCTGACCCGCTCACGCGCAGGCCATAGCGGATGCCGTCAAACCGCGCCAGGTTGGCGCTGGCCTCCGCCGTGGCGATGATGTAGTAGGCGGCAATCGCGTAATCCGTATGAGGCAGCGACACCTCCACCAACTCCGCCCCTAAGCGGGTGAACTGCCGCTCCGCCGCCTCGAGGGCTTGCCGCACCGCCGGCTCCAGGCCGCCGACCCGATACTCCTTCACCAGGCCCAGCTTCAGCCCCTTGATGTCGCCCGTCAGCCCCGCCGCATAATTCCCCACCGGCAGCGGCGCGCTGGTGGAGTCGCGGGGATCAGGCCCGCTGATAACCCCCAGCACCGTCGCGGCGTCCCGCGTGTCCTTGGCCAGGCAGCCAATTTGATCGAGCGACGACGCATACGCCGCCAGTCCGTAACGCGACACCCGCCCATAAGACGGCTTCAGCCCGACGCAGCCGCAAAACGACGCCGGCTGGCGAATCGAGCCGCCGGTATCGGAACCCAGCGCCACGATGCACTCATCGGCAGCCACCGCCGCGGCGGATCCGCCGGAGGAACCGCCCGGAACGCGTGACGGATCCCACGGATTGCGCGTAACCTGGAAGGCCGAGTTCTCAGTCGAACTGCCCATGGCAAACTCGTCCAGGTTGAGCCGACCAAAGATCACCGCGCCGGCGGCCTTGAGCTTTTCAATGACGGTCGCGTCGTAAGGCGAGATGTATCCTTCCAGCATCCGCGAGCCGCAAGTCAGGGGCTGGCCCTTAACGGCGATGGCATCCTTGACCGCGAGCGGCACCCCGAGCAGGGGCCGCTGCGCGTGCGTCTGGCCGGCCGCCAGCGCCCGGTCGGCTTCCCCGGCCTGCGCCAGCGCATCCGCCGCGTCATAACTGATAAACGCGCGGATGAGGCCATCCACACTCTGAATTCGATCCAGGCACGCCTGGGTGGCCGCCCGCGCCGAAACCTCGCGCCGGGCCAGCTTCGCCGTCAGCTCCGAAATGGTAAGTTGATTCAACATGCATTCGCCGCCGCCCGCACCAGGGCCGCGGATTTGCGCCATATAGTGGCGCACCCGCGCCCGCTGTCAATGACGCGAACATCCCGAAAAATGGCGCGCCGCCCCAGGTCCCGCCCCGGCGCCGCCCGGCGCGATGCGGCAGTCATGGCCGCGCCCCGGGAGGCGCCGCATTGGTGCGGGCGGCCGCGCCGCCGGGAAGTGGCTGGCCCCGGCCGCCCAGGACCTCCTCCAGCCGCGCCGCCAGCCGCCGGGCCATAAGCTCATTGCCCTCGTCGCCGGGGTGCGCCGCGTCGGCCAGCAGCGCCTTGTCGGGTTCGCCAAATAACTCAAGCCCCTCGACCACAAACAGGCGCGGGTCGCCGGCCTGCCGGCGTTCCTCCGCCGCCCGGCGCATCAGCGCGCGCAATGCCTCCGACCGCTGCCGGTAGTCGGGCTGGGCCGCTTCCCGGGTCGAGTAGATCGGCGTCACGCAGAAAATGGGCGCCGTGGGATGCGCGGCGCGGATCGCGTCCAGCATCCGGTTATACCGCTCCGGCTCCGGCGCGCCGTAGGACTTGCCCAGGTCAAACAAATAGGCCCCGGCGTCCAGTTGGTTGACCAGGGCCACCACCTCCGGCTCGGCCTTGCCGGCGCCGCCGAAGCCCAGGTTGACAAAGTCAAGGTTCAGCCGCCGGGCCAGGGCGGCCGGATAGGTCTGCGCGGGATGCAGCGCCCCGGTTCCCTGCAGGACGGACGAGCCATAGCAGACGAGGGGGCGCGGCTGCGCGAACGGCGGCGGCGGCCTCAGCTCGGCGTCGGCGTCCAGGCCCACCGCGAAGACCCGCACCTCATTTCGGTGCGGCAGGTAGAGGGTGATGTCCTTCCAGGCCCGGCCCTGGTTGGCGAAGATCACGCGATCCACCCGCTGCGTGCCCTGCGGACTCACCGAACCCGCGTATTGGCCGTTCACGAAGGCATCGAAGCAGCACCGCTTCCCGCCGGGCTGGACGGCGGCGAGGCGAAGGCCCAGGCAGGAACTGTTGCAGGAAAGCCGGATGCGGCCGCCGCCGGGCGACACCGCCCGGTTCCAGACGCCTTTGGGCACGCGGGTTTGGGCGCGCTTCGGCAGCCGCCACAAGTCCGGCGCATTCTCCTTGAACCACGGCAGCCCGCATATTTCCAGTTGCGGATGCGGCAGGTCGAGCCACTGGACCACGCCGTTGGTGGGGGAGGAATCCGCCGCCGCGCTGGCCCCGCCCGCCAGCCAAAGGCTGACGGCCAGTCCCGTCAGCCACCGCCGGCGCCGGGCCGCCGCCGCCCCCGGGAAGCCACCGTCGGAAAGCCGCACGGCCGCACCGGCCTTTTTACCACGATTCTGCACCGGACATTATTCGTTTAACAGGCTTCCCATTCTGCGCTAAACTGTTCCCATGCGCTATCGAATTCTAGGCAGCACGGGGCTGCGGGTGTCGGTCATTGGCCTGGGCACCTGGCAGTTTGGCGGCGAGTGGGGCCGCGCTTTCTCCCAGGCCGACGCGGACGCCATCCTCGATCAGGCGGGCGCGCTCGGCATCAACCTCCTCGACACCGCCGAGTGTTACGGGGATCACCTCTCCGAAAGCCTGGTCGGCGATTACCTCAGTCGCCACGACCGGTCGCGCTGGATTGTGGCGACCAAGTTTGGCCACCGCTTCCAGCGATTCATGACCCGGGCGGAAGACTTCTCGCCCGCGGGCGTGCGCCAGCAGCTTGAAGCCTCCTTGCGCGCGCTGCGCCTGGAGGCCATAGACCTCTACCAGTTCCATTCCGGCTCCGACAGCCAGCTCCTGAACGACGACCTGTGGGCGATGCTGGCCGAACAAAAGCAGGCCGGCAAAATCCGGCACCTGGGCATCTCGATCCTGGGCAAAGGCAGCGAGCCGCAGGCCCGCGAGGCGCGGCGGCTTGGCGCCGAGGCCCTTCAGGTGATTTACAACCGCTTCGACCGCCGCCCCGAGCAGCTCTATTTCCCCCACGCGCAGCGGGACCACCTCGGCATCCTGGCGCGCGTCCCGCTGGCCAGCGGCTTGCTCAGCGGCAAATACCGCGCCGACGCGGCCTTCCCCGCCCAGGACTGGCGCTCGACGCTCGACGCCGACAAATTGCGCCGCGACCTCGCCGAAGTGGAGCGTATTCGCCAGTCGGAGCTGCCCGCCGGCATGGCGATGGCGCAGTGGGCCCTGGCGTGGTGTTTGCAGCATCCCGCCGTCTCCACGGTCATCCCCGGCTGCATGAGCCCGGCCCAGGTGGCCGCCAATGCCGCCGCGGCGGAACTGGAGTTGCCCCGGTAGCCGCTCCCCGCGCGCTCAAACCCCGGCGGCCGGCCGGCGGCCCGCCCACCCGGCGGCGAGGTTTAACAGCGCCGTGACCAGGCAGGCGCCCCCCACGCCCAGCAGCGGAATCAGCAGCGCGCAGGCCAGCAGCGCCCCCAGGCAGGCGCCGATGAAATCGGCCGCATACAACCGCGCGGCCCCGCGAACGGTGCCGTCATATTCCCGCCGGTTGGCCAGCGGGAACTGCATCCCGACCAGCAGCGCCAGAACCAGCGTCAGCAGGGCGATGCCGGCCTTGACCATCACCCGCGACCCCGCCGGGCCGCCCATGCGATTCAACAGCGGCAGCAGCAGCGGCAGCACCGCGGCGTAGACCGCGAGGAGAAACGCCAGCCACGACAAGCCATTCCCCCGCCCGTTCGCAAGCCAGCGGATGAATCTCCGGCCCGGGCAACCCGCCAGCATGGCCATCCCCGCATCCGCCGCCGCGCCCCAACGCCGGGACGCGCCGGCCATCCGGATCGCCAGCAACCGCGGAGCCGGCTGGGAAGTCAGCACGCCCGGCGGGTGGAGGTGGGGAGACACCGCCAGCCGGTTCATCAGCGCGGCTCCCAGCGCCAGGCCCGCCATGAAAACCGTCACGATGATCCCCAACTGGTGATAAACCGAGCCGCAGAGGACCTGGAAGGCCAGCAGTAAAACCAGTTCCAGGGCGGAAGCGGCAAAGCCCGAAGCAAACAACACCAGCGCGCTGCCCCGCAACCGCGCCACGTAATAGCCAAGCCCCAGCAGCAGCGCCGCCTCCACCAGCCCGAACCGCGCATCAAACTGGCGCAGCCAGTGCCGCAGGTGGTAGTAGTAAAGAACCGGGCTGAAGTCCCGGTTCACCGCCGCCGGCTGGACCGTGGCATCGGCCAGGGCCTGCATCCGGTCGGGCGTCAGCATGGCGGACAGGTAATGGCGGTTCACCAGCCGGGTCGGGATTCCCCGCGGCTCCAGGCGCGCGGCAATGTCGGCGGATAACGGCCCGTCCGAGGCCAGGAAAAAGACCCGCTGCCCGGGAATCACCAGCACATTGCGGAACGATTGCTCCACCGTCCGCCGCGCGGAGGACAGCAGCCGCGCCAGCTCGGGGCTGACGTAGTTCTCGTACTGCCCCAGCGCAAAGCACACCACGCCCCCGGGAGCCAGCGCGCCCTTGACCTCCGCGAAATACTCCGCCGTGTAAAAGCGGTTCAACTGGGCGCTGGCCGGGGCGGGCACGTCAATAATGGCCACCTCATACTTCTCCGCCGCCTGCCGCGTGAACAGCCGCCCGTCGGTGTTGCTCACCCGAATCCGGGGATCATCAAGGTTCTGTGGCAGATACTTCCGGCCCAGCGCCAGCACCAGCGGGTCCAGCTCCACGTAGTCCACCGCGCCGACGCCATACTTGAGGATTTCCCGGGCGGTGCCTGAAATGCCGCCGGACACCAGCAGCACCCGCCGCGCCGCGGGCCGTTGCGCCAGCGCGTAATGCACCGTCTCCTCGACGCGCTGATCGTCGCGGGTCGAGGCGACCGGGATGCCGTTCTCGAGGAAATCATACTGCCCGGCCGAGCGGGTCACGACGAGCCGGCCATACGGCGAATTGGCATGGGCCACAACCTCCTGCCGCGGATACTGCCGGGCGGTGGACCAGCCGTCCGGGTCGGCCAGCAGCGTGACGCCGGCCAGGCCCACGCCCAGCACCGGCACCGCGGCGAGCAGCCACCCGCGCGCGGCGCGCCCCGCGCCCGGGGCCGGCCAAGCCACCAGCCACGCCAGCGCCAGGTTCAACCCCGCCGGAACGGCCAGCAGCGCTATATGGTCCAGGAACCGCGCCAGCACAAAGCTGAACCCCACGCCGCCCCCGATGCTGCCCAGGCTGTCGGCCACATAAACCCGCCCAATCCCCCGGGCGCCCTCGACACGCGACCGGATCGAGCAGGCCAGCGTCAAACCATACCCCGCCACCAGGCAATACGGCAGCAACAGCACCAGCGCCGCCCCCGCCGTCTCCGCCATGCCCACCGCCGCGCCCCGGGGAAACACCACGTTGCGCAGAACCCGCACCGCCAGCACCTGCAGCGGCGGCAGCACCGCCGCCAGGATCAGGACCCGGGCCAGGGCGGCGAGCGGATCGCGCAGCCGCTCGGCGCGGCGCCCCAGCCGCGCGCCGATCCCCATCAGCAGGAGCCACCAGCCCAGCGTCACCCCCAGCACCATCTCATTGCCGGCGAACACCCCCAGCAACTCGCGCATCAGCGCCAGTTGCGCCATCACGCACGACGCGCCCAGCGCCCCGGCCGCCGCCAGCACCCGCCCCCGGGGATCAGGAGCGGGGCGGCTCTTCCGCGAAGCACTCCACGTGATAGATGGAAAGAGTGACATCCTTGCCCCGCCACGCGGAGGCGTCGCCGCCGGCCTTCCGCGAAAGCTGTTCCAGGAACTGGACCTTGTCGGGCAACTGCGCCCAGACCTGCGGCAGAAACGTCGCCGTGCGCGCGCCGATGCGAAGCAGCACGCCGTCCTCGTGCGGGCGCAGCTTGGCCAGCAAATCGTCCGGCGAGGTGAACGCCAGCGGCTGCGGCTCCGTCAGCACGCTGATCTCGATCCGGATTTCGTCCAATTCCCCGGCCTGGACGGGCGGGAAACGCCCGTCGCGCAGCGCCGCGTTGCGCGCGTTCTCGGCCACTGCCCGGTGCAGGGGTTCCAGGGCGGTCAAGTGGCCGATGCAGCCCCGCAGCGCGCCGCCTTTGGTCAGGGTGACAAAACAGGCCCGCTTCTCCCGCAGCTTCGGCGGCACGTCCGCGTCGGCGACCTCGGGCAGGCCGCCGGAGGCCGTCACGCTCCGCAGGGTCCGGCGGGCCAGCTCCAGCAGGAACTTCCGCTCGGACGCCGCCACTTGCTCGGGCCCCGGCGCATAGAAGGCCACCGCCGCGTACCCCACCACGCGGTTTTTATCGCCGCTGACATCGCCACTATTGCGGTAATCGAGCACTTGCGCCTTCCAACCCTTCTGCCGCGCCAGGTGCAGCAGCGCCAGAACGGGCAGTTTGCCGCAGGCTTCCTGGGCCGACATCGCCTCCAGGTCCAGCGCCTCAATCGCCCGGAGGCAACGGCGATCCAGCCCGCGCGCGGTCTCGTACGCATGAAAGTGGCTCAAGTCGGTGCTGGCGACAACTATTGTTTTGTCGTCCCACTGCTCCGCCAGCGCCCGGGCCACCTGTTCCGGGTTCACCTCGCCCAGGATCATCGGCAGCAACTGGAAGTCCGGAAGGACTTTTTGCAGAAACGGCACCTGCACCTCGACGGAGTGCTCCCAGGTCTCGGGCGTGTCCTGGCCGGCTTCCGGCGCGGCTTTCGACGCCTGCCGCCACCAATCCGGCCGCCGCACCGGGCAGCGCGGCTCCCGCGCAAACGGCGCCACCCCCGCCAGCGCCCGGGCCCGCTCCGAAATCGGCGCCAGCCCCAGCGGCGTCCGATAGGCGTCCGCATCCGGCAGGGACACGCCTTGCAGCAGCGCATAGTGGGAAGCTCCCATGACCACCACCGTCCGCGCGTCGCGCCCGGCCAGCAGCTTATAGGCAATGGCCGCCGTCGCCCCGGAAAACTCGTAGCCCGCGTGCGGACAGACCAGCCCCTTCAACCGGGGGATGCTGTGATCCGGCGCGCTCGCCAGCAGGGTGTCAATCATCCCGGAAAGCTTCTTGGCCTCGCCGGGATAGAACAACCCCGCCACCGCCGGCTCCCGCACCCGCCGCGCCTCCCGGGCGGAGGACTCGGACGGAACCGAACGGCGGGACGGTTTTTCCTCCGGCGCTTCCGGCCGGGCGCCGCACCCCAGGCCGATGACCAGCAAAGCCAGCACGGCGGCGACGCATTTCCCGCGGCCGCCCCGATTCGCTGCCCGCGTTTCCACGTGTTCTGCCATGCCGTCATGGCATACGCTTTTGCCACCAAAAGGCAAGCGCATAATTCTCACCCGCGACCTCATCCGCGTTGGCCAGCTCCTCAAAACCGAAGTCCTCGACCACGTCATCCTCAGCAACCCCCGCCACGGCCCGCTCACCCCGCCCCGCCCACCCCCCGCCCCAACGGGGCGCCATGCGATAGCCCGGGGCAACGCCCCAGGAACACCACCCCCGCTCGCCCGCCCCCGCGCCCCAACGGGGCGCCATGCGATAGCCCAGGGCAACGCCCTGGGAATAGCGCCCCCTCAACCAGCCCAGCCCTGAAAGGGCGTAATTTCCTGCCTCCAACCGCTTTCGTCGCCACCAAATCCCAAGCGCGTCGGCGGCGTCATCCCTGCCAACCCCCTCCCCATCCGCATCCACCTTCAGCACATCCTCCGGCCGACTCGGATCGTGCTGCAGGCTCGGCAACGTCTCCACCAGCCGCCCGCACCGCCGGTGAATAAACAACCGGGCCGGAATGTTCCCCTCCACATCACCCAACCGCTGCAATACCTCCGCCCAACCGTTCACCCGGTCCATATTCGCGGGCGCAGCGGAGGCTTGCAATCGAAACCGCCGGCGGCATAGTGCTGGCCATCATGCTTATGTTTCGTTTCAACCTGGCCCCCCGCCGACAACCCATCTCCTCGCTATGACCCGGATTTCTTCCCCCCTTTCCCGCCGCCGTTTCATGGAACGCTCCGCGCTGGCCACCAGCCTGTTCGGCGCCGCCGGGCTGGCGTCCCCCGGCCACAGTGACGCCGCGGACGCCGCCGCGGCCGCCGCGCCGGCGGGCGCCGTGCCGCGCGTCAACGCCCGCCAGCATGGCGCCAAAGGAGACGGCCAGTCCGATGACACCCGGGCGCTGCAAAGCGCCCTCGAGGCCGCGCGGAAGGACGGCCCGATTTGCTATGTGCCGCCCGGCCTGTATCGCCTGGCAGGGGCGCTGACGGTTCCGCCGGGCGTGACGCTTTGCGGGGCGTCGGGCGGCGTGCCGCATAGTGAGCACCCGATCGGCACGGTGCTGCTGGCGGTGGGCGGGCGCGGCCAGGCCGACGGCGAGCCGCTCATCACGCTCAAGCCCAACGCGGTGGCGCGAAACCTCATCATCCATTACCCCGAGCAAACCCTTGCCGAAGTGGCGCCCTACCCGTGGTCCATCCGCGCCGATGGCGAGCTGTGCCAGATCCGGGATATCACGCTCACCAACCCCTACCAGGCCCTCGACCTGGGCAGCCGCTGGAACGAACTGCACCTGGTCCGCAACGTCTTCGCCTGCCCCCTCAAGATCGGCGTCTATATTGACCAGTGCACCGACATCGGCCGCCTCGAAAACATCCACTTCAACCCCAACTTCTGGACGCGCATGGCGCTCAAGCCCGGCTTCCCCGGCGGCAACATCAAGGCCTACCTGGAAAAGAACCTCGTGGGCTTCAAGATCGGCAAGACCGACTGGGAGTTCATCAGCAACAGCTTCGTCATCTTCCCCCGGATCGGGTTTCACTTCGACGACTTCGGCCACGGACCGGGCAACGCCGTCATCACGCAGTCCGGCAGCGACATCGGCCCCGTGGCGGTGCAGGTGGACCGTTCCCAGCCGCACGCCGGCGTCCAGTTTGCCAATGCCCAGTTCATGTCCACCCTCGTGGTCGGCCCCAACAATCAAGGCCCCGTCAAACTGGCCAACTGCGGCTTCTGGGGCATCCCCGAAACCCGCGAACAGGTCCGCCATTCCGGGCCCGGCACGCTGGCCCTGACGGCCTGCCACTTCAACGGCTGGGACCAGCCGGGCAAGGGCGCCCCCTGCATCCGGGCCGCCGGCGGGCGGCTGATGGTCAATGGCTGCGAGTTCATGGACGGCGGCAAACGCGCCATCGTCCTGGAAAAGGGGCTGGTGGCCGCAACCATCTTCGGCTGCGCTTTCCGCGGCGCGGCGGCGGTTGACGACCAATCCGGCGCCGACGTGCAAATCGGCCTCAACACGAGCCGCTAGCCGCCCCAGGACGCCCGCCCCGGAAAAGGCTCACCGCCAGTGATGGATCCCGACCGGCCGAGAGCAGTTCCCTCTCCTCAAGGGAAAGGGAACTACACGCGCAACTGCATAGACACGGTTAAGGCAAGACTGTCGTCACCACCGTGGCCGAATCATTGCCGGCCACCGGGTCCGGAGCCGGGTTGGCGACAATCGCCGTATTCTCCAGCGAACCCGGTTGCTGCGGTCTGACGCGGATCACGACCGACACCCCCGGCCCGGGCAGCAGCGGATTCAGCAGTTCGCAGGTCAACATGCCATCAGAATACACGCAGTTACCCTCCTCTGGCGGCAGGACTTCAGCCGAAATGTACTCCACGCTCGCCGGCAGCGGATCGAAAATCTGCACCTTCCGGGCCGGCGGACCGCCCAGGTTCTTCACTTCAAGGGTGTAGGTAAGCTCCTGTCCCACTCTCACCGGGTTGGGCATTGCAATTTGGGTTATGTCCATGTTCACGGATTGCATCCCCACTCGGTAGTAGCGGCCGCCCGGCTCCAAAGTATCCTTCATCACAACCGGTTCACCCGTGCCGGTCGGAATGTCCCATATCTCCCATCCCGGCGGGAGCACCTCCTCGGCTCGCTCCACCACGTAATCCACCCCCAACGAGGTGTCGAAGCACAACTCGACCTCCATCCCCACCTGCCGGGCGGAAACAGACAGCTCAGGCTTGGGACTGGTGATATTACCCGCGAAGGACTCCGTCTGATCCAATGCCGTCAGGAAATGCAGGCTGCCGTTCTCCAAACCCAGTGGCGGCAGGAAGCAGCCGGAACAACTGCCCGCGGCGTTTAAGGTCCCGTTGTAAACCAGCGTGTCATCCAGGTAAAGCTGCACCGGCTGATTGGGCGACATCCGCGTGAGCGTGAACGGATACGGCACGCCGGCCCGGGGCACACCGCTCCCGTAGAGTCGCAGATCCGGCCGGTGCGCATAGAGCATTTGATCAAACGTCAGCTCCACCGTGTCGAAGAATTCCACCGGAATGCCCGCCGCCGCCACAATGGGCACCTGCGGCGCCGTCAACGCCAGCATGCTCTTGGGCACCTGGAAGGCAATGGTGGTGCCGATGGGAACCGTGGGCCCCTCCCGGTCGTTGAACTCAGGCTCCGTCAGCAGTTCGATCGGCCCCGGCAACAGCATCCCCGGAGGAGGCATCATTGGGTCCTCCACAAACCCCTGCACCAGCAGCGGCCCCGGCTCCGTGGGCCGCGACACCTCCACTCGCACAATCCGGTCTATCCCCGCCCGCCCCGCATAGCTGACGCCGGTGAGAGGATTGTTATCGGTATCCAGGCCCAGGGCGTACCTCGCCGCCAGCGTGCCCTCGGACGGTATGACGCCGCCCACTCCCAGGGAGACCGTAAGGGTCGGCACGCCCTGTTCCGAACCAACCCACACCCTTTGCAGGTCGTGAATGTCCTTCACGTCGGCGCCGTGACCCCCGCTGGAAATCGCGTCCCCATGATCATCCCGCGCCGCGCCCGATTGCACCAGGCCGACGACGGCCGGGCAATTTTCCTTGAACTGCCGCGCGCTGAATCCGAATGTGGTCACCTCCTTGTTCATCTCCTCAATCTGGAGCTTGGTCAGGTTCGTGGCGCCAGGGGTGTGCTTCGGGGCCATCAGGTTCTCTTCGCCTGCCGGGCCCGGGTTGTTCGTTGACGAGTGTCCATCCTCATCCGCGTCAATGCCGGTTGCGATCTTGTGATACGCGCCCAACGTGAACACATGCGCCGCCTCGTGCGCGATGGTCTGCGCGGTGTCGGTAGTGCTCCCATACTTTTGCACGATAATCGTCGGGTCGCGGTGCACCGCGACTCCGATGTTGCTCGCATTGGTTGCGTTGACCTGCTGGCCAAACGAGATTTTCATCCCCGTGCTCCCCGGCAGTCCCGCCACTTCCTTGCCGCCAAATGTGCGGATTGCGTCCCGCTCAGCCCGGGTGAACACCCCGTCGCCATCATCCCCGTTGTTGGCGGCGGTCACGGGATCGTTGATCTTCACCGGCACCAACCGGATGTTGGCCTGGCCCAGGATTTTGTTCGCCTCGGCAATGGCGTCCGCAATGTATTGCGTTGACACATTGGCGTTGGAGTAAACATTCACAATGACGGGGACATGAGTGCCTTGCGCCGGGGCTTGCGGCGCCGCGGCAAATGCCGTCACGGGCAACAGGGTCGCCGCCAGCAAGGCGATGGCGAAACTCAGCGGCGGCGCCCGGCGCGTGACGTTATGGGTCCATCCTGATATAAACGGGTAGTTACTCATGGTGTGCAGTCCTTTCTTACGTTGACCGTAAAACACGTGACTCCGGGCGGACGCTTGCGGCGGGCGGGTGGGTATAGAAGTTCTCCCCTCTGTCTTTCTCTCCTACACCCGCATGGCTTGCGTGGTTGCAGATCCACATGTTCGACAGATTTGTTAGCGGGGTGGCGGCCCGACCATCCCCATTGACCTCCGAAATCAGGCTGATTTCGAACCCTTTTCAAAGCTCCCGCTCTACCAAGCAGGAGCTTCACTGACGATTTCACTCTCTTCGCACGGCCTCGTTAAGAATAAAGTGTCAAAAAATTTCAATATGCGTATTGACTCACAATGCCTATGACTGAAGAGGAGGAATGGGGTGCGGGGGGAGGGATTGGTTGATTCATACCGGGGCTTACCTTGCCGCCAGGAAAACGGCAATCATGGGCCGAAAATCGAAGCAAGAATACCGGTTGGCAATCTGGGGCCGCAGCCAGAGCGTGGGGCGGCGGTTGACGACCAATCCGGCGCCGACGTGCAAATCGGCCTCAACACGAGCCGCCAGCCGCCGCCGGCGGCGGCCGGTCAGCTTTTCCGCCCGGTCAACTGCTCCAGGAACAGCCGGGCCTTCCGGGCGGCGGCTTTAACGTCCGCCAGCGCGCCGCGGGCGAGACACTCCACCAGCAACGGCCCGCCGGTGAAGCCGCCCTGCTTCAGCCGGTCAAAAACCTTTGGAAAGTCCACCCGCCCCTCGCCGATGTTCACCAGCACGTCCTTGGGCGGCCGGTAATCCTTTACGCTCATCCCCATCACCAGGCCATCCACCGTGGCCGCATCCGCCACCGGATCCAGTTGCCCGTCGGAATAGAAGAAGATATTGCCCGGATCATACCACAGCCCGAAGTTCTTGCGCCCGACCAACTCGATGGCTTTGCGGCACTGGGGCCCGGTCGCGTTCCGGCCGCCGTGCGGCTTGATGCTGAGGTTGACGCCTTTGGCCGCGGCATGATCGCAGCACTCGGCAACGGTCTGGTAGTAGATTTGGTAGCGCTCATCGCCAATCCCGCCCAGCATCAAGTGCGGACATTCGCAAATCGCCGCATCATCAATTAATTGCTTCAGCCCCCGGCAGTTCTCCTCCAGCGAACTGCTGACCGGGAATTCACCATAAATGGACAGCACCTCCAGCCCGCGCTTCCGCGCTGCCCGGTGCATATTCCGGACTTCCTCAACCGGCGTGCTGGATTTAATCATGACCCAGCCCGCGATGTTGGAGGTCATGATCCCGACATACCTGAAGCCCGCCTCGGCGATGGCGTCCAGCGCCACCGGGTAATCGAACTGGTCGAACGGCCGCGTATAGCAACCGATTTGCCAGTTGGGCTTGCGCGCCGGCGCCGCCTCCGCCGCCAGCAGCGCGGGCAGCTTCAGCACCGACATCCCTGCCATCCCCATTCCCGCCACCCCGCCCAGAAATGTCCGCCGATTGATGGGGTTGGCCGTATTCGTCGCCATACACTTCGTCATGCTCGCCTTATTCCATCGCCAAACCCGCCCACTGGCAAGAGTTAAGTTCCTCCGCCCGCCTAAAGAAAAGGCGGGGGCGGCGATTCAGCAGGCGGTTCGTTGAGGCGGTGGTCCGGGCGGCCAGGTTCACCCGGCCTCCAATGGAACAAGGGTGCGCGCCCGGGTCACCCAACTGCCTCGTTCCGGCCAAACCACCCGGAAGGCCAAAAGGCTCCCGTTGACTCGCTTTTCCTTGAAAAACCGCTTCCAATCCGCCCCAGATTCACAAATAGCTGTTTTTCTCTAACTTATCACTCATACCCTCGTTCTTTCCCATCGTTTCGGCCTTTTCAAACATCCGGCTCCATTATCCAGATACCGTGGATTTACCCTGCCATCAGGCCGTGTACAAGGGGTGTACAAGGGATGCCCATCGGGTGTACCAGCTAAAAGCCGATGGACTCCCGATGAGCATCCCTTGTACACCCCTTGTACACGGCCTGGGAGCAGGGTAAAGGCAAGGCAGGTTTGGGGTAAGCCGAGGTCGGCAGGGTTCAGATTTTGCCGATATTTTATCCCTTTTCACGCCTAAACCCTTGATTTTACAGGCGAAAGAGGTTTAACACGGTTGGGCTTCCCTTCGGCATCGCTTTAGTTAAGTATTTGGAAAAATAGGGGTTGGGCAAGGAATCGCCTTTTAGGCCTGGTGCTGCGGCTGGTTTGGGCAAAATACTGGCTGGACGGGGCGGCAGGGTTGTGCGGGCTGATGTTGTTTTGCCCGGGTTGAAGGGGATGCTTCGATTGCGGTTTTCGGTTTCAGCGCAGGACACGGCGGGAGGTCAGCCGGGTTTCCTTTCGCCCGGTTTTTTTCCCGGAGGTTGACCGGCGGGCGCGGATAAAGCGGCCGGGCCTTTTGGATTCCCGCTTCCCGGGAATGACCTTCATTCATGCCGGGTTTGAAGCTCGCGCTCCGGCTTTGGGCCCGCGTTCTGATTGTTCCGGTTCGGCGCGGGTTTGCGGGGGATGGCGAAGGCGGCGGGCGCCGGGGCGTTATGGAAGCTTGCCAACCCCGGGGGGGCGGCTACATTGGCATTCACTTATGAAGATGCCAGTTTGCGGAGTGGTGTTGGTTGCCTTGATGGCGGCGGGGTGCGCGACCGGAAACAAATCCCAGGAGGCGGCGCAGCATACGATGTATAACAAGCCGCTGACTTCGCCGGGGGCGAAATTTGGGGCGTTGCCGCCGCCGGTGCAGCTCTCGGTGCTGGCGCAGGTCGGCGCGGCGGCGGTGGTGGATACGGTTCGGGACACCAGCTCGGGCCAGGTTGTGTACAAGGTCTATTTCCGCGAGAGCGATCTTTTCCCGCCGATGTATATCGCGCCCGATGGCAGCATGCTCAACCCCGATCTGACGGTGGCGGTGAGCGCCCGAACGGGCACGCGGGTGAAGCCCGAGGATGTGCCGCCGAAGGTGAAAAAGGCCATCCCGGAGAAGGCGCACTCTTCCGAAGTCGCTTACATCAACAAGGAGATGTGGGGCGAGCGGACCATTTACGTCGTCACTTTCAAGGACGAAGCGCACAATCCCAAGCTGCTGCTGGACGAGGAGGGCGTCGTCGTGCATGAAGCGCAGCCATAACGGCGGCGGGCCTGCGGCCAGACGCCCAGCGCTTCGAGCTGGCGGGTGACCCGCGCCGGCCAGTCCCGGTTGGCGGCGGGGTTGGCGGGGCTGGGATGCAGGATGCGCCCGATTCGCAGCGCGCCCGGGCCGCCGACGTGCTCGGCCCGGCGGGCGGCAAATTCACCGATGCCAATCAGCCATTCGGGTTGCAGCGCGCGCAGGACGGCGCGCAGGTGCCGGTCGCAGGCGGCGAACAAGGCGTCCCGCTCCGCCGCGGGCAGCTTGTCCGGCGTGCGGTTGCGGCCCGAGGCTTCCAGAAAGGCCAGGGGGCAGTAGTTGATCACGATATGCCCGGCGAAGAAGCGTTCCGGCGTCCCGAAGCGCGCGGCGAACAGGCCCCACAAGCGCCGGCCGCTGACCTCGGAGCGGGGGCAGGCAAAGCCGGTGATGGGCCGCCGTGGATGCTCGCCGGGGGGGCGGCGGACGCGGCCGGCGAGCCGGAGCCAATCGCGCACGGCGGCGACCTCGCCGAACGGCACGCCGGTTTGGACCATGCCGAACGGCCCCGGGTTCATGCCGAGAAAGACCACCCGCTTGGGTGCGGCGCCGAATCGCTCCAGGTAGGCCGCGTGCGGCGCCCAGGCGTAGGCCAGGGGGTTATAGACGTGGGCGACGGGCGGCGCGAAGCGCAGCCGGGCGGTGGCGGCGCGCAAGCGCCGGGCGGCGGCGAGGAGCGTTTCCGCGGCCGGAGCCATCCGCGTGTGAGCCGGGGGTTTGGCCGGCGTCCCGGGGGCGCCGGGCGCCGCCGGGTTTAATGGCCGCAGCCGCAGCCGTGGCCGTCGCCGCAGCAGCCGCCGGCCAGGTCTTCCGCGGAGGGGAGGCGGCCCAGCTCGAAGGTCTTTTTAACGTGCCGGTGGATGAACTCCTGCATTTCCTTCAGTTCCTGCTGGGCGTCAATGAAGCCGCGCGCGACGGGATTCCGGAGCAGCGCGTCGCGCTCCTGCTCGAAGTCGGAGATTTCCGCATCGGTCAGCGCCAGCGCGTTCTGTTGTTTTTCCTGCAGGGCCTGGCCCTTGGCGACGGTGCCGTCGTATTGCGCCCGGGCGCGTTCATCCGCCATAAAGATGTCAATGCTCTGGCGCAGGGCCTGGACGCCGGGTTCGTCCAGGATGGCCTGGCATAATTCGCGCGTCTTGCGCGCAATCGCAGTCTCTTCCATCAGTGTTGCCATAAGTCTAAAAATGCCGTTGGGCCGACACGGGCGCCTGGCCAGTAAGCGTGTCGCACTCCCAGTACAACATACTTGCCGGGGAAAAGCAAATCTCCGCGCGGGGGCGGGGGGCTTTTTCCGGCCCGGCCGGGGGGGCGGGGTCAGGGCTGCACGATCTGGTTGCGGATGGCGTAGCGGACGATGTCGGCGGTGGAATGGAGATCGAGCTTGCGCATGAGGTTGGCGCGGTGCGTCTCGGCGGTTTTGGCGCTGATGCCCAGCGCCTCGGCGATTTCCTTGGTCGCCTTGCCTTCGGCGATGAGCTGGATGATTTCGCGTTCGCGCGCGGTTAATTCCTGGCCCCCCGGGGTTTCGGGGTTGAGGTAGCCTTGCAGCACCACCGCGGAGATTTTGGGCGTGAAGTAGGGTTTGTGGCGGGCGAGCGCCTGGAGGGCGGCGACCAGGAACTCGCCGGCATCGGTTTTGAGAATAAAGCCATGCGCGCCCGCCGAGAGCATTTCATGCACCAGCCGCTCGGAGTCGTGCATGGTCAGGATGAGCACTTCCGTGCCCGGGTGCGCGGCGCGGATTTGGCGGGTGGCTTCCAGGCCGTTGAGCTCGGGCATGGCAAAGTCCATGACGACGATGTCGGGGCGCAGTTCGCGGGCCAGGGCGACGGCTTCGCGGCCGGTGCGGGCTTCGCCGCAGACGGTCCACCCGGGCTGGCTTTCGATCGTGGCGCGCAGCCCTTTGCGGATCATTTCGTGGTCGTCGGCCAGGAGGATGCGCAGGGAGGACATGGCGGGGGGGAATCAGGGCGCGGCGGCCGGGTCCGGGAGCGGCGCGGGGAGGGGCACGGCGGCCCGGACGAGGGTGCCGGCGGGGCCGGATTCGAGCTCCAGTTGGCCGCCCAGGAGGCGCAAGCGTTCCTGCATGCCGCCCAGGCCCACGCCGGAGCCGCCGCTGCGGGCCTGGATGCGGGCCAGTTTATCCTCGGGAATGCCGTGTCCCATATCGCGCACTTCCAGCGTAACCCGGTTGTCCCCGCGCGCCAAGCGGATTTGGGCGCGGGAGCTGCCGGAGTGTTTCAGCACGTTGGAGAGGCTCTCCTGGAGCACCCGGAAGAGGGCCAGCTCGGTGTCCTCGGGCAGCCGCCCGAAATCGGCCGGCGCCTCCAGTTCGAGGGTGATGCCGCTGCGGGCGGACAGCCCTTGCGTATAGTCCTCGATGGCGCCCACCAGCCCCATGGCTTCCAGCAGCGGGGGGTGCAGCAGGTAGGAGTGGGTGCGAATCTCCTGCGCCGCCTGGCTGGCCAGTTGGATGCAGTCATCGCACAGCGCCCGGGCCGCGGCCGAAGCCGGGTCCAGGTGCCCCTTGAGGCTGCTCAGGTTGAGGGTAAGCGCCGCGAGGTGCTGGGCGGTGGTGTCGTGCAATTCCCGGGCCAGGTGGCGGCGTTCCAGGTCCCGCACCTGGAGCAGGCGGGCCGAGAGCCGGTGCAGTTCCTCCTCGGTTCGTTTGCGGGCGGTGAGGTCGCGCGCCACGACCAGCACCTTGGCGACCCGGCCCCGCCGGTCTTGAATCACGCTGCCCTGCGATTCGATATGCCGCACGCGGCCGGCCTGATCCAGCAGGCGGTACTCCAGCCGCTGGCCCACGCCGGTCCGGACGGTTTCCCGGAAGGCCTGGGTGACGCGCGCGCGGTCGTCGGGATGCACCTCGGCGAATGAGTTGGTTCCCCGCAGCCGGTCGGGGTCGCCCAGGATCTGGCGATAGGAAGGGCTGTTGTAGAGGCGGCGGCCCCGCACATCGAGCAGCGCCACCAAATCGGCGAGGTTGTCCATGATCAACCGGATCTGCTGTTCGCCGGGCCGCAACGCCCGCGGCGCCGGCGGCGGCGCCGTCCGGGATCGCAGGGCGGCGAGGCCCCGGGCCAGGTCGCCGGCCAGTTGGGCGAGCCATTTCTTTTCCCCGGCGCGGAAGCCGCCCGGCGCGGCGGCTTGCACCGTGAGCACGCCCAGCACGCGCCGGCCCTGCTTGAGCGGGAACCGGGCCGCGGCCGCCCCGCCGCGCGCCCCCGCCGCCGGGAGTTCCGGCCCGCCGGTGCGGAGGGCGGTGCCGGTGCGGATGCCGCCGTTGCGGCACGCCCAGGCCACCGGGCGCACCGTCCGGGCGGGGGTTCGTTCGACCCGGCCCACCCAGGCCACCGGGTAGCCGCCGATTTCGACCACCCGCCGGCAAAGGGCGCGGAGCAGTTTTGTTTCGTCGGTGGCGCGCAGGATCAGGGCGCGGCCTTCCGCGAGCAGGCGCAGGCCGCGGTTGGCGTCGCGGCGGGCCGCGGTCTTTCGGGCGGTTTGCGCGGGGTCCGGACGGCGTGGTTTGGCGGGCGGCATTGCTTCAGCGCGCGGGCGGGCGGGGCGGGGCGGCGTCGGCCGCGCCGGGGCGGGCCGCCGGGCGGTCTCCGGCGTTGCGGGCCGGGGCTGCGGCCGCGGCGGGGCGGGCGGGCGCGTCTTCCGCCCGGAGTTCGGGGCGGAAGGCCAGGATGCTCAGCGGCGGGAGGATGAACTCGGCGGAGCAGGGCAGGCCGTGGCAGGCTTTCTCCGTCGCGGTCACGCTGCCGTAGTTGCCCAGGTTGCTGCCGCCGTAAATCGCCGCGTCGCTGTTCAGCAGTTCGAGCCATTTCCCCGGGCGGGGCAACCCGATGCGGTATTGGCGGCGCGGCACCGGGGTCAGGTTGGCGATCACGATCAGCTCCCGGGGGGAGCCGGCTTCCTGCCGCAGGAAGGAGAGCACGCTGTTGAGGTGGTCGGAGCAGTCCACCCAGCGGAATCCCTCCGGGTCGTAGTCGGATTTCCACAGCCCCGGCTCCGCCAGGTACAATTGGTTCAGGTCGGCCAGGAACCGCTGCAGGCCGGCATGGTAAGGCCCTGCCGTCAACAGCCGCCAGTCCAGTTCCGCGTTGGCGTTCCATTCGGCGCGCTGCCCGAATTCCCCGCCCATGAAGAGCAGTTTTTTGCCCGGGAACAGCCATTGGTAGCCCAGCAGCGTCCGCAGGTTCGCGAACTTCTGCCAGTCATCCCCGGGCATGCGGCCCAGCAGCGAGCCTTTGCCATGCACCACTTCGTCGTGGGAGAGGGGCAGGATGAAGTTCTCGTGGTGGTGATAGAGCATGGCGAACGAGAGGTCGTTCTGGTGGTACTTGCGGTGGACGGGGTCGCGGTGGAAGTAGCCAAGCGTGTCGTGCATCCAGCCCATATTCCACTTGAAGGAGAAGCCCAGCCCGCCCACGTAGGGGGGGCGCGTCACCTGCGGCCAGGCGGTGGACTCCTCGGCGATGGTCATGACGCCGGGGAACTCGGTATGCACGAGGTGGTTGAACCGCCGGAGGAACTCGATGGCCTCCAGGTTTTCCCGCCCGCCGAAGGCGTTGGGAATCCACTGGCCCGGGGCGCGCGAGTAGTCCAGGTAGAGCATCGAGGCCACCGCGTCCACGCGCAGGCCGTCCACGTGGAAGCGCTCGCACCAGAACAGCGCATTGGCCAGCAGGAAATTCGCCACCTCGTGCCGCCCGTAGTTGAAGATCAGGGTGCCCCAGTCCTGGTGCGCTCCCTGGCGCGGGTCTTCATGTTCGTACAGCGCCGTGCCGTCAAAGCGGGCCAGCGCCCAGTCGTCGCGCGGGAAGTGCGCCGGCACCCAGTCGATAATCACCCCGATCCCCGCCGCGTGCAGCGCATTGATGAGGTATTGCAGGTCTTCCGGCGGGCCATAGCGGCTGGTCGGCGCGAAGAATCCCGTCACCTGGTAGCCCCAGGACGGGTAGTAGGCGTGTTCGGCGACCGGCATGAATTCGACATGCGTGAAGCCCATCTGCTTCACGTATTGGATCAGGGGCTCGGCCAGGGCGCGGTAGCCGGGGGATTCCGCCGCCGATTTCTTCCGCCAGGAGCCCAGGTGCAGCTCGTAGATGCTCAGCGGGGCGCGCAACGGATCGCGCGTCCGCCGCCGCGCCAGCCAGTCCGCGTCGGTCCACGGGAACTGGCGGTTGTTCCACACAATGGCCGCGTTCTTCGGGGCCGTCTCGAAGAAGAAGCCATAGGGGTCGGTTTTGAGCATGACTTTCCCCCGCGCGTTGCGGAGCTCGAACTTATAGTGCGCCCCGGCGGACACGTCCGGCACGAAGATTTCCCACACCCCCGACTGCCCCAGCGGCCGCATCGGGTGGCAGCGGCCGTCCCAGTGGTTGAAGTCGCCCACCACGCTGACGCGCCGGGCGTTGGGCGCCCAAACCGCGAAACTGGCGCCGGCGGCGCCGTCCAGCACGCGCAATTGCGCCCCGAGTTTATCGTAGATGCGGCGCTCGTCGCCCTTGCCGAACAGGAACAAATCGTCCTCGCTGAGGGTGGGGGCAAAGGAGTACGGGTCGCGGCGGCGCTGCGCGCGGCCCTGGGCATCCGTGATGACCAGCTCGTAGGCGTAGGGTTCCGTCACCGCCGTCGTCACGCCCTCGAACAGGCCCGCCGGGTGCAGGCGCGTCAACGGGAGGATGGGTTGGTCCGGTTCGCGCAGCGGGTGCGCCTCGATTTTCACCGCCTGCGGCACCAGCGCCCGCACCACCAGGCCGGCGCCGTTGGCCAGCGGGTGCATTCCCAGCCACTGATGGGGGGCGCGTTGTTTGGCTTCCACCAAACTCTGGAGTTCTGCCTGTGTCAGAAGCATGGCGGGTGGATTCTAGCAGCCGGCCCGGCTTAGGCCACACGATTTTTTGCCCGGGGCGCGGACGGCGGGGGGAACCCCGGCCGGCCCCCGGGCGGGGGCTTTTGACATTTTCCGCCGTCTTTACTACCCTTGGGGCATGGAAGCACTGCATGCTCCGTGGCGGATCGAGTATATCCTGGCGCCCAAGCCCGAGAACAGCGAGAGCCTGTTCACGCGCATCGCCCAGGCGAATGATGACGAGGCGAACCTCGTGATTGCGCGCGACCGCACGTGCTTTGCGCTGCTCAATGCGTATCCCTACACCGGCGGCCACCTGATGATTGTGCCCTACCGGCAGGTGCCGGACTTCCAGGGGCTGACCGATGAGGAACTGGCGGGGCTTCTGAAGCTGACGCGGCGCTGCCAGGCGGCGCTGTCCAAAGTGATGAAGCCGCAGGGGTTCAACATCGGGATAAACCTGGGGCAGGTCGCCGGGGCGGGCGTGCTCGGGCATTTGCATATTCACGTCGTGCCGCGGTGGCTGGGGGATACGAATTTCATGCCCGTTCTGGCGGACACGGTGGTGGTGCCGGAAGCCCTGCGCGAGCTGGCCGCCCGGTTGCGCGCGGAACTGAACCCATCCTAGCCCGGAGCGTTCGTGCCTTCCGCCCGCGTCCAGCCGTCCGTTTGCCCGCGTCCCGCCGTTCACGTCTGAGTTCGAATCATGCCTACGGAAATCCTTCATTTTGAGAATGCCCGCCTTGCGCAGCAGCTTTACAACCACGACCCGCGCAACCTGCAGGTGCTGGAGCAGCAGCTGGGCGTCAAGGCCACCTCCCGCGAGGGCTGGATCAAGCTCGAGGGCGAGCCGGAGGCCATCGCCCGCGCCAAGCACCTGTTTTTGCTGCTGGAGGATTCGCTCCAGGCCGGGACGCCGGTCCGGAACCGCGAGTTCTCGAACGCGCTGAACATCATCCGCCAGGAGGGCGTGGCCATGCTCAAGAACATCCTCTCCGACCGCATCCGCACTTCCGACAAGAAGGCCGGCGTGACCGCCAAGACCGTGGGCCAGAAACGGTATCTGGATGCCATCCGAACGCATGACGTGACCCTGGGCGTGGGGCCGGCCGGCACCGGCAAGACGTACCTGGCGGTGGCCGTGGCGCTGGCCGCGTTGAAGGAGGGCAAAGTCGCGCGCCTGATCCTGACCCGCCCCGCGGTGGAAGCCGGCGAGGCGCTGGGGTTTCTGCCGGGTGATCTGTATGAAAAGATCATGCCCTACTTGCGCCCCTTGCATGACGCCCTGCACGATATGCTCCCGGCGGAAGACATCCAGAAGCATACCGAGCGCGGCGTCATCGAGATCGCCCCGCTGGCCTACATGCGCGGGCGCACGCTCAATAACGCGTTCATCATCCTCGACGAAGCGCAGAACTCGACCACCGAGCAGATGTTCATGTTCCTCACGCGCCTGGGCCTTAATTCCAAGGCCGTAATCACCGGCGACGAGACGCAGATTGACCTGCCGCAGCATAAACATTCCGGCCTGCTCGAAGCGCACCACGCCCTGCGGGGCATTGAGGGCGTCGCCATTGTCGAGTTCACCAAGCGCGACGTGGTCCGCCATCCGCTGGTGCAGCGCATCATCTCGGCTTACGAACGCCACCGCGGCCAGGCGCGCCGCCCCCCGCATGCGGAAGAAGCCTGACCCCCCCGGCCGCGCGCGCCGGCCCGCCGGCCCGCGGGAGGCCCAAACGGCCAAAACGATGCGGCGCGGGCCGGGCCGCCGTTCCTCGCTCACGCTGGTCAACCGCCACCCCGGCCGGGAAGTGAACCTGCCCGCCCTGCGGCGCATCGCGCAGGCCCTGCTGCGGGAAACGTGGCCGGGCTGCCGCTTTGATCTGGGCATCTATATGGTGGCGGCAGCCGAAATGGCCCGCCTGAACGAGACCTTTCTGCGGCACTCGGGCTCGACGGACGTCATCACCTTCGACTACGCCCAATCCCCCGGCGCCGGGGCGCAACCAGGCCCGCCCCCTGCCTTGCTCCACGGCGAGATCCTGGTCTGCCTGGACGAAGCGATTTCCCAGGCCCGCCGCTTTCGCACCACCTGGCAGAGCGAATTAATCCGCTACGTGGTTCACGGGGTGCTGCACCTGCGGGGCTACGACGACCGATCCCACCGGCTGCGTCAACAAATGAAGAAAGCCGAAGATGGCCTGGTCCGCCGACTGGCCGGCCGGTTTGACTTCGGCGCGCTTGGGTGATTCCCAGCCGAAGCCGGGCTTTGCCGCTCTGCGGTTGCCGCAGTTCAACGAGGGCGCGCGCCGGGCCGGGGTGGGCCGCGGAGCCGCCAGAAGCGCTTCCGCGAAGGGCGCAGCCACGCCGCAAACGCGCCCGCCGGAAATCCTTTCCGGCTCCTCCGGCTCCCCCTCGCCGGGCGGGGAAAAACGAGGCGGCTGCCGGTTAAAAGCCGTTTGTTTTGGCTCGACAAAACGGTCCCCGGCCCTATTATTTCCGCACTAATTAGAGAAAGCTCGGTTGTGCCAAATTCTATGTTAACGTCTGTTGTTTCATCTCCGTTGCAGTCGCTGTTGCGCGGCATTGGCCGTTGTCTGGCGGGTTTGCTGTTAGCCGGTTCCTGTTCGGCGGGGACACTTCCCTTCTATGATGATTTTGAAAGCGGTTTGTCCCACTGGACGGCGAGCGGCACCTGGGGCTGACCACCACGCATTATGGCTCGCCCAGCCACGCCGTCACCGACAGCCCGGGCACGTTCTATACCAATAATACCCACTCGGCCCTGACCCTGGCGGCATCGCTTTCGCTGGCCGGCGCCGTTCGGCCGGCGCTCGGTTTCCAGCATCGGTACGCGCTGGAAACGGGCTACGATTTCGGGCGGGTGGAGGTTTCCGTGGATGGCGGCAATAGTTGGGTTTCGCCGGAGCTGGCCGCGTACACGGGCCAGCAGGGGACCCTGGCGCGCGAGCAGCTTGATCTTTCCGCCTATGCCGGGGTCGCGGATTTCCGCCTTCGTTTCCGCCTGGCCACGGACAGTTCCGTGGTGATGGACGGCTGGTATGTGGATGACGTGGTCATCGCTGAAGCCCCCGCGCCCGTGACGCTGACCGCCACGGCTACCAACCGGAATTCCATCGGCCTGGCCTGGACGCCGTCCGCGGCGGCGGACTTTGCCGCGTATCGCCTCTACCGTTCTTTGACGCCCGGCCTTGACTGGCGCACGGCGCGGGTGATTGCCGAGGGGAACGCTTCCGCCACCACCAACGCGACCGACCTGACGGCCTCGCCCAAGACGACGTATTATTACCGGGTCGCGGTGGTCAACACCCGGGGCCTGCTCACCCTGGGCAATGAAATCGCCGTCACCACGCATCCCGGGATGGATTATCCGTTTACCGACAACGGCGAGGGCGGCCCCAACATTTGGGTCGCCGAGGCGCCCTGGGCCTTAAGTTCCGAGGACGCCTTGTCGCCGGAGCATGGCTGGTCGGATTCGCCCGGCACCAATTACGCCAACAACATTACCTCGCAGGCGCTCACGCTGGCGGCGCCGCTCTTTCTGGCGGGCCAGGCCAGTGCGCCCGTCTTCTCGTTCTATCACAAGTATGACTTCGCCTCCGGGGACTCGGGCAATGCGGAAGTATCGCTCAACAACGGCACGGACTGGACTTCCCTGGCCAGTTTCACCGGCACTTCGTCCAACCAGTGGCGGCGCGCCCGGTTCAGCCTGGCCCCCTACTCCAATGCGGTCTCCGTGTTGTTGCGCTTCCGGATCACCACGGATTCATCCACCCAAGGCGATGGCTGGCACCTGGACGACATCTCGGTGGCGGAATCGCCCGCCGTGGTCAATGCGCCGGTGCTCGACCAGATCACGTCGCATACCATCCGCGTCAGTTGGGCGGCCGCTGCCGGGGATATGTTCTCGCACTACGCCGTGTTTCGCTCCACGACGCCGGGAGTCGGGATCAACTCGACGCTGGTGGCAACCATCCCCGATCGGAACCTGACGGTGTTCACCGACGCCAACCTGGCCCTCGACACCGTCTATTACTACCGGGTTTATGCGGTGAATTCATACGGCGCCTTCTCGCCCGACAGCCCCACGGAAAGCAGCGCGCGCACGTTGAATAATCCGTTGCCGTTCACGGAAGATTTTGAAGGCTCGCTGCAGGGATGGAACCTCACCGGCACCTGGGGAATCGCGACCAACGACGCCCACTCCGGCCTGGCCTGCCTCGCGGATTCGCCCGGCTTTAATTATGCCAACAGTTCGGACAGCTACGCCTTGACGGCGGTGAACCTGGTGGGCACGACCTGGCCGGTATTGCGGTTTTGGGATCGGTATCGGCTGGCGGACAACGACTGGGCCCGGCTGGAGGTGTCCACGGATGGCAACAGTTGGACGCCGATTTACGGGGCGGCGGGCATCCGCGCCGAGTGGGCCGAGCAGAGCATTGACCTGTCGCCCTGGAAGAACCAGGGCAACCTGCGGCTGCGGTTTCATCTGTGGACGGATGGGAGCACGACCGAGGATGGGTGGAGCATTGACGATTTGACGGTGGCGGAGCATGCCCCGGCGGCCCTGGCGCTGCCTTTCTACGAGACCTTCGAGGCGGGGCTGGACCAGTGGCTGCACGCGTCCTGGGCGCGGGACACCAACGGGGCTTATGGCGGGCAGTATGCGGTGCGGGACACGCCGAGCGGGCGGATGAACCCGGACACGACCTATTGGCTGGGGCTGGGGAGCCCCTTGAACCTGAGCAACGCGGTCAACCCGCAACTGGTATTCTGGGTTAAAGGGCAGTTGCCGTATCGGTCGCGGTTCCGGGTGCATTACTCGACAGACGACGGGTTGACTTGGGGCGAGCTCTATGGGCTCAACTCTGAGTGGAACCAAGACTGGACACGGGCGCAAGTGTCGCTGCAAAGCCTGGTCAACCGGCTGGTGCGGCTGCGGTTTGCCACCTGGAATGAATACGGCAGCGCCCCGGCTGAGGACCTTTGGATTGACAACCTCGCGATTGAGGAATCGCCGCCCCCGGTGGCGCTTTATCCGTTGACTGAGATCACGCCGGCTTCCATGCGCCTGGATTGGACCGAGGCGGCCATTGGCAACTTCAAAGAATACCGCATTTACCGGTCGGAGACACCCAACGTCAGCGAAAGTTCGACGTTGCTGGCCGTCATCACGAACCAGGCGGCGACCACCTTTGTGGACGGCGGCCTGATGGCGCGCAAGACCTACTATTACCGCGTGTATCTCCACAACCACTACGACGATAGCGTCGGCTCCAACCAGTCCTCCGCAACGACGGCCGGCGTGGAACTGCCGTGGGTGGCCGATTTCGAGACCCAGCAGCCGGGCTGGACGTTCACCGGCACCTGGACGCTTTGGCCGGGCGCGGGACGCAACGGTTCCGTTGCCCTGGCGGATTCACCCGGCGACTACCCCAACTACTCTTCGCATTACGCACAGTTCGCCGCCGACTTGCGCGGCTCCGTCTGGCCGGTCTTGCGCTTCTGGGACCGGCACTTCATCACGGCCGGCGACTGGGGCCGGGTATTCATCTCCGGTGATGGCGGAGCGAGCTGGACCCGGGTCTATGGAGTCTCGGCAACGCGCACCAACTGGGCCGAGCAGTCGGTTGACCTCTCCCCCTGGAAAAACAGCAGCCAGGTGTGGGTGCGCTTCCAGATGAACACCGGCGGCACCCCCCCAAGCGATGGTTGGTACCTGGACGATATCTCGCTGGGCGAACACTCTCCCGCCCCGGCGGCTTATCCGTTCCATGAAACCTTCGAGGCGGGGCTGGACCACTGGCTGCACCCGGTCTGGACGGTGGACACCAACCAACCCTTCGCCGGGCAATACGCTGTCCGCGACACGGTCTTTCCCTGGATGCCGCCCGACACGCAACTGGCGCTGGTATTGGGACGGGAACTCAACCTGAGCAACGCGGTCAATCCCATCCTGACCTTCAGGGCGCGCGGCCAGCTCTGGTATCGAACCCGCTTTCGCGCGCAGGTCTCGACCGACGGCGGCCTGGTCTGGAACGACCTGGTCGCGCTGAACAACGACTGGAATCAGCCCTGGACGCGCTTCCAGGCGTCGCTTGCGAATTATCTCAACCAAACCATCCGCCTGCGGTTTATCGTATGGAGCGAGTATGGCAGCGCGCCGGATCAAGACCTGTTCCTGGACGATATTGGCATTGGCGAACCCGCGCCGGGAGCGCCCATCCTTGCGGCCCCGGCAAACCTGGCCAGCGTGCCCGTCGTGCGCCCGATCTTATCGGTGACCAACGCGGTGGATTACCAGGGCGACTCGCTCTCCTACCGCTTCGAGGTCTATGCGGATGCGGCGCTCTCGAACCTGGTGGCCCAGGTGCCGCTGGTATCCGCCGGAACAGCCATCACAAGCTGGCCCGTGGACACCGACCTGCCTGACAACGCGCAGTACTGGTGGCGTTGCCAGGCGACGGATGGCACCAACACGGGCCCTTGGATGGCGACGGCGACCTTTTTCGTGAATGAAATCAACCACGCCCCCGCCGCGCCGGAAATTGCCGGGCCGCCATCCGGGGTCCTGGTGACGAACCTCGAGGCCCGGCTCTTCTGGTTCCCCTCGGCCGGCGATCCCGATGAGGGCGACCGCGTGGCTACCTACCATATCCAGGTGGCCGCGGACCTGGCCTTCACGGCCCCGGTGATCAACGCCACCGGCATCGTGGCCGTCGCCGTGCCGCCGGGCGGCAACTGGGTATTGTCCCTCCCGCTCCAGGAACTGCCCGGCGCGCAGAATCTGGTCCTCGGAACGCGCTACTACTGGCGCGTGAGCGCGCAGGATCTGCGCGGGCTAAGCTCCGACTGGTCGGCCGGCGAAGCGGCCTTCCAGTTCGGCAAGGTGATCCCGGCCCCGGCTACGCTCACCGGGTTGCGCCGGGGGCCGAATGGCACCATGTCCCTGGAATGGGAAGGGGCGGCGGGCGAGCTGTATGTCGAGTTCAGCCTCTCGCTGACCACGCCCAACTGGCTGACCATCGCCGGCCCGCTCCAGGGCACCAACTGGACCTTCACGCCGGTGCCCGGCAGTCCCTCGGGCTTCTTCCGGGTGCGCAGCCAATAAGCCGCCCGCCGCGGGCGCGCAACCGCGGCGGCGGCGGGCGGGCGGGTGCGGGGTCTTGAGCCCGGCCTCCGGCGCGGCTAAACTGGCGCGGTGAAGCAAAGTATTTTCGCGCGCTGGCAGGCCAACTTCTGGGCGGGCCTGGTCATAGTGCTGCCGGCCGTCATCTCGCTGGCGGTGCTGCGGTGGCTTTTCGGCACGGTTGCCAACATCACGGATTTGCTGCTGGTCTTTCTGCCGGCCCGGCTGACCCACCAGGACGGCGGGAGCGGCCCCATGTATTGGTACTGGAGCGTGGTGGCCCTGTTGTTTGCCGCCCTGCTGATCGGCATTGTCGGGCTGCTGGCCCGCTACTACTTTGGCCGGCGGGTGATCGAATGGGTGGATGCGGCCCTCATGCGGGTTCCCCTCCTCAACCGGATTTACAGCGCCACCAAGCAGGTCAACGACGCCTTTTCCTCCGCCAACAAGACCGCCTTTCGCACCGTCGTTCTGGTCCGGTTCCCGCATGGCGGCATGTGGTCCATCGGCTTCATTACCAGCGAACAGCAGCCGGAGGTGGAGGCGAAAACCGGCGAAAAGGTGGTGTGCGTATTCGTCCCGGCCACGCCCAACCCCACCTCGGGGTTTTTGCTGATGGTGCCGGAGACCCAGGTGATTAAACTCGACCTGACCGTGGCCAACGCCATCAAGTACATTATCAGCCTGGGCGCGATCCAGCCCGAGGGCGCGCCGCTGCCCGGCGCCGCGGAGGCGGGCCCGGCGCTGCCGGAATCGGGCGCCGGGGCGGGCGTGCCATGATTCAAACGGCTACGGGCCTCGTTTTCCGCACCTGGCCGCTCACGGAAACCAGCCTGATCGTGCACTGGCTCACGCCCGAACTGGGGCGCCTGGCCACCGTGGCCCGGGGCGCGCGCCGCCTCCAATCTCCCTTCCACGGCAAGCTGGACCTGTTCTACTGGGCGGACTTCAGCCTGAGCCGCAGCCGGCGCTCCGAGCTGCATACCTTGCGCGAGGTGCGGCTGCGCGATACGCATGGCAACCTGCGCCGCCAGCTCATCCTCCTGCGGCAGGCCTCCCGCTGCGCGGCGCTGATCGAGCGCGCCACCGAAACCGAAACACCGCTGCCCGGAATCTTCGAGCTGATGCTGTCCCTCCTGCGCCACCTGTCCGGCCCGGCGGCCCAATCCCACACCGTGCTGGCGTTTGAATTTAAACTGCGGCTGGAGCTGGGCCTGCTGCCCGGCCTGGCCGGGAGCGGGCTGAGCCCTGGCGCCGCCCAACTGGCCCAGGCGTTTGCAAAACACGACTGGCCTCGCATCGCGCGGCTGCGCCCCAGCCCCGGGCAGGTCGCGGAGTTGGAACAGTTCCTCCGCCTGAAATCATAAGCCGCCAAACGGCCGCGCGCCCGCGGACGCCGCAGCCCGCCGCGCGCCCCGGGGTTTCCGGGTTTTTCCAGTTGCTCCGCCCGGCCGCGGGTTGTAGCTTTCCTTGCCCGCTTAAGCGGGGATTTATGCGACACACTATTTCAGTTCTGGTGGAAAACAAATTCGGCGTGCTGACCCGCGTGGCCGGCCTGTTCAGCGGCCGGGGCTACAATATTGACTCGCTCAACGTCGCCCCGACGCAGGACGCAACCGTCTCGCGCATGACCATCGTGACGCGCGGCGACGATGCCACGGTGGACCAAATCGTCAAACAGCTTAAAAAGCTGACCAATGTTATCAACGTGCAGGACTTCCGCGAAGGCGAATACGTGGACCGGGAGCTGGCGCTGGTCAAGGTGGGCGTGGACTCAAAGACCCGCTCCGAAGTGATGCAAATCACCAACATCTTCCGCGCCAAAATTGTGGATATTCAACCCCAGAACCTGACCATCGAGGTGACGGGCGATGAAGACAAGGTGGAAAAGCTGCTCAGCCTCTTGCAGTCCTTCAAGATCATGGAAGTGACCCGCACCGGCAAGGTTGCCCTGCCGCGGAATTAACCCGGCGCGGATACGCCGGGCGCCCCGGGTTGGCGGGGTCGAACCGGCCGGCCCGCGGCCCGCCCCGGGCGGGGCGGCAACCCGGCAAGCTCCTTGACCCGCGCGCCCGGGCGGTTAGTATAACACAAACGCAAATACAAAAGATCAGGACAATTATGGCAATCATCAACTTCGGCGGAACCAAAGAACAGGTCATCACGCGGAAAGAGTTTCCCATGGCCAAAGCGCGCAAGGTGCTCAAGAATGAGACCATCGCCATCATCGGCTACGGCGTGCAGGGGCCGGCGCAATCGCTCAACCTGCGCGACAACGGCTTCAAGGTCATCATCGGCCAGGCCAGCGCCTTCAAGCGCGACTGGGACCGCGCCGTGGCCGACGGCTGGGTGCCGGGCAAAACGCTCTTCGAGATTGATGAAGCCGTCCGCCGCGGCACGGTCATCCAGATGCTCGTGTCCGATGCCGCCCAGCGCGCCATCTGGCCCGTCATCAAGCGGAACCTCAAACCCGGCGACGCGCTGTATTTCTCGCATGGATTCTCCATCGCCTACCAGAAGCAGACCGGCGTCATCCCGCCCAAGAACGTGGATGTGATCATGGTCGCCCCCAAGGGCTCCGGCACCTCGGTGCGCCGCAATTTCCTTACCGGCGCCGGCATCAACTCGAGCTTTGCGGTGGAACAGGACGCCACCGGCCGCGCCCAGGAACGCTGCCTGGCGCTCGGGATTGGCATCGGCTCGGGTTATTTGTTCCCCACGACCTTCAAGCACGAAGTGTTCAGCGACCTGACCGGCGAGCGCGGAGTGCTGATGGGGGCGCTGGCGGGCATCATGGAAGCCCAATACGACGTCCTGCGCGCGCACAAACACACCCCCAGCGAGGCCTTCAACGAGACGGTGGAAGAGCTGACGCAAAGCCTCATCCGGCTGGTGGACGAGAACGGCATGGACTGGATGTATTCGAATTGCTCGGCGACCGCCCAGCGTGGCGCGCTGGATTGGAAACCCAAGTTCAAGAAAGCGGTGCTGCCGGTCTTTAAAGAGCTGTATGCGCGCGTCAAGAGCGGCCAGGAATGCGCGCGCGTGCTTTCGGCATGCGGCAAACCCAATTACCAGAAGCAGTTAGGCAAGGAACTCGCCGCGATTGGCAATTCGGAGATGTGGCAGGCCGGCAAAGCCGTCCGCGCGCTCCGTCCCAAAGAACCCGCGCGCATGATTGCCGCCGGCACCAAAGGCATTGGCGGCCGGGCGGCCAATTAGCGCATTACAAAGGCCTGGTTCGGCCGGCTTCGAGCCGGGGGGCATTGCGTTTGCCGCCCGGCAGCTTTCCGGATCCCCAGCCGCGCGGGTTTTGTCAGGAAGAGGACACAGCCCGCGCCCGCTGAGTTTGCCTGGCGGGCGTGTTGTTTTGCCGCCTGGAACTCCTTGACTTGCTGAACCGCAACAGCGGACGCCCTTGGGATGCACCCTTGGAGCATGACGCTCTCCAGCGCCGGGCAGCAGCAATTCCATCGCAACGGACAGGGCCCTTGGTTTTGTAGATCATAAGCCCGGGAGGGAAACTCAGGCGCTGATAACAAAAGACCCTGTGACCGCTGGCAACCCAGGCGGGCGCGTGAAGGTTTTTCTCAGCCGCCGGGCAAATGGTCGCCATGCGCCGCGTGTGGGCACGCGGCCTACAGGAAATGGAAGTGCGCCGCGGCAGCCCCCATGCCCTCTCGCAGCACCGCACTCCCGGCAGACCACAAGTCCCCACGCACCCTCCCGCCCCCTGTAGGCCGCGTGCCCACACGCGGCGCTCCGCACCGGCCTGCCACCGCCAACCCCAAAAAATTGCCCTTGCGCGAAGACCCTCCGCCCGCCAGCCTTCCCCCAAACCCTCGGGGTGGTGGTGGCTGGGACTTCCAGTCCAAGGAGTGGCGGGAAGCCGAGCCGCTCTCCGGGGCAATAACGGAAAGGTATTTAACTATGAAAATGCTCACCTCTCCGCGCACGGGCAGTCTGGGCGCGGAAACATACTACCAATCCCCCTTCGGCGTGTGCGCCCGGCGGCGCACCGTTCCCCGGGACCGACCCTCGGAGCGCAAGGCGGCCGCACGGTCGTATTTCGGGATCTCCTCGCGGGAGTGGGGCCTCAAGCTCAGCGAAGCGCAGCGCGAGCGGTGGAACGCCGCGGCGCTGCATGTTCCCAGCCGGCCCTGGATGGGGCAGTATTCGCACTTAAGTGGGCAGCAGTTCTGCGTTCAGATCAACAGCACCCTGCGGGGGCTGGGTCTGGCGCCGGTGGAGGAACCGCCCGCCCCGGTGGTCTTCGGCCCCAATCCGGTCACCGGGCTGGAGATCGTCAATGACGCGGAAGACGGAGTTCGGCTGCGGCTGAATGTCGGGGCCACCCATGAAGACATTATGGTCTTTGGGCAGCCGCCGTGCAGCGCGGGCCGGATGAAACCCCGCCGTGCCTATTACCTGGGCCTGTTGGGCCCAAGCCAAAACGGGCAAAGCGACATCACGGACCTCTATACCGCCCGGTTTGGGCGACCCGCCCCGGGGCAGAAGGTGTTTATCGCCGTGGTTCAGACCCGGAACGGCTGGAAAGGCCAAAGCCGGGTTCACAACGCCATCGTTCCGCCGCCGCCGATGTTGAAATCTCAGCAAGCGGCTGAAACGGCAAGGGTTAAGAAATCGAAGCCCTCCGCCGCCCCAGCCTCCACCGCCGCCCGCAAGACCGTTCCTTCTCCGTCTTTCCAAGCCATGTACAACGGGAGTACATCGGAAGCCCGGCGGGAGCACACGGAAAATAAGCATGAGACCCCTTTGAGCCTCCTTTGTACACCCGTTGTACACGGCCTAATGGGAGCGTTAGGCTGGCTGGGGCGGGTGGGGCGGGTTTGGGCGCGGGCCTGAGCCGGAATGGAAGGATGGACGACTCGCGAACGATGTAAAAGGACGTTCCAAGGCGGGAGGGAGAGGACGAGAGCGTTCGGCAATGGCAGAACGGGGGGTCGGGTGTTGTCGCGCGCCGTGGTTTTTGGGTGGGATGGGATCGCGATTGGCGGGGACATTCCCCTACCCGGGCGGAGGTTGCCGAATTGAGGCTGCTTGCGTTGCCCTCATCGCGGGCGGCGTATTTGCGCGATTGGGGCGCGACCGTTGCAAAGTTGCGTTCCGGTCAGAGCAGTCCGCGGCCGAAAGCGTGCTGCTGTGAGGGGGGCGCGTGGTCTCCCGGGGTTCTATTTTTTTCGGTTTAGGCTTTACACCAGCCCGGGGCGGGACAAAGTCATTGGCATGAGGAATCTGTGGCGATGGATTGCGTTTGCCTGGTTGTCCGGATTGGCGACTCTGCCGGCTTCGGCGGCCTTCAGTTCGATTTATGTTCTCGGAGATGGAGTTTGCACCACGACGGCGTCCCCTTCGCCGCCGAGTCTTTTTTACGGCAATCGCTTTTGCAACGGCCGCGTGTGGGTCGAGGTGCTGGCCCAGCGGCAGGGGCTGACCTTGCCCACCAGCCAGAATCAATCCTACTTCGGCCACACCAGCACCAACTTGCTGGCCCTGGTCAGCGGCCATTCCTTCACGCTGCCGCCCGCGGCGACGAACTGGCTGTTTGTGGTATGGGTCTGTGATGCGGATTTTGTCGGCGATATTGAAAATGTGCCCTTCAACTCGAGCACCTGGGATAAATACGTCAACGCTTCCCTGACCAACCATTTTCGGGCGGTCACGAATCTCTATGCCAAGGGCGCGCGCACCGTAATCATGCCGAACGCGGTGGATATCACCATGGTTCCGAACTACTACGAGCGCCCGAACAAGGCCTTTATCCGGCAGAAGGTGATTAACTTCAACACCGGGCTGGCCAGCGCCGTCGCCAGCCAGATCAAGGCCAAATGCCCCCTCATCACTCTTTATATTCCCGATTTTTTCGCCTTGTTCGACAGCATGCTGGCCACCCCCGCCACTTACGGGCTCAGCAATCCCAGCCCCGGGTGCTATGCGATTGGGGATGGCCACACCTCGCTCAGCAGCGAGCCGGGGGTGAGTTATATCTTCTGGGATGACACCGATCCGACGGCGAAAGCCCAGGCGATCATGGCCGATGTTGCGCAGCAAATGATTTCTCCGGCGACGTTCTCCCGGGTCACCGCGCAGGGGGCCAGCCTCCGGCTGGATGTGGTGAACCTTCCGGTGGGCCTGAGCGGGTCGGTGGAAAGCCGGTCCCAGGCGGGCGCGGGGGCCTGGTCGCCGGTGGCCAGCTTCAACAGCACCAACCTTACGCAGGCGCTTTATGTGACTCCCGCCGGGGCGCGGCAGTTTTACCGGCTGCGCTTTCCCTTTGCCTGGACCTGGCCCTAGACGGCGCGGGTTGCGCCGGGCGGTTTCCGGTGGCCGCACCGCCGCGGGCGAACGGCTGGGGAGCCCGGGCGCGGGGCGCGGCGGGCGCCGGGTTAATCGCTGCCCTCGTGGAGGCGCAGGCGCCAGAAGCGGGGGCTGGCGCTGACGCCGTTGGTATGGACGTATTGCAGCCGCCCGGCAATTCCCGCCAGCGTGGCCAGGGTGTCCCAGTCGCTTAGATTCGTGCTCGTCTGTACTTGGTAAGTCCAGCCGGGTTGCGCGTTGAACGCCAGCGTGGCGTCCGCGGTTCCAGACCGGGAAACCTGCAGGAACGGGCGATGCGCGAAGTATGCGGCGGCGTCCCATTCGAGCACCCCGATCGGCGCGGCGGTGTTGGCGGGCGCGGCATAGCCCAGGCCGTTCACCGGCTGATAAAAGATGTGCAGCACGTTATCCCGCTCCCAGCGCGGCAGGTCCACGTTGGGCGCGTCGAAGCGGCCCAGGTTCTCCGTGGTCAGGTCGAAGGCGGTCCACACCTGGCGCGCGGGGTCCTGGGCGCGCGGCAGCGAGTGGACCACGGTGAGCCCGTTGCTGCCCTCGTTGTCGCGGTAGATGACGATCAGGCGGTCGTCCCGATCGCAAAGGATGGTTGGCCGGCCCATGTCGCCCAGCGCGGTCTCCGGCACTTTGTAGGCGGGCGAGTCGAGGGTGCGGTGCGAGAGCTGGCGCGTTTCCCAGCCGGCGGCGGCGGGGAAGGCCACGAGGTACTGGCGGCGGTGGTTATTGGTCGCCGCGCCCGGGGCCCACCAGTTGGCGATCACCGGCTGGCCGGACTGGTCGAGGCACATTCCCGACTGGTTCATCAGGCTCGAGCCCTCGGGGATGTCGAGGACCTTTTCCGCGATGGTGTTGGGGTCGCCGTTCTCGCCGCTTTCCGAAATCGGCAGGGCGTAGGGCGTGCCATCCGAGCGGAGCCAGGTGATGCCGCCGTTGGCCGAGCGCGCATAGGCGAAGTCGTGGTTGGTCTGGTAGCCGACCTCCTTTTTCGGCGAGTCCGCGTTGTAGCGCCAGGTCCAGACCAGCAGCAGGTTGCCGGCGGCATCGAGGCAGGGCATCTGCCAGTAGGCGTTGTAATTGGGCGTCCACCCGGTGCCTTTGATGAAGGGGCGCGACTGGACGCCGTCGGTGTGAAGGTTAACCCAACTGTGGTGTATCAGCCGGTAGCGGTTCAGGAAGGTGTCGCCGTTGCCCGAGGAGCCTTTGCGGAAGAGAAAGAGCAAATCTCCGCCGGGGAGCGTGATGAATTGCGGGTAGGTGACGGCGGTTTCCTGGCCGGTCATGGTGCCGTCCGGCCCAAAGGCGATGGGCCCGTTCCCCAGCACCGGCGCGGTGCTGCGGGCGTAATGGAAGGCGTCGCCATGCATGCCCCAGCTCAGGTGCATATAGCCCTCGCCATCAAACCCCATCGAGATGCAGTCGTGGCCATCGGCGATATTGTTGGCGGTGAAGGAGGTGCGGAACACCTCCCAGCGGTTGGTGGTGATCGCCCGGCGCGCCACCCAGAGCGTGTTGTTGAAGCTGTAGTTCGGGTTGGTCTGATGCCGCCCATAGTAGGTGATGAACTGCTGCTCCCCCACCGTCATCAGGGAGGAGCGGATGAATGACACGGTGTTGATGCCGCCGCCGGCGTAGGCGTACTCGCTGGTGTCGGGATCGCCGTCTTCAATGGGGATAAAGCGCACCCGCGGCCCGGGCGGGCAGGAATGCGGGTCGGCCGGGTTGGTGCCGGCGCGGTATTCCTGCCGGTTGGAGAAGCCGTCATCGTCGGGATCATCTTCCGGCCCCAGGTCCAGGGAGCCGAAGTGGGCGATCTCCCATGCGTCCGGCAGTCCGTCGCCGTCGGTGTCGGCCGGGCTGGATGCGGCGTCGGCCGGGTTGGTGCCGGCGGCCCACTCCTCGGCGTTGGTGAAGCCGTCGCCGTCGGGATCGTCCGCCGGCCCCGGGGCCAGGGAGCCGAAACAGGTGATTTCCCACACGTCCGGCAGTCCGTCGGCGTCCTTGTCCCCCGGCGTGGAGGCCTTCCGCGCCGGATTCGAGCCGCCCCGGTATTCCTGCCAGTTGGAGAAGCCGTCACCGTCGGGATCATCTGCCGGTCCCCGGGCCAGCGAACCGAAATGCTTCAGCTCCCAGGCATCGGGCAGGCCGTCGCCGTCGGTGTCGGCGAAGAAAATGAACTCGTCCGGCCCGCGCGCCACGCTGCTGATGCGGGCCTCATCCAGCAGGCCCACCCAGTTGCCGTCGGAGCCGCCGGTGGCGCGGCCTTCGTTGCCGAGGCCCCAGTCCGCGCTGCCCGTCGGCAGATTGTTGGTCATGCGCAGGCTGGCGAGCAGATCGGCCCGCGTGCGGCCCGGTTCCGCCCGGGTCCAGTAGAGCTTGAGGTTGCCCGCGGTATTCGGCCGCCCGTCGTAGGAGACGGCCACGTGATACCAATTGCTTGCCCCCAGGGCGTTGGAGCCGCTCATGGGCAGATAGGCCATCAGGGTTTGGATGCCCGGCGGGGCCGCGCCGATGTTGATGAATTGCAACTGCGGGTTCGGGTCGTTGGTCCGAGTCCAGACAATCCGGAATTGAAAGAGGCGGAGCGTTTCCTCGGCGTCGGCGGAGAGGATCTGCATGGTGCGCGATTTGTCGGGCGCCACCGCGAGGTTGGTGGGGCCAAAATCCGCGCGCACCAGGGCTTCGAAAGTGAACGCGCCGTTGGTGCCGGCGCAGACGAGCAAGGCATTGTCGCCGGGGCCGTTTACGAACGGCAGGGGGCCGAGATACGCGTCCCGGCCGGGAACGCCATTCGGGTTGGCGGCGAGCGTGGCGCCGGGGCCGCCGTCGTAAGTGCTGGCCGCCGAGCCGAAGCCCGGCAGCGCGGGATGAGCGAGCGAGGCGCCGTTGGCGATGGCGGTGAGCGCCACTCCGCCCGCCACCGCATTGGTCGCGGAGGAAGCGCTGGCCGGTTCGTCCAGGTGCCAGAGATGCAGGGTGTCGGCGTCCGGCGGATAAGGCGCCATCGCCGCCGGGAGCGAACCCGCGCCGGCCAGCGCCAGCCCCAGGCTTCCCCGGACGAGGAAACGCCCCAGCGCGCGCGCGAAGCGCGTTTCCCGCCAGCCGTTGAGATGTCGCGGGGCTTTATGGCCCCCGGGCACGCCGACGGCACTCAAGGGACAGCCTTAATGTAGCGGCGAAAGATTCCGAGGTCGCCGAGGTCGTCCTGGTAGAAGCACCCGCGCCGGGAGCCATTCCACCCCGCCAGGAAGAACATTTGCTCGAACCGGATCCATTCCGCCGAGCCGTCCACATAAACCTGGTTGCCCCCCCGGGGAACCATCTGGCCCTTTCGGGGATGCGGCAGCCGGTTCTCGCCCGGGGCGTCCGCGCCCCACCCCTCCGGGATGTATTTCACGTTGGCCTCGGCCGCCAGCACCCAGCGCGGTTGGGAAAGGCCCATTTTGATGGGGCTTCGTGATTTGACCTCCGCGCCGCCGGTGGCGAAGTTCAGCCACGTTTTGACGCCGCCCAGGTACTGGTAGCCGAGCGCGTATTGGTTATACCGGTTGACCTGCGGCAGCCCGGGCCGCGCCGGACAAGCCCACACATTGGCCGTATTGGTGGAGTTGATCAGGCCGACGGACTTGGCTACCTCGGAGTTCTCCGGGCTGATGACCAGCTGGACAAATTTCCCCTGCTGCTCCCAGGCGGGCAGCAGCCAGTCCGCGTTGTCCAGCGCGTAAACATTCATCGCCACGGCGATTTGCCGGAGGTTGCTCAGGCACTGGGTGCGCGTGGCTTTCTCCTTGGCGGAGGCCAGCGCCGGCAAGAGCAGCGCCGCCAGGATGGCAATGATGGCGATCACCACCAGCAACTCGATCAGCGTAAAGCCGTGCCGCGGGAAATTGCCGGCCGCGAGCGCCGCCGGCGCCCGTCCCGGAACGGGACGGGGCCGGCGTATCACCGGACCCACCAACTTTCGCATACTCAAGGTTTGACCATGCGATAGAAGACGCTGCCGAGGGCGGGATCCAGGCTCAGGAGGATGCGGTTGGTCGCCGTGGAACCGGGCACCTCAAACCAGTTCGAGCTCAGGCCGAGCCCGGGGCTGTTGGTTTGCCCTTCCAGGCGCCAGCCGAGGTAGCTCTCCGGCCAGGACAATTCCAGCCCCGCGCCGGTGACGGCAAACAGCAGGTTGGTGCCCGTGACCGGGCCCCCTGGCGTGGCGACCCGCAGCGTGCCGTCGGTTGCCAGGGTGCTGTCATCCCAGACCAGGCCGTCGCCGGGCGTCGCCGGCACAATGCTGGCAAAAGCGCCGCTATAGCTGCCGGCGTCGAACAGTTTGAAGGCATCCCCGGCCGCCAGCGCGGGAGAGGCGGTGACCTGCAGTTGCAGCGTGCCGCCGTAGGTTACCCCGCCGGAGGCGCGGAGCTGGCTGTTCGTCAGCAGGAGGCCGGTCTTGTTCAACTGCAACGCCACCGTGCCCTGGCTGGCAAACTGGCCGGTGATATTGATATCCCAGTCGGCGCTGATCGCCTGGGCGGGATTGAGCGTGAAGGTCGAATCCGCGCGCAGGGATACATCAATCGCAGACGCGCCGCCCAGGTGAATGCTGGTCGAGTTGGGAATGGTCCCGTTAACAAACAACTCCAGCGTGCCCCCCTGAACCAGGGTGACCCCGCTGTAAGTATTGGTGCCCGACAGCGTCAGCCTCCCGCCGTGCTGCGCCAGGCTCACGGTGCGGGTGCCGCCCGAGGTGGAGTCGCGGATGGTGCCGCCGAAGAACGAGTTGCCCATCAGTTGCACGATCAGGAAGGAGTCCGCGGTGGTGCTGCTGCTGGCGACCGATCCGTTTCCGCTCAGCCCGCCCACCATTTGGGTGTGGCCGGCCAGATCCAGGGTGCCGCCATTGAGGTTTAACAGGACCGACATCGGCAGGGCATGATCCGCGCCCAGGCGGAGCTTGCCGCTGGCCACGTCGGTTTGCACCCAGGAGTTGCCGGTCGAGGTGAGCGTCCAGGTGCCGGTATCGGTCTTGCTGAACTTGTTGCCCAGGTTCAACCGGCTCGTGATCAAGCCATCTCCGGGGCCGCGCAGAATGATCTGCCCCGTATAGAGCGGGGCGTCAATCAGCGGCGTGGTCACCACGAACAGGTTTGTGTCCCCCAGGCCATCCGACCAGAACTGGATGTTCCCGTCGCCGTCCAGAATCATGGAGCAGTCGAGGGTGTTGGTTCCGTTCAAAGACCGCAGGCTGCACCGATTATTCAGGCTCGACGAGGTTCCCATCATGGCCAGGGTGATGTCCGGCCCAAACGTGATCCCGCCGCCCAGGCTCAGCGTGGTGGTTCCAGCCGATTCCGCCGAGGCGTTCAAGGTATAGGCGGTGGCGGGTCCTTTCGCCGCCGGACTGACGAGCCGGAGATTGCCCGCGTTGAGACTGACGGGCCCGCTCATGAGGTTGGTGCCGCTGAGGGTGACCGTGTTCGTGGCGTTGTTTTCCAGGCTTCCGGTTCCAGCCAGCAAGCCGCCCAGGTTGAGGGATCCGGAGCGGGCAATCGCCAGCGTGGCATCGTTGGTGATCGGGCCGAGGCCCAGCGAACCGCGGGACTGGCCGGCGCCAATTACCAGCCGCCCGTCCTCAATCACTGTGGGGCCGACGAAGTTGTTGTCCATGTCCATCACCAACTGGCCCGCGCCCTTCTTGGTCAACGTCATTTTGTTGACCAGCGTGCCGTTCATCACCGAGGTCAGCGTGTAATCCGCGCTCGAGTCCACCGTAACCGCCGTCGGGTTCAGAGCGGAGTCCACCAGCAACTGCGACATCCAGGCACCCACGTCATTCAGCACCACAGCGTCTCCCGGCATAAAGGCCGTATCCGGCGCGTTGTCGTTATCGGAGTCCCAGTAAGGATCGTCCGTATTCCAATACGGGCCATAGCCCGCCCAAACCAGTTGGCGCGGAACGCGCACGGTGAGGATGGCGTCCGGCGTGGAGGTCGCCTGCCCAAACGCGTTGCTGACCGTCACGGAGTACGGCCCCGAGTCTGTCAGTTGCGCGGCGGGAAACGTCAGCACGGGATCGGTGGCCCCGGGCAGGTTCGTGCCGTGCCATTGCCATTGATAATACAAGGGAGTGGCCCCGGCAGCGGTGACGGTAAACTCCGCCGTTTGCCCGACGCCCACCGTCTGATCCGCCGGCCCGGTGACGATCCGCGGCGCGGGCGAGGCGAACATCATTCCGTCCGCCGCTCGCGCCGTCTTGCTGATCCGCACCTCGTCAATCAAGCCGAGCCAGTTGCTATTGGGCGGATTGCGGCCCGTGTTGCCGATGCAGAAATCCACCGCCCCGGCGAGGAGGTCCAGTGCCATGGACGTGGCCAGGATTTCATTGGCCTGCACCTGGGAATCATCCAGCGCGGTCCAATAGATCCGCAAATTATCGGGGGTGCCCTCGTCGCCGTTGTAGGTGACGGCCACGTGGTACCAGGCATTGGAAAGAATGGCGTGCGTTCCGTTGGTGGGAATGTAGGCCACGATGCTTTGCACGTTGGCGCCATTATTGACGTTGATGAACTCCAGGCGCGGGCTGGTGGTGCCGCCGGGGCCGTAGCCCACCGGGAGCAGCCGGAATTGCCAGGAGCGGATGCCCCCGCCGGCGGCTTCCTGCTCGCCAGAGATGATCTGCAGCCCCTGGTCGCGCCCGGTGCCGGCCGGGGCCTTCCCCAGGTTCAATTCCGGGTCGAACCCAACCCAGACGATGGCCTCGAAGGTGAAAGCCCGGGTTGTCGGATCGGCAAAGCTCCAGGCGACATTGTCCCCGGAGCCGTTGGCCAGCGCTTTTGGCGCCAGGTAAGCGTCAATCAGAGTGGCCTCGTTGCGGCCGGCCTGGCCGCCGTCCAATGTGCTTACCGCCTGGCCAAACCCGCTGAAGGAGGCATTGCCCAGCGTAGCCCCGCCACCGGCATTGTTCAACGCCAGACCGTTGGCCACCTCATCCGGCACCGGCGTGACACTGACATCCATGTGCCAAAGATGCAGGGTGTCCGGATCGGGAGCGTATGGCCCGACAATTACAGCCTGCGTGGAAGACGCCGCCGTCACGAAAAGTGCAGCGGCCAGCGCCCGCGTCCAGGGCGCCATGGAATATATGCGGAATGATTTCATATTGTTATGCCAGCTGAACAGTTTTGTGTTGTTGTCATTTGTTTGGGCAGCCCATGGTTGGAGCCACCCATTAAGCTGGGCGCAATTGTAGCCATCCTCTTCCAAAAGGCAACAAAAAAATATGCCAAAATGCCGGCATTTCAGATGCGCCCCGCGAGGCCCTTTATTTTGAAGCGCCCGGGCAAAGGCGAGCGGGATTCTGCGGCTTCGGGCTGGGTCAGCCGACGGTGGCTTGCGGATTTGAGGCCAGGCCGGACCCGGAAAGGATTGGCCCTGCCGGGCACACAAGCCGCGGCCCGGGAAGACCCGGCTGACCCGGGAGTTGCGGCGCGCGGAGGGGAGACGCCCCCGCCCGGGAGGACATCGCGCCGCCCACAATGGCGGGTTTCGGCTTCGTGGCCTTGACCGCGAATGAACTCGCCGCCCGGGTCCGGGCGGCCAGGATCCGCGCCGCGCGGGCGTGGCATCCGGCCGGCCGCGCGGGCAAACGGCCTGGTTGGTTCAAAGAAAGCCGGGCGGTTTCCGCTTGCCGCGCCTCCGGGGGGTGAGTTAGCCTGTGAACTGCGCATGGCCATGCCCAACCGTTATGACCGGTAGTGAGAGCCAAAAGACCTGTTTGCACGAGCGGCTGCTCGCGGTTCCGCCGGACCAAATCGAGGAACGGCTGGCGCAACTGGACCGCCTGGCCACGCTCGGCACGCTGGCCGCCGCGATGGCGCACGAGATTCGCAACGCGCTGGTGCCGGGCAAGACGCTGGTGGGGCTGCTGCTGGAGAAGCAACCGGAGGACGAGCTGGCGGGCATGGTGCGTCGCGAAATCGGCCGCATTGACGCGATCGTCACCCGCATGCTGAAGTTCTCGGGTTCGGCGCAGTTAAACCTGAGCGAGCTTCGCCTGCACGAGGTCCTGGAGCATTCGCTGCGGCTCATCCAGGCGCAACTGGAGGGCAAGTATATTTCCCTGCACCGGTCGTTCCAGGCCGCCGCTGATCGGGTGCGGGGGGATGAATACCAGCTTCAGCAAGCCTTTGTGAACCTGCTGATGAATGCGCTCGAAGCGACCGGCTACAACGGCACGATCGCGGTGGCCACGGAAACCCTCGCCGCCAGCGACGGCGCCCCGGCGCGGCTCCAGGTGACGATTCGGGATAATGGCTCCGGGATTGCGCCGGAGGTCATGAGCCGGCTGTTCGAGCCGTTCTTTACCACCAAGCCCCAGGGCACGGGGCTTGGCCTGCCCATTACCCGGCGCATTATCCGGGAGCACCACGGCGACCTCAGCGTGGAAAGCCAGCCCGGCCAGGGCGCCACCTACCATATCTTTCTGCCGGTTTTATCCTGACGCGCCCGTCCGCCGCCGCCGCCGGCCCGCGGGCGGGTCCGCCGGGTTGACGGCGCCCGCCGGACTGCGTCAGGATGGCCCCATGCGCACCTGCACGCTCGGCATCCTGAGCGATATTCATTACGCCGGCGCCGCCGAACAGGCGCGCGGGCGCGATTACGAGCTGCGCGCCATCGCCCGGCCGCTGGTCCGGGCCGGCGCGACGGCATTCCGGCGCTTTGTCTGGCGGCGAAATCCCTTTGCGGGGAACGCCCGGCTCGAGCAGTTTCTCCAGCGCGCCGGCGGCTTTGATTACGTGATCGCCAACGGGGATTATTCCTGCGACTCGGCGTTTGTGGGCTTGAGCGATGAAGCCGCCTGCCAGAGCGCGCGGGAATGCCTCGGCAAACTCCGGCAGCGGTTTGGCGGGCGGCTGCGGGTAAATTACGGCGATCATGAGCTGGGCAAACTGTCCCTGTTCAGCGCGCATGGCGGCCTGCGGCTGGCCAGTTGGCACCGGGCGCGCACCGACCTGGGGCTGTCGCCGTTGTGGCGCCTCGACCTGGGCCGCTACGTGCTGCTCGGGTTTGTGTCCTCGCTGGTCGCGCTGCCGGCGCTGGCCGGGGACATGCTGCCCGCCGAGCGGCCCGAGTGGGAGCGGCTGCGGCAGGAACACCTGGCGGAAATCACCGCCGTCTTTGCGGCCCTGCGGCCCGACCAGCGGATGCTGCTGTTTTGCCATGACCCGACCGCCCTGCCGTTTCTCGGGCGCGAGGAGGTCATTCGGGCCAGGCTGCCGCAAATCGAGCTGACGGTGATCGGCCATCTGCATTCCAACCTCGTGCTGTGGCAGAGCCGGCTGCTGGCGGGAATGCCGCCCCTGGGCGGCCTGGGCCGCGCGGTCCGGCGCTTCAGCACCGCGCTGAACCAGGCCCGTCAGTGGCGCCCCTTTCGCGTGCGTCTTTGCCCGGCGCTGGCGGGCATCGAGCTGCTGAAGGATGGCGGGTATTGCACGATTCAACTGGATCCCGAAGCGCGGCAGCCCCTCCGCTTTCAGTTTCACCGTCTGCGGGGCGCCGGGGCGGGCGGCGGGGATTACAAGAAGGGCTGATCCGCCCGGGGATCGCGGCCGGAGCCCGGAAACGCCTTGAGCCAGAAGGTGAACGCCACGGTGACGTCCTGGGGGCGGCCCTGGCTGTTGCGCACTTTGAGCGTGAGGGCGCCCGTCCAACTGCGCATGTCGCGATAGACGGAATATGCCTGCTCCTGCAAGGTTCCCGACCGGGCCTCGAACCAATGCACCGCCCGGAACCCCCAGTTCTCGTTCAGCCGATACTGGAGCGAGCTGCTGAAAAGGTTGTTGCCCCGTCCGTAGGCGGTGGGCTCGGGGCTCAGGTCATCCCGCAAATAAAGATGGCCGAAGGCCCAACTCCAGCGGGCGCCGGGTTGGAGGCCAAGGCGGGTTTGCGACAGCCGCAAATAGCCGTTCTCCACACTATACCGCAGCTCCGAATCGAGATGCAGCCATGAGCGCGGGCGCAGCGTGAGGTCGGAATACAGGTCGGCAAACGCGCCCTGCCTGGCCTGGCGCTGCAGGCGCCAGTCGGTAAAGACCTCCCAGTTGACCAGGTTGACCACCTGGTCGTTGCGTTTGGTCTGGAGTTTATTGCGCAACCCCAGGCGCAGCACATGCTGGCTGTCTATGGCATCTATGGCGTTGTAGTCGGGAAACTCAATCGGGAGCGGGCGCAGGCTGGCCAGCTCGTAGTCGAATTGCGGCAGCTCGCGCGGGCCGCGATAATTGGGCTGCGGGACGTAGGCGTAATTGGCCGAGGGTTGCAGGATATGCCGCAGGCCGTTCACCTCGAAAAAGCCGCTCTGCGCGTCCGGCCAAAGATGGGAGGCTTTGAAGGAAAGCTCGGCGCCGGTGTTGAACACGCCGCGCCAGCGCTCGTCGGTCGTCGCGCCTCGCTCGGTGGCCCGGCTGTAATAGGTGAGCCGCCCGCCCGCGCGGGGGGTGACCGTGAGCCAGCCAAAGAGCGTCTGCGGGAGCAGCAGTTGATGGTAGGTATCTGCGCGGGCCGCGGCGAAGTCGGGAGGGGAAACCAGGGAATTGGTCTCCACGAAAAGCCGGCGGTAGTAGCCCGCGGAACTCTCGCTTTCATAGTAAAGCGGCGAGTTGCCCAACTGCTGGCGGTAGCCCGTCAGCCGCACGTCGGGCAGGCGCTCGACGGTTTCGAGAAAGTCGTTGACCCGGGGCTGGACATAGGCATCGAGGCTGAAGTTGCGCCAGAACTTGTTGAGCTCGACGAATGTGCTGGGCTGCGGGTTCCGGCGGTACTCGTTTTCAAAGAACTCACGGATGATGTTGGTATCGCCCTGGTAGCGCACGACCGCCTGGGCGTACACATTGGTGGCGGGGTTGGCCTGGTAGGAGAAATAAACCCGCTGCCGGTTGTGCGGGCTGACGTTCTGCGAATCGCGGGCCTGCGGGTCTTGATCATACAGGTAGTAATACTTGAACGTCCCGTCGCCCCAGCGGCCCAGGTGGTAGTTCACGTCCGGCCCCAGCCCCAGCCCCCGCCGCACCCGGTAATCCACGTGCGCGACGCCGTCCAGTTCGTCGTTCAGGAAAAAGTTATAGCCGCTGAGCAGAAACGGCCCGAAGCTGCTGCGATACCCGGGGATGAACGTAAAATGATTGGCGCGGGGGGACAGCCGCCGCGAGTAATAGGGGAAATAGAAAACCGGCACCTTCGCCACGTAGAGCGTCGCCCCGCTCGCCACCACCTTATCCCCCGGGATGATCTTGAGGTGTCGGGCGCGAACCTTGATCGCCGGATCGGCCACATCATCGGTGGTGATGACGCCGTTGGTGGCCCGGTAGAGGCGGTTGGTCAACTCCAGGTGAAGCCCCTCCCCGGCGGCAAACACCGGCGCCTTGCCGGTGCGAAACTGCTCCGCGTTCAACTGCCGCGTTTTGAAATTGTAGCGGATATGCTCGCCGATCCACAACTGGTCTTCGTTCTGGAGCCGCACCTGGCCCTCGGCCGCAACCTCGCCGTTCTGCTGATTCACGGTGACCTGGTCAGCGGTCAGGAACGCGTTGCCGTAGCGGACCAGTACGCCGTTGGTGCCCCGGCCCAGGCCCGTCTGGAAATCAAACTCAGCGTAGCCCTCGTCGGTCAACGCCTCCATTTCCCAGGCGGGTTGCTGCTGCGCCCGGGCCGCGGAGGCCAAGGCCAAAGCGCCCAGCGCCAGCAGGAACATGAGCCGCAGTCGTGTCATTTGGTGCCGGGAGCTAAGCAGAAGCCGCCCGCCCTGCCAAGCGGCAATTCCGCCGCCCCGCGCGCCGTCCAAGCCCGGGCGGCCCCGGACTGGCACGTGAACTGCAGACGCTCGCCCTGGAATTGTCCTATGGCCGCCAAAGTCAACATGATGAAATTGCTCCAGGAGATCCGGGGCTTTGCCGCGATTACCAATCGGCGCCCGCCCCCGCGATTCCCCGGACTGCTGCTCATGCAAATGCGCGATCGGCGCGCCCAAGACAAACTGAGCCAGCGAAGGCTGAACATCACGATTGACACTCAGCGTGGCGTCGAAGCGCCAAACCCGGTCAGAATCCATCATCGGTAGCCAAATCCCGGCTTTGGCGCGGGAATCCACGCCCGAAAAAACACTTGCCCTCCTCACCCTTGCCTCGCCCTTTCCTCCGGGAAACCCCCGCTATTACATTAGCGAGAAAATGCCAGAGGTCTACGTGGAGGAAGCAAAGCCGGACGGAATAGGGGTCTCCCGGCCCGCCCGCCGGGTAAAGCTGCGCGACGGAGGAAGGAATCGCCGTGCTCCGGCCGGCGGGTTGGCTGAATGTTCAGCTTTTGCCAGCCGTGCCTTAAAATGAGGCAGTGCCGACGGGGGCTTGCGGGCGGCGACATTTTTTGCTGGCCGAAATTCGCGCTGGCCGCAAAGCTGGTTCCGCATGAATGATTCGCACCTTTCTGAAAAAGCGCCCGCAGCGAACCGCCCTGAAGATGTGAACACCGCACTCTTTGCGCAACTGGTCATGCAACAGTCCAGCATGGCCATGATGCTGTTGGGAAAAACTCCGCACCCCGCCTCCGGCCAGCCGGTTCGCGACCTCGAAGGGGCCCAGCTCTTCATTGACCAGTTGGAAATGCTGGAGGTGAAGACCAAAGGCAACCTGACCCCGGAAGAAACCGCGATCTTGAAACAGAGCCTGATGTCGTTGCGCCTGGCTTTTGTGGAATGTGTGGATGCCCCGCCCGCGCCGGCTCCCGACCCGGCAAGCGCCGCCACGCCACCCGGCGAAGCCGCCGCCGCCGCCAAACCGGACGCCCCCGCCGCCGCACCGTCCTCCGTTTCGGGCGAAGAGGAATCCCGCAAAAAATTCACCAAGAAGTATTGAGCAAAACACAGGCTCCGCGGGAATGGAGGCGCGGGGCGTGATGCGGAAGCGCGTGATTTGGATTGGCCGGGGAAGGCGGGCCCGGCAAAAAGCTGGATTCACGCAGGCGATTGTTCGTGGGTTCAGCCCGGGTATTTCAGGCGCCGGGCGGGCTGCCCGCAGTCCGGCGCACGAGCTCCGGGCTCGCATTTGACATTGAGCGGACATGAGCGATGTTTTCGGTGGGATAGTTGTGGGATTTGCTAGTAGGTTGTTTGGGCGCAGTCTGGCGAGGCTGCGCCTTTACTTCAGGCACGGGCGATGTGGATTGGAGGACGGCGGGTTTGCGTTCCTTGATTCAACCACGGACAGTGGCGGCGCGGGCTTCATTTGCCGCGGGTGAAGCCGGGAAGCCCGGCGCGCTGGCTGGTTGGCGCCCGGGGGGAACCGGGGCGGGCATCTGGCCGAGCGCGCGGGGCGAAGTTTCGACTGGCGGCGGCGGCGGGGGTCTTCTATCTTGCGTCATGGCAGTTAAATGCGGCGGTGTGAATAAAGCGTGGGCTGATAGGTCTAACCCGATAGTGAAGATAACGTAGTCGAGTACTATGAATGCAACAAAATGGTATGGAATGGTGACCGGAATGCTAATTCCGGTATTCGCTGGTTTCGCGCAGGCTCCCGCAGCCACTGAGGCGCCCGCGCCGGGCGCGACTGAAGTTGCGGTCCCGGCCAATCTCTCGCCCGGCGCCGCCGAAGTCATCCGGCTGGCCACCTCGGGGGTTGGGGATGAAGTGGTTTTGGCTTACATCCGGAATTCGCAGGCCCAATTCAATCTTTCCGCCGACAACGTGCTTTACCTCAAAGACCTTGGACTGTCGGAGGAGGTCACTTCGGCCATGTTGAACCATGACGGCACCCTGCGTGGCCAGGAGCAGTCGTATGCGCCCACCGCCGCCAGCGCGGCGCCGGCCGCGGCGGCACCCGCTGCCCCGGCCGCTCCGGCGGCCGCGCCCGCTGCTGCGCCGGCCGCCGCCCCTGCAGCGGCACCTGCGGCCGTTGCGGCTCCAGCGCCGGTTTATGTCGGCAGTCCGCCCCCGGACGTGACATATTTCTATGACAGCCTCGCGCCGTACGGCACATGGGTGCAATTGGATGGCTATGGCTGGTGCTGGCAGCCCACGGCGGTGGTGGTGACACCGGGCTGGCGGCCGTACTGCAATGGCGGCTACTGGGTTTACAGTGATTACGGCTGGTATTGGCAATCCACGTATTCGTGGGGCTGGGCACCGTTTCATTATGGACGCTGGCATCTGCATGCGCGCTGCGGCTGGGTCTGGCTGCCGGACCGCGTTTGGGGGCCGGCCTGGGTGACCTGGCGGACCGGTGGCGATTACTGCGGCTGGGCGCCGTTGCCGCCCTACGCGGTGTTTGATGTACATCATGGCTGGCGCTACAACGGCGTCAGCGTCAGCGCCGGCTTTGGTTTCGGTCTGGGCAGCGACGCTTTCCTGTTCGTCAGCTTTAACAACTTCTTCCACCGCGACCTTCGTCGGCACTGTCTACCGCGGTCCCGGGTGGGTCCGGTCTATAACCAGACGACCATTGTCAACAACTACATCGTGAACAACAACCGGATCGAAAACCGGGGGATTCCGGTTGATCGGTTTTCCTCCGCCCATCGCGGCCCCATTCCGCGGGCCACGGTGCGCGAATGGAATGACCGCCCGGATCGTATGCCCACCCGCGCCGGCTCGGTGGTTTATCGGCCGCAACTGAACGCGCCCGCGCGGACCAGTAGCATGGTCGCCCAGCGCGTGGACGCGCAACACCCGGCCATCCGGCACACCCCCAGTGCGCCGCCTGCGCGCGGCCAGGCCTTCGCCGGGGGAAACCGCACGCGCCCGGAGCCCTCCCGGCCGATCACCGGCACGAGCGGCACCCCGCCTTCCTCGGCGTCGCGCTTCCAATCTACGCCGGCTTCCGCCACGCCGGCAGCAACGCCGCCGGCCAATCGCGGTCGGACCACCTCGGACTGGACCAGTCGCCCGCGCGCCTCGTCCACCCCGTCGACGCCATCAACATCCGGCGCCGCCCTCGCGACGCCGTCCGGATCGACTTCCCGAACCGGGCTGACGTCCAGCAGCGCCCGGCCGTCCGCTTCGACACCAGCCCAGCCGTCAACCGGCGCCAGCCGAACCACGCCGTCGGCCCCGGGAACACGGAGCACCACCACTTCGACCTGGACCAGCAGCGCGCGCCCAACACCCGCGCCCGTCGCGCAGGCCGCGCCAAGCGCTTCCACAACCGTACCGCGCATCCCGGCCGGGCCGCCCGCCCCGCGCGCGCCCGAGGAGTGGAAGCAAGGAGTTCGTCCCTCACCCGGCTACCGATCGGATGCAGGATTGCCGTCTTTGTATAACACGCGCCCGGCCGCGCCCGCGTCCGCCGGCAACTCCCGGCCGGCGACGCCGCACTTCTATCAGCCCAAGACGCAGCAACAGGCGGCGGGTGTGCGCTCGCTGCCTTCCACCAGAAACTATTCGCCCGCCGGATCCGCTTCCCGCCCCTTCCGGTCGCCCTCCGGCTCCCGGTCGGGCCGGTAACGTTTGGCGCTTCGGCGCATCGGCGGCGCGGCTGCGCCGCCGCAGATTGCCCGCGCACGGAAAGCGGCGGCGGGCCGCCGTTGCCCGCGGGCACATTTTTACTCACCTTCCCGCGCGGCTTATGTTATAAAAAGAGGCATGAGACCGTTTTCGCCAGCAAAGCCCCCCCGCCGGGGAAGCCCGGGGCGGGGCCGCGGACACAACCCTGAATAACCTCGCGATGAAAGTTCTTATTGTCGGATCGACCGCCCTGGATTCCATCAAAACCCCCAAAGCGGAGAACCCGCGCCTGCTGGGCGGCTCGGCCAGCCATGCGGCGGTGGCGGCGAGTTTCTTTGGCCCGGTCCAATTGGTCGGGGTGGTGGGGCAGGATTTCCCCGGGCGTTACCTGCGGCTTTATCAGCGCCACGGGATTGACCTGGCGGGCTTGCAGCGGCGGCCGGGCCGGACGTTCCATTGGTCGGGCGAGTATGCCGCGAACATGAACCAGCGACGAACACTGCGAACGGAACTGGGGGTGTTCGAGCAATTCACGCCCGAATTGCCCCCCGCGTACCGGGACACGCCCTTTGTGCTGCTGGCCAACATCGCGCCGGGCCTGCAGCATCACGTGTTGAACCAAATGCGGCGGCCGCGGTTCGTGGCGGCGGACACCATGGACTTGTGGCTCAAGGTGGCGCGCTCGGAGTTGCTGCGGCTGCTCCGGCGGCTGGATCTGTTCGTGCTCAACGACAGTGAGGCGCAACAGTTGACCGGGGAGGAAAACCCGCTGGCCGCGCTGCCGCTGATTCACCGGCGGGGGCCAAAATACGTGGTCATCAAGCAGGGATCGCACGGCTCGATCCTGTCCGGGCCGCACGGGCGGTTCATCTGCCCGGCTTATCCGCTGCGCCGGGTGGTGGATCCGACAGGCGCCGGGGATTCGTTCATCGGTGGGCTGATGGGCTGCCTGGCCGCGGCGCGGGGGCCGGTCGAGCGCCATCTGCGGCGGGCGATGGTCTTCGGGAGCGTGGTGGCGTCGTTCTGCTGCGAAGGGTTCGGCGTGCAGCGCACGACCCGGGTCACCCGGGCGCAGATTGACGCGCGGGTGCGGGAACTGGAGCAGTTGACGCGCTTTTAATCAGAGGGCCGCTCCGTCGGGCGGGCGGGGGCGTTCCTTCTTCTTCAGGACCCTGACGTTGGCCTCTTCCTGGATGACCAGGGAATGGGGCGGCACGCTAGTGGTGAGGAAGACATTAGCCCCGATGGTGCTGCCTTCACCCACGACCGTATCCCCGCCCATGATGGTCGCGCCGGCGTAAATGGTCACGCGGTCTTCGATGGTGGGGTGGCGTTTCTGCCCGCGCAATTGCTGCCCCAGCGCCAGCGATTTGGCCACCAACCCCACGCCTTGATACATTTTCACATGGCTGCCGATGCGGGTCGTTTCCCCCACCACGGTGCCGGTGCAATGATCCACAAAGAAATGGGAGCCGATTTGGGCGCCCGGATGTAAATCCATGCCGGTGCGCGCGTGGGCCCATTCGGTCATGATGCGCGGGATGAGGGGGATATTCTTCGCATACAACTCATGCGCCAGGCGCTGCACTGCGATGGCCTCAATAAAAGGATAGGCCACGATCACTTCCTCGCGGCTGAGGGCTGCGGGGTCGCCATTGTAGGCGGCCTCGGTGTCCGTTTGCAGCAGTTCGCGGAGGCGGGGCAGGCTGGCGAGGAACTCACGGGTCAGGGCGCGGGCAAACGGGCGCAGGCCCTTCCCGGGTAAGTCGGGGGGCGGATGGTATTCGAGGCTCTTGGCAATTTCATTTTCCAGGCTGCGCAGCACTGATTCCAGCAGCGCGGCCGTGGTCGCCCGCAATTCCGAGGAATGCACCAGCTTCTCGTCGAAGTAGCCGGGAAAGAGCAACCGGAGCAGGTCGGCGGTGATCAACGCAATCGCGCGCTTGGAAGGCAGGTTCTTGCCGTCCCAATGGTTAATGCCGCCGGCGCTGGCATAAGAGGCCATCAGACGATCGGCGAGCTGGGTCACGTTTAACTGCATACCTTGAGTATCTGGCAAAGCCTGGCCGGGCGCAAGGCGTGCCCGCAGACGCCGGCCCGGCCCCGAACCGCCCGCCGCCTACAGCGCGGCGAGGATTTGCCGCACCGCCTGCGTGACGTCGTCGGCGGAAATAGCGGTCAGGCAGCGCAAATCAATCGGGCAGTGGCGGCGGAAGCACGGCGCGCACGGCGCGTCCGAGGAAAACAGCCGGTGGCGCGGATCGCCGGGCTGGCCGGGGCCGGTCAACGCGGGCGACGTGCTGCCAAACGGGACGACCACCGGAGTGCCCAGCGCGGCGGCGACGTGCATCGGGCCGCTGTCATTCGTCAGCACCACGCGGCAGAGCTTGAGCAGGGCCATGAGCTGCCGCAGGGAAGTCTGCCCGGCCAGGTTCAGCACCCCGCCGCCGGCGCGCCGGGCCACTTCCTCGCACACCGGCCAGTCGCGCGGGCCGCCGAGCGCCAGCCAAAGACAGTTGGCATCCTCGCGCACGACCGCGCGCGCGACGGCGGCGAAGCGTTCCGCGGGCCAGCGTTTGGCGAGGCCATATTCGGCGCCGGGACACAATCCCAGCAGCCGCCGGGACACCGCCAAGGGAGAAGCCTGCGCCTGGCCGCGCTTCCCCGGCAGGAAGGCCTCCTCCGTCTGGCGTAATTCGTCGGCGGTGACCTCCAGCCGGGGTGCGAGCGGCTCGGGATTGGCCCCCAGTGCCGCCGCCAGGTGGAGATAATCATGAATTTGATGGGAGGCGCGCGGCGGCGGGGAAACGGGGGCGCCCGCCGTGGAGGCGCCGGACCGGCGAATCAGCCGTCTTATTTCCCGGACCGACCGCTTCGCCATGCGCGCCTGGCCGGGGCGCGGGGGCAGCGGTTGCGTCAGCAGCCAGTTCCGCCAGGGCCGCGCGTACCCGATGCGCTGCGGGATGCGCGCCAGCCACGCTTCGAGGGCCGCGCGCGGCGAATTGGGCAGGAGCAGGGCGGTGGAAAAAGCCTCCGCGCGCAACCGGCCGGCCACCGCCCACGGGCTTTCGCCGGCGGCGCAGGTGAGCAGGCCATCGAGGCTTGGATGGTTTTGCCACAAGCCGGCAAGCTTCTCTTGCGTGAGCAAAACGAGGCGCGCCCGGGGCCGCGCTTCCCGAAGGCGCTGCAGCGCGGGCGTGGTCATCACCGCGTCGCCCAGCCAATTCACACCGCGGATGAGAATGCAGTCCGGAAGGCCGGCGAAGGAATGAGGCGGCGCCGTCATGCGTAATCCAGGTCAACCCGCCGGGCCGGAGGAGGCGACCGCCGCCGCTTCCGCGGACGGCGGGGCATTGGGGATGGCGCGGCGCCGGCCGGGGCGCGGCGGTTTCCAGCGGCGATGCACCCAGAACCAGTTGGCCGGGTCGCGACGGATCGCCGCCTCGAAGGCGCGGTTCACGTCGGCCATGATCGCGGCGGTGGAACGCGGCCGGCCGTTCTCGCGGGTGGGGATTTCCTCCCCCAACTCGATGCGCCAGCGGGCCAGGCCGACGCGGTAACAAATGGCGGTGATCAGGGGGCAGCGGTAGCGCAGCGCAAAGATGGCCGGCGCAGCCGAGGTGAGGCACTCATGCCCCAGGAACGGCCCGCGCAGCGCGCCGCCGGACTGGTCGGCCAGAAGCCCCAGCACGACGCCCCGCTGCCGCATGAAAGCCTTGAGCGCGTCGGCGTCAAACCGGCGCTCGAAATAGCGGCAGCCCGACCGCTCGCGCAGGGATTGGAGCAGGCGGTTGAGCGCGGGGGGGCGAAGCCCGCGGTAAGTAGTGGCGCATTGGTAGGCGGGCGCAAACTGCCCGAACCGGGCGTACAACTCGAAGTTGCCGAAGTGGCCGATGGCGCACACGACGCTGGCGGGCCGCGCGCCGGCGCGCACCGCAAAAAGGCGGAGATTACCCGCAAACTCCACATGCGGGCGCAGCTCGGCCAGGCTCATGGACGCGGTCTTGATCGCGCAGGCATAATTCTCCCCCAGGCGGCGGAAGTGCTCGCGCGCCAGCGCACGAAGACGGGCCGGCGATTGCTCCGCCCCGAAACACCGCGCGAGGTTGGCCAGCGCGACGCGCCGGTGCCGCGCATCCAGCCCGTAGGCCAGCCCGCCGCCGAATCGCCCAAGCCGCGCCACCACCGTCAACGGCAGCGCCTGCAACCCCGCCACCAGGGCGCGCGCCAGCAGATATAGCAGGGTATCCATGCCTAGCGGAAACAGATTTTGCGCACGCAATCCTGGAAGTCATCCGCCCCGCGGAGAATCTTGATCTCGACGCGCATAAAGCGGATCGGCAGGTCGCGCCGGTCAATCTTCGGAAAGCGCACCGCGTCCTTCTGTGTGGTGACGATCAACTCGGCCTGCCGTTTCTTGCTGCGGTTGATGACGTTGAGGATTTCCTGCTGGGTGAAGCGGTGGTGATCCGCAAACCGCTTGGAATACACCAGCTCCGCCCCCAGCGCGGTGAGGCTCCCCTCGAAGCTCTCGGGCTGCGCGATGCCGCTTAAGGACGCCACCTTGCGCCCCTGCAGCGACGCGAGCGGCAGTCGCTGGCCGGTGAACACGTCTTCCAGGTACAGCGGGTGATGTATGCACTCAATGATGCCGGCGGACGGGTTGAACTCCGCGATCCGCCGGCGCAACTCGGCGGTATCCCCGTCACTCTTGGTGATGAAAATCGTGCTGGCGCGCGCCAGGTGGGACGGCGGCTCGCGCAGGGTGCCGCGCGGGAGCAACTGCCCGGTGCCGAAAGGCTGCTGGCGATCCACCAAAACAATGTCCAACCGCCGCCCGCGGAGCCGCCAGTACTGGAACCCGTCGTCGAGCAGCAGCGTGTCGCAGCCGAACTTCTCGATGGCGTAACGCCCGCTCTTGACGCGGTCTTTGTCCACCAGCACGACCACGTCTTTGAGGTTGGAGGCCAGCATGTACGGCTCATCGCCCGCCATCTCGGAATCCAACAACAGGGATTTGCCGTCCGAAACGACGCGCGGCGGCGTGGTGTCATGCCGGAACAGCAGCTTGTTCAGCAGCCATTGGTGGACCGGGGTCGGCTTGGAACGGTAGCCGCGCGAAAGGATGGCCACGTTGCGCCCCTGGTCGCGCAGCTCGCGCGCGAATTTCTCGACCACGGGCGTCTTGCCAGTGCCGCCGACGGTCAGGTTGCCGACGGCAATCACCTGCACGCCGAGCGTCGAATCGCGCAGAATACGGACGTTATACAGGAACCGGCGGGCTTTGATGGCGGCCTGGAAAACTTTGGAGCACGCGTACAGCAGCCCGCGCATCAGTTCGGCGCGCTTGCCGCGCCGCTCCTCGACCACGACTTCTATGAAGAAAGTCTCTAGGTTCTCTGCCCACGCCCGAAGCCGCTCACGCATGCCGGGTCAATGTGCCAAAGCGCGCAAGGCGGGGCAAGCGCAAGGCGGCGCGCGCGGCTAGGGTTTGGGACCGATATCGAGCGAGACCAAGCCGTTGGCGATGGCGTATTTGGTCAGACCGGCCACGGAATGAATATTGAGCCGCCGCATGATCCGCTCCCGGTGCGTCTCGATGGTCCGAACCCCGATGTTGAGCTGGTCGGCAATTTCCTTGTTGCTCTTCCCTTCGGCAATCAGGACCAGGACCTCGCGCTCCCGGGGGGTAAGCTGGGCGAACGGCTCCTTCCGGCCGCCGCTGTTGATAAACTCGTACAGCGCCGCCCGCGCGATCTCCTCGCTGAAATACGGCTCCCCTCCATGCACGGATTCAATGGCCCGAATGACTTCCTCGGACGGCGCTTCCTTCGAAACATACCCATGCGCCCCGGCCTGGATGACGCGGAAGATGGCGTCCTTGTTGCGCTGCACCGACACCACCAGCACCTTGACCTGCGGCAATTCCTTGCGCAGCATTTCCGTGACCATCAGGCCATTCATGCCCGGCATGGAAATGTCCATTAATACGACATCCGGCTGCAACTCGCGCGCCTTGCGCAACGCCTCGTCTCCGTCCGCCGCCTCCCCCACCAGGCGCAGCCGCCCGGCCCGGGACAGGCAGGATTGCAGCCCCTTGCGCACAACCGGGTGGTCGTCAGCCACCAGCACTTTGATTGTCTCTTTTCTTGCGCTCACTTCTTGCGTTGCCAGCTTCGAAGCAAAGTCTATGCCCTCGCATCTTTACAGCACCCTATTCAACCGGAATCGGCCGGAATGTAAAGAATAAATGCGCCGCGCCCCAACCGGATTTCAGGGCCTTTGTTATCGGCGCCCGGATAGCGGCAGCTGCGGAGGAAACGACTCTTCAAACCCAAACCTTGAGCGGGGATTCCTGCGCGCCTGGCCTTCGGTCACCCGATACAGGTTTGACCGCGACGGGCCTTTCCCACAAGCTACGCGCATGGCAAACACCTTTGGGCACCTGTTTCGCATCACCACCTGGGGGGAATCTCATGGCGGCGGTGTCGGCGTGGTGGTGGACGGCTGTCCGCCCCGGCTGGCATTGACCGAAGCCGATATTCAGCCGGAGTTGGATCGCCGCCGCCCCGGCCAGTCGAAAATCGTCTCCCCGCGCAAGGAAACGGACACCGTCCAGATTCTTTCCGGCACGTTCGAGGGAAAGACGCTGGGCACGCCGATTTGCCTTTGGGTGAAGAACGAAGATGCCCGGCCTGAAGCCTATTCGGAGATGGCCCGCAAGTTTCGCCCGTCGCATGCCGATTATACCTACCAGGCCAAGTTCGGAATTCGCGCCTGGCCCGGGGGCGGGCGCACGAGCGCGCGGGAGACGGTGGGGCGGGTGGCGGGGGGCGCCATCGCCCGGAAGTTGCTCCGCGAGCGCTACGGCGTGGAAGTGCTTGCGTATGTCAAGCAGGTTCAGCGCATTGTCGCCAAAGCCGATCCCCAGCAAGTCCAATCCGAGGCGGTGGAAGCCAATATCGTTCGCTGCCCGGATCCCCTGGCCGCAGCCAGAATGATTCGGCTGATCGAGAAGACTCGCCGGGCGGGCGATACTGTCGGCGGCATTGTGGAAGGAGTGGCCCGGGGTGTTCCGCCGGGTTGGGGCGAGCCGGTTTTTGATCGGCTCGAAGCGGACCTGGCTAAAGCAATGCTGAGCTTGCCGGCCTCGAAGGGATTCGAGATTGGCTCGGGCTTCGGCGGCATTTTGCTTACGGGCATGCAGCACAACGACCCGTTTCGCGCCCGGGGCGGCAAAGTCTATACCACCTCTAACCGCTCCGGGGGGATTCAAGGCGGCATCTCGAACGGGGAAACCATCTATTTCCGGGTTGCGTTCAAGCCGGTCGCGACCGTGATGCGCGAGCAAGACACGGTGGACATCGAGTTTAAGAACACCACGCTACGCGCACGGGGACGGCATGATCCCTGCGTGCTCCCGCGGGCGGTGCCAATGGTCGAGGCGATGACCGCCCTGGTGCTGATAGACCACGCTTTGCGCCACCAGGCGCAGTGCGGCTAAGGACAAGGCATCACGGCGGTCGAGCGATAATACCGCCGGGCAGCCGTGTTCGTGATGGTAATTTGCCACAAACCGCCGGGGTCTGTCACCGTGTTGGTGCTGCCCGCCAATGCCGTCCAACTGCTCATGGGCGCGGCCACATTCGCACTGTCCACCACGTAGTATTGGGCCTGCGGCGTGCCCTGGAAGGTAATCGTAAACGTGCCGTCCCGGTTGTCGGCTATGCCCACGATCGCATTGGTCTGGCTGCAGGGCGCCAGACTCGTCACCACCTGGGCCAGACTGTCACTGCTGCCGGTAAAATCATTATCCCCGGCATACTCCGCTACAATCGTATTCGTCCCCACCGGCAAATCCGCCGTGCTGACACTGGCAATGCCCCCGGACAGAACATTCGTGCTGAACGGCTGGCTGTTAGCCCAAAAGACCACTTCCCCACTCGGCGTCCCTACCGCCGGCGGCACCGCGCTCACCGTCGCGGTAAACGTCACATTCGCTCCCGCTTGCGAGGGATTCTCCGACGAGACCAACTCCGTCACCGATCCCGACGCCGCCGTGGCCGTCACCGCATAGGCATAGCTCCCGTTCCCTACCCCCGCGCCATTATACCCCTTCACGTGCAAATACCAGGTTCCCGCCGCGCTGGGCACCGTCACCACCGTGCCCCCCGCCCACTGCGGCTCGGTATCGGTCCAGGTGTGGCTCGGCGAATTGTCCCACGCATACCGATAATACTCCACCTGGCCCGCCCCAAAACCGTTCACCGCCGTCCACGTCACGTTGCTGCCCACCGCAACCGTCCCCTGATCCGCCACCACACTGGATCCCGTCGGCGGCACCGACAGCGTCCAGCAGCTTTGCACCCCGGATGCGGCGCTATTCGCCACCGGAACCGCCTGGTCGCTCACCGTAACGCTAAACCCGCTATACTCGGTGTTCGCCACCAGCCCGCTCCAAACCTGCGTCGCCCCCGTCGGCCCGCTGTCCGCCGCTCCCGTGCGGCTGTAGTTGTAGCCCGTCGCCGGATTGATTCCCGAATGCGCATCCGTCCCGCTGCCCAATACTTCGATGCTCTCGGTCGTCACCGTGCCAAATCCCAGGCTAACCCCCGTCGGACTGCTGCTATCTATGCGAATGCGCCGGTGCGCCGTGTTGGCCGCCAACTGCCAGTTGCCCGCCGCATCCACACTGCGTATATGCAACCAATACTCGCCACTGGGCTGCGGCCCCGTCAGCGTGTAGTTCACCTGGCCCGCCCCATGCGTCTTGAGAGCGGCCGGTTCCGTGCTCCCCGCCTGATCCTGCACGATGGCATATCCGTCCAATCCACTGGTGACATCCACGGCGGCCGTCCACTGCCAGGTCAAATCGCCACTGCTGTTATACCAGTCCGTGTCACTGCTCCCCGGACTGCTCGCCCCCAAGCCCGTGACCGCCCCCGGCGCCGTGCCGTCATACCAAAACGCAAACGTGGCCGGCCCCGACTGATTCAACGCCCCATCCACCGTCTGCACCTTGAAATAATACGCCCCATCCCCCTGCGCCCCCGGCGCATAGCTGGTGCCCGCCTGGAATACCCCCGGAACCCCGTTGGGATCCAGTCCATAATAATACTTCTGCCCCCGAACCCCGGATACCCCCTCCCCGCTCCCCTGGCTCTCCACCCCCGAGGTCCAGCTAAAGACCGGCGCCGACACGCTGTTCTGCCATACCCCCGACGTCACCCCCGCCACCCCCAGGCTGCCCGGCTGGCTGGGCGCCGTGCTGTCGGTCGTGTAGAAACTCAAATGCGCCCGATCCGTCAGGGCCGTCCGATCCGCATTCGCAAACCGCGCATATACCCCGTGCCCCGTCCCGCCGTTCTCCACCTTGATCAATAACCGGTTCCACCCGTTGGATATGGTAATCGGCCCCCAGAAATCCGCGTCCGCCGATACCGCGCGCCCCACCACATCGCTGCCTACCACCCCTCCGTTCCACCAGACCTTGCACCCATCATCCGACCCAATCCCCAAATAGGCCCCCGCAATGTCCGATCCCTTGCTGTTCTTCACATACACCTGGCAATAGGTCACGGCGTTCTCATGCACCGCATTGTAGAACGGCGCCGCATTCAGGTTCACCAGGTCGTTCGTAAACGTGCCTTGCGCCCACTGCCGAACCCCGTAGGAATTGCCGTAGGCCACCCCCCCCACCGCCGCCGCCAATTCCGACTCGACCACCGATACCCCGCCATAGCTGCCCGCCACCTGGTCGGTATCTATTCGCAGTTGCCGATCCCCCACCGCCCCCTGCTCATACCAACCCAAATACGCCCAACTGCGAATCACCGCATTCGAGGTGCCCGGCGGCGTGGTGTAACGCACGGTCAGCGTCGGATACGGATCGCTGTTCTTCCAGGCCTTCCGATACGAGATGCTCGATTCCACCTCCCCCTTCATCAGCACGCCGTAGGGAAAATTGTAATTCGCTCCCGGCTCAAAGGTGTACAGCGTGCCGTCCGCCGGGTAAACCACTGACTGCGGGCTCGTGCCCACGCTGCTGTAGTTTCCGCCGTCTGCCCAAGGCGCGTTCCAAACCGCCGTTCCCGCATCCCAGGACTGCCCAATCCGGTAAATGTTGAGCGGATTGTCAACCAACGAGCTGTAGGTGCCCGCCGTCGCATAGGCAACGGTGAAGGTGGAACCGGAGACCATCGCCGCCGCCGGCATCGTCGCCATGGCCGCGTCGGCAGCCTTGAGGATGGTCCGCGCCGCCCCCGTGCCGGCGGTCGTGGTGTACCAACCTGTCCGGAGCGGAACGGCCTGATTCGCCGGGTAATAGATGGACCGCGCCTGCGTCAGGTTGTAGGGACCCCAGGCCGCCGGGTGGCCAATCTCGCCTCCTGAACTCACCGTCACTTGCCTGGTCAGCGTCGGCCCAAACCAGGTGTAACCATCGCGCACCATCCGCCAATCCGTCGTGTAGGTACCCGGGGTGGTAGGCGCCGTCAGCGTCACGGTAAAAGTCTTGTTGGCGCCCGGATTAATCTCCCCGCCTACATTGTAGCGGGTCGTGGCGGTGAAGGGGTCTGAATCGCCAACCGCCCCGAGTTTGAAATTCCGCGCGTCATTCCAGAGCACCCCCCGGTTGCGGAATGTAATATGAGCCGTAACCGTCTGGCCGGGAGTCATGGTGCTGGGAATATCATGGCTGACCAGTTCACATGAATAGTAGTCCCAGGTGGGCGTCACGCCGAAGTAATCGCAAACCCCCTTATAGGTTGCCCACATCGTGGTCGAACGGAAGAAGTTGTCTTGCAGATACAAGCCGTCGCGATCGCAGGTATCGTGAAAGGCCAGTTCGATCAGCACCGCCGCGCGTTTGGGGATGCGCGTCTCGGCCTGGCCGCCATTGGCGTCAATGGCGCCCCGGTTTCGCCAGGTCGCGTCCCCGTAGCGATTGCGAATCGCGTCCACAATGGCGGTGTTAATCGCCGTGGCGAGCGTCTTGCTGATGGCTCCCCACGAGGCATGTTCGGTGCTCGTATCGTAGTAAGTGCAAGTGCCATTCGGGCACGATGCGCCGGTGCAATCCCCCTGATAACCATTGCTGTGCAGGGAAATATAGATGTCCGTATTGTCGTAGTTCGAAGCGAGCCCGCGCGAGCGCAGCGAATCGCTCGAGGCGCTGACGCCCGCTTCTTGCAAACTGCACTTTCCGGTGGAACTCGCATACACGCTGCACGGATAGCCATTTAGCTTGAGCCAATATCCCGCCGACACGCGCCACCAAGGCTCGCCGCTGCCCGCGTGGGTGCCGTAGCTCTTGTTGAGGCACCGGCAAAGTTTCGTCACAGCCCCATCCTGCGCAAGATACTGCTGGAGGTACGTCATGATTTCCACGTTATGGTCATCCTCGCGACTCAGCGGCGCACAATAAACCGGCCGTTCAAAGGTATAGCTGGAGCCGGTCCAGACTTTTCCATGTCCGGGCGAAAGCGTGATCGTCTTGCCCGTCAGGCCAGCCGCTTTGGGAGTGGCCGCGGCGGACTTGGGCGGCGGAGCCGCTTCGGGAGCAAACGCCGGTGCGGGCGGCAGATAATCGCTCAGCAAGCGCCCATCCGCCTCGAGGCGGATACTGGTGTCCACCCCGAATTGCATGAGCGTGGCTCGCACCTGGTTGAAGATGGTTTCCAGGCGCAGATCATCCAGCCCCGCCGAAATGATTTCCTGGGAAAAAGCAACGGTGACGAACTCGGCTTCCGAGGTGTAGCGCTCCACTCTCGTGCCACCCGGCACGGCGGATAATAATCCCGCCGGCGGTGCCGCCAGCGCCTCTAATGCCGCCACGGCATCCGTAATGTCGTCACGGTTGACACCGAAAAGACCTCCTTGTTCGTTCTGGTAGAACACCAGGGCCGCCGGGCAGGCAAGGCGGCACGCGAGCATCAGTCCGCCAAGGAGCAAGGCCAAGCGCAGGGGGCGGGGAGCATCATTCAATTGTGGCAGAGGTTTGGTCTTATTCATAAGCACTATCGGTAACGCATTGGCATTTTATCGGTACAAGCAAAACGCGCAGGCTGACAGCGGGCGGCGTTTTTCCACGCCACGCCAACTGCCACGCCTTCGCGCTCGCCTATCGCGCGGGGTTAATTCTGCATCCCCGCCCGGCTAAGGGCAAGGATTAATTGCCGTGGACCGATAGAACCGCTGCGGGCTTGAATTGGTCACCGTGACCGACCACAGGCCATCACCGGCAGCCGCACTATTCGTGCTGCCCGGCAACGGTGTCCAAATCGGCAGCGGCGCGATATCCGGACTGCTGACCACGTAGTATTGAGCCTGCGGCGTGCCCTGGAAGGTAATCGTAAACGTGCCGTCCCGGTTGTCGGCTATGCCCACGATCGCATTGGTCTGGCTGCAGGGCGCCAGACTCGTCACCACCTGGGCCAGACTGTCACTGCTGCCGGTAAAATCATTATCCCCGGCATACTCCGCTACAATCGTATTCGTCCCCACCGGCAAATCCGCCGTGCTGACACTGGCAATGCCCCCGGACAGAACATTCGTGCTGAACGGCTGGCTGTTAGCCCAAAAGACCACTTCCCCACTCGGCGTCCCTACCGCCGGCGGCACCGCGCTCACCGTCGCGGTAAACGTCACATTCGCTCCCGCTTGCGAGGGATTCTCCGACGAGACCAACTCCGTCACCGATCCCGACGCCGCCGTGGCCGTCACCGCATAGGCATAGCTCCCGTTCCCTACCCCCGCGCCATTATACCCCTTCACGTGCAAATACCAGGTTCCCGCCGCGCTGGGCACCGTCACCACCGTGCCCCCCGCCCACTGCGGCTCGGTATCGGTCCAGGTGTGGCTCGGCGAATTGTCCCACGCATACCGATAATACTCCACCTGGCCCGCCCCAAAACCGTTCACCGCCGTCCACGTCACGTTGCTGCCCACCGCAACCGTCCCCTGATCCGCCACCACACTGGATCCCGTCGGCGGCACCGACAGCGTCCAGCAGCTTTGCACCCCGGATGCGGCGCTATTCGCCACCGGAACCGCCTGGTCGCTCACCGTAACGCTAAACCCGCTATACTCGGTGTTCGCCACCAGCCCGCTCCAAACCTGCGTCGCCCCCGTCGGCCCGCTGTCCGCCGCTCCCGTGCGGCTGTAGTTGTAGCCCGTCGCCGGATTGATTCCCGAATGCGCATCCGTCCCGCTGCCCAATACTTCGATGCTCTCGGTCGTCACCGTGCCAAATCCCAGGCTAACCCCCGTCGGACTGCTGCTATCTATGCGAATGCGCCGGTGCGCCGTGTTGGCCGCCAACTGCCAGTTGCCCGCCGCATCCACACTGCGTATATGCAACCAATACTCGCCACTGGGCTGCGGCCCCGTCAGCGTGTAGTTCACCTGGCCCGCCCCATGCGTCTTGAGAGCGGCCGGTTCCGTGCTCCCCGCCTGATCCTGCACGATGGCATATCCGTCCAATCCACTGGTGACATCCACGGCGGCCGTCCACTGCCAGGTCAAATCGCCACTGCTGTTATACCAGTCCGTGTCACTGCTCCCCGGACTGCTCGCCCCCAAGCCCGTGACCGCCCCCGGCGCCGTGCCGTCATACCAAAACGCAAACGTGGCCGGCCCCGACTGATTCAACGCCCCATCCACCGTCTGCACCTTGAAATAATACGCCCCATCCCCCTGCGCCCCCGGCGCATAGCTGGTGCCCGCCTGGAATACCCCCGGAACCCCGTTGGGATCCAGTCCATAATAATACTTCTGCCCCCGAACCCCGGATACCCCCTCCCCGCTCCCCTGGCTCTCCACCCCCGAGGTCCAGCTAAAGACCGGCGCCGACACGCTGTTCTGCCATACCCCCGACGTCACCCCCGCCACCCCCAGGCTGCCCGGCTGGCTGGGCGCCGTGCTGTCGGTCGTGTAGAAACTCAAATGCGCCCGATCCGTCAGGGCCGTCCGATCCGCATTCGCAAACCGCGCATATACCCCGTGCCCCGTCCCGCCGTTCTCCACCTTGATCAATAACCGGTTCCACCCGTTGGATATGGTAATCGGCCCCCAGAAATCCGCGTCCGCCGATACCGCGCGCCCCACCACATCGCTGCCTACCACCCCTCCGTTCCACCAGACCTTGCACCCATCATCCGACCCAATCCCCAAATAGGCCCCCGCAATGTCCGATCCCTTGCTGTTCTTCACATACACCTGGCAATAGGTCACGGCGTTCTCATGCACCGCATTGTAGAACGGCGCCGCATTCAGGTTCACCAGGTCGTTCGTAAACGTGCCTTGCGCCCACTGCCGAACCCCGTAGGAATTGCCGTAGGCCACCCCCCCCACCGCCGCCGCCAATTCCGACTCGACCACCGATACCCCGCCATAGCTGCCCGCCACCTGGTCGGTATCTATTCGCAGTTGCCGATCCCCCACCGCCCCCTGCTCATACCAACCCAAATACGCCCAACTGCGAATCACCGCATTCGAGGTGCCCGGCGGCGTGGTGTAACGCACGGTCAGCGTCGGATACGGATCGCTGTTCTTCCAGGCCTTCCGATACGAGATGCTCGATTCCACCTCCCCCTTCATCAGCACGCCGTAGGGAAAATTGTAATTCGCTCCCGGCTCAAAGGTGTACAGCGTGCCGTCCGCCGGGTAAACCACTGACTGCGGGCTCGTGCCCACGCTGCTGTAGTTTCCGCCGTCTGCCCAAGGCGCGTTCCAAACCGCCGTTCCCGCATCCCAGGACTGCCCAATCCGGTAAATGTTGAGCGGATTGTCAACCAACGAGCTGTAGGTGCCCGCCGTCGCATAGGCAACGGTGAAGGTGGAACCGGAGACCATCGCCGCCGCCGGCATCGTCGCCATGGCCGCGTCGGCAGCCTTGAGGATGGTCCGCGCCGCCCCCGTGCCGGCGGTCGTGGTGTACCAACCTGTCCGGAGCGGAACGGCCTGATTCGCCGGGTAATAGATGGACCGCGCCTGCGTCAGGTTGTAGGGACCCCAGGCCGCCGGGTGGCCAATCTCGCCCCCTGAGCCCACCGTCACTTGCTTGGCCAGCGTCGGCCCAAACCAGGCGTAGCCATCGCGCACCATCCGCCAATCCGTTGTATACGTCCCCGGAGTGACCGGTGCCGTCAGCGTAAAGTTAAAGGTATAGGTGT
>ERZ795051.326-NODE-326-length-75984-cov-6.452831_pt1 | contig 75984 bp, 79 predicted proteins | sample MGYA00375135_ERZ795051 | MGnify/ENA primary metagenome ERZ795051 (study PRJEB30180, sample SAMN05720222) | activated sludge metagenome | isolation source: Anaerobic digester | place: Japan | collected 2015-05-26 ... | reverse complement strand
AGTTTTAAATAACTGTTCGGCGAAACGCCGTAATGTTTTTTGAAGATTTTGGAAAAATAACTGGCATCGTTGAAGCCGACCGCTTCGGAAATCATTTGGACGTTTTTGCCGGTTCCGTGAATCAAATCCAGCGCATGTTCCATTCGGATTTTATTGAGATAATCGGAAAAAGTCATATTGAGTTCTTCCCGAAACAAATGGCTCAGATAATAAGTGCTGACGTAGACTTGATTCGCCACGGTTTCCAAACTTAAATTTTGGTGGTAGTTTTGTTTGATGTAGGCAATCGCTTTGGTCAAATGTTCGTTTGTTTTCTTTTGCGACCGGTGCTGGTAGATTACTCCCATAATCATTTCCATGACTTCGCTCGACATCAGGCACATCTCTTCAAACTTGATTTCTTCGGAGAACACTTTGGTATAGTCTTTGAGAATGATGGCCATGTCGGACAGCGGTGCCCCCGCATCGATACCGGCCCGAAAGAAGATGGTAATCAGCTCGAACAGTTTGGCTTTGATGATATCGAGATTGCCGGAAGAGATGGCAAAGATTTCGCCCAAAACTTCGTTGAGGATTTTCCGGGCGTTTGCGGTATTGCCGGTTTGAATCGAAGCAATCAATTCTTTTTCCGTTTCAATCGGATACCGTTGCAATAGGGATCGTTTCTCGATTTGCATCAGTTTGGAAGCCCGGAGTTTCTTTTCCTGAATCAATTCTCCGATTTCTTTTTGTTGCTTATAGATTTTCAACCTTTGGGCAAGAAATTTGCTTTCTTCTTTGCACATGTGGTTGACGATGATATTGAGCATCTGCGAAGCGCTGGTCATGTTGTCGCACGACAGCTGCTTGACGTTTTTCATGATTTCCTGGATTTGGTCTTCGTTCAGATGGGTGCCATGGGTGATTTTACGTAGTTCGTCCATGGCCAGTTCGTCCGGTTCCCACAGCAGGACCGGACCGCACGATAAACTGCCGATATATTTTTCCTCGAAAAAAATCGGAGCGCTGCTTTTGATCATGCAACCGCACTTAAAAATATAAGGTTCTCCGAGTTCCGCGGCTTTCAGCCCCGCATATTCCATCTGCTTTTTGCATTTAAGCAGGTTTTCGTAATCTTTGATAACTTCGCAAATACTTAAACGGGGATTGACACGGTAACTCAAAAGTTCGTTTCCCTGCACGTCATGAAGGGCAACATCGATTTTTGTCAGTTCTGCAAAATGGCGAAACAATTCTTTTAATTCCTTGAAGTCCAAAACCTGTGGCAGTGTTAAATTCGAGATCTGGACATTCATAATTTTCATTCCTCCCTGCCGAAAGACATATTATCGGTAAAATAGGAAAAGAAGACACTCGAATTGGACAACTCGATTGGTTTCACGGCTTTGGCGATTTGTTCCAGTTTGGCGATATTGTCGGGATGTGTCAGACATATTTTGGCTCCCATTCCGCTGGCGTTGCCGATGGAACGGACCTTGCCTCTAAAAGTTTCTGGAAGCAAACCGACGGAATAGGCATTGTCAAGGTTTAAGTAAAAACCGAAGCCTCCGGCCAGATAAACGGTTTCGATTTGGTCGAGGCTGATTCGCGCGGTTGTCGCCAGGGATAAAATCCCCGAAATAATGGCGCTTTTGGCCAACTGAAATTCGCGGACGTCTTTTTGGGAAAGATAGATCTCGTCCGTCACATAAAACACATCGTTCTTGATTTTTTTGCTTAAAGGGCTGGAACTTTTCTGTAAAGCTCCGCTACAATCAAGCAGTTTTTCTTTCCGCATAACCGCAATCAAATCCACCAGACCGCATCCGCAAATCCCCTTGGGTTTTCCCTCGACGGTTTTCAGTTTGACTTTGCCGTCGATCAGCTGCACTTCGTTGATGGCGCCGGGGATTGCGGCCATCCCGCAGGAAATCCTTCCCCCTTCGAAGGCCGGTCCGGCAGCGGTGGAACAGCCGTATAACTGTTGGCCGGTTTTCAAAATGATTTCGCCGTTCGTGCCGATATCGATCAAAAGGGCATTTTTATTGGTTTCGAGCATTCTACTGGCCAAGATTCCGGCTAAAATATCGCTTCCGAGATAAGCGCCGACGGAAGGCAGAATAACAATGTTGGTGATATAGGCATTCAGTTTGGTGTTTTCCAACAGAAACGTATTGGTGAAAACCGGCGTAAATGGTGCTTGGCCGATCGGAGACGGATCGATTCCGGCGAGCAAATGCGCCATGGTTGTATTGCAGGAAACATACATTCTTTTGATTTCGGTCAGATTATGTTTGCTTAAAAAATATTCGACTACCCGCACCAACTGATTGATGATGGTGTGGTGCAGTATCGGCAAATTTCCCAGGCGGCATTGATCGATCCTGGTAATGACATCGGCGCCAAAAGCCACCTGATGGTTGAAATCGGTAAAATAATCGCAGATGGCATAAGTATCCAAATCGACCAAATAACAGGCAATCGAAGTTGTGCCGATGTCGCAGGCGATACCGTATGCGTGGTTTAAATCTATTTCTATTTGTTTGATGAAATCATAGCCTTTTTCGATACTCATTGGGGTCAGTTCCACCACCGCATCCTCTTCCACCAGAGTTTGGCAGGCCAAGACGTTTTGGCTGTTAAGAATAACCTGGCATTTTCGGCATGTTCTTTTCCCCCCGCAATCCGCCGGGAGCACAAAACCGGCTTTTCGCAAAGCCTCCAGCAAATTGGTGCCTTTCGCAACCGCAATTTCTTTGGTTTCGTTTTCGGTCAGAACTTTAATTTTTCTCATAACAACACCATCGCAAAATAAGTTACGGTGCTTGGACCGTGGTAATATTTAAGCCCGGCCTTGGAGGCCAATTGATAAACATCGATTCCCACCGCTTCCAGGGAAGGGGTAGCTTCGCCGGGTTTTCGACACGTCGAAAGAGGATAAGTGCAGCTTGGGCAGAGGCTGCAGCCGCCTGCACCGAAGATGGCGTGAGGTACGGATTTCAGCTGTTTTTGCAGGGTTTTCAGTTTGGCTTCCATGATTTTTCGCCCCTGTTCCATCTCCTCATAATTGAAAACATCCGACAAAGTAATGACCAGATTAAATAAATAGCCCTTCGCAAAGGAAAGGTATTTGGTTATTAGCGGTTTCAAGTCGCCGATTCCGGGCGGGCACATCCAGTTGGTATTGTATTTTCCGCAGGCATTTCTTTCGCAATACTTGTGCAATTCGCTCGAAAAAACGAGCTCCCGAACGTCAATTTGGGAAAACTGGTGGAACTGTTCTTGCAAAAATTGCTCGACTTTGGTGTCCATTTTTGCACCCCCTTTGAAAATTATCAAGCGACTTTTTCATATTTGTACTTTAAAAAAATTATAGCATCATACCTACCAATTGTCAAGCACAACCGTAAAACGTCCGGGAACCGCTGGGAAAAATAAAAAAAACACCGTAATAAATGCGGTGTTTTTGCCTTGCTTAAGCAATTTTCAACAGCCACCTGATAAAAAGCGTGAACCGCTTTCGCCAGGCCGATTCGTGATGAATGCCGTTCTTGTCGATTTCAACCTTTAAATCGGTTGTTCCGAGTTTGCGCAATAATTTCCCCATCCGGATAGTATCGTTGGCATAACGGATTCGGTAGAATAGTTTATTTGATTCTTTTTTCCCCGCATCCAAATAAACCCGAATTTTCGGTACATGGTTTGTCTTAACAAAAGCAAAGATTTCTTTTGACGAGAACCAGAATGCCGAGGAAAAACAGCCGACGGCTTTAAAAATCTTAGGATACCTGTATCCCGCATACAAACTGATCAGTCCCCCCATCGAAGAGCCGGCCAAAGATGTTTCGTCAGGCAAAGTTGGGTAGCGTTCGTCAATCAAAGGTTTTAAAGTTGTGACAATCCAATTGACATATTCTTCGCCGCCTCCGCCCAAATCGTCCTTTACCAAAGGATTGTTTTTTCGTTCCCAAGGCGAATATTCGGTACAGCGTTTTTGGGGATGACAATCGATTCCCACCACAATTATGTTTTTTTGATATTGTGTTTCAATGGCATCCAAAGTCGTATGAACATCCCAAACAGCTTTTCCGTAACTGGCTTCGATGTCAAACAAATTGTGGCCGTCATGCATATATAGCACCGGATAGCGTTTGTTTAAATCATTCGGCAGGTATACCCGAATGATTCTTGGTTCGCCCCGAATTTCTACGGTAAAACGTTCGATTTTTCCCATATTTTTCCCTCCTCAAGCAAGATTATATCACAAAAAGAAAATAAGCAATCCAAAACATAAAAAAGGACAACATAATTAGGTACATTATTTGTTTGCTTCAGTTTTATTCTTGAAAAATTTGCACCTATAAACTAACCAATTTAAAAAAAGCAAAAAAACACAAAAAAAAGGAACTTTTTTTTGAAATGTCAAGAAAAGTTCCTGTTATAACATCAGAGTTTTTATTTTATCAAGGGAATTAAGTCCAGCCTGTTTCAACAATACATAGGCATTGAACTCAAAATTGGTATGACCGATTAACCGGTAAAGCAAGCTGAAAACATCCGCCAAATCGCTTTTTTCGGTTTTATCCGCCATATAGCAGATGGCGACAAACTTGGCAAAGAAATAACCGGAGAAGATTCCGAAGAAATAATCTTCATAGGTTCCGAAACGATAATTGATCGGAAAATCTTTAAAAATCAAATGGTTTTGCAGAATTTTTTCGAACCAACAGTCGAATTCGCCGAACCGTTCGTAAAGGGAGTCTTTCCATTTTGCCAACACGGTCGCATCGTTTACGCTTTCCAAATTATACAGTACTTTAGGAACGATTGTTTGGAGAGCCTTGCTGGAGGGGCTGAATTCGTTTAACCACTTGGTTCCGATTTCCAAAATCAAAGCATAATCCCGTTCAGGGAAAGGCAATCGCAAAATTCAAATCGTTAAAGATGCGATTCAATAAACCGATTTGCTTTTGGGCTTTCTGTACGGTAATTTCTTTGAAAAAAACACCGAACATCGACAAACGGCTGTTTAAGGACAAAGACCGGTTCAGTAAAATTCGGTAACTCAATTCTTTTAAAACGCTTAACCAATCCTTTGATTCAGGCGGCAAATGGTAAGCGGTGGGACGGATTTTTTCAAAGGTGATTTCCTGTTCGGAAAAGGTCAAAGGTTCCGGAGAATTGAGCAACAGTTCGATTACTTTTTCGCAACTGTTCGAGCAACAACATTCCAAACAGGTGGTCATTTTTGGCGCTCTAGGGATAGTACTGGCAAATCGCCGGAAGAATGCTTTCGCCAAAGTTGGCGTGAAGCAGACAGTAGCCGTTATCCATGTGAAGCGGACAATCGCCTTTTTCGTTATGGGCGACTTTCGCAAAGCACTCGCGCGAAGGATAATGGTTGATTGCAAAAGTTTCGTTGATTTTTTCTTTCAAATCTTCGGAACAGTCAAGTTCGTGCAATCGGCAGTATTCGTTAAAGGAAATGGTAACATCCCAGCCGATACAACAGCTGTTGCGACAATTTCCTCCTTTGCAGGAAAATTGCGGATAATAACTAGGGATTTTGTATTTGTAAGTCGTTTCGGTCATGGGTAAATTAATCTCCTTAAAACTCCTTTGAATTTTTTACAAAAAATTATATATCAACGATTTTTTGTTGTCAAATATTTTGAAATATAATTGATTGCATTTTTCGCCAAATCCAAGTATAATGGATTTAAATAAGGGAGAGAGAAAAATGATTAAAAAAATCAGCGGCACATGGTTTGAATTTGAACATCACAATCCGATCGAAGGAAAGTATTACAACCCGGATTTGGTTTCTTTTTCCGAACAACAATGGCGGGAAAAGATCGACGAAATCGCCGATTTTGGGATGGAGTATATTGTCCTTTTGGCGATTGCTTTGGACAACAAAGCTTATTTCCCGTCGCAGGTCTATCCGTTAAGCAACCATGCCACTCCGAATTTAATCGAAGTGCTATTGGATCAGGCTGACAAACGTAAACTCAAAGTATTTTTAAGCGTCGGCTATTTCGGCGATTGGCGTTATGCGATAAGCAACATGAAAAATTCTCAGGTAACCAAACGGGCCTTTTTGGCAATTCGGGAGGTGTACGAATTAGCCAAAGGTTTTGACAGTTTTTACGGTTGGTATTTGCCGGACGAAGCCGAAATCAAAGGCTATTTCAAACCTGCCTTTATCAAATATGTGAATAGGTATGCGGAATTCTTGCGTTCGATTGATCCAACCAAAAAAATCCTGATTGCCCCGTTTGGAACCAATCAAGTCAAAACCGATGAGAAATTCGTTGAACAGCTTAAAAATCTTCCGGTCGATTTTGTCGCCTATCAGGACGAAGTGGGAGTCCGAAAATCTAGTGTTCAGGAAACCGGTCAATATTATGCGGCATTAAGAAAAGCTCACGACCAGGCGCAGGGCCCCGCTTTATGGGCCGATGTCGAACTGTTCACTTTTGAAGGCGAAACCTATCAAAGCCCCCTGCTACCGGCCGATTTCGAACGTATTTTGGAACAATTGAAACAGGTTTCCCGCTATGTCGATGTCGTGCTGGTTTACCAATACCTCGGTTTAATGAACCCAAGCACAAGCAATGCCAAAGCTGGCAACAGTATTATGTCCCAAAAACTGTATCACGATTACTTGAATTGGCTGAAAGAAAGGGAAAACGGCAATGAATAAGTTCAACAGACTGAAAACCGAAACTAGGAATCCTGTATCGATGGAAATCGACCAAATGTCGACTTTGGAGATGTTACAGGTTATCAACCAAGAAGATATCACGGTACCCCTAATCATCCGGGATAATTTAAATCAGATTGCCCAGGCGGTCGATTTGATTTATGAGCAGTTAAAAGAAGGCGGATCATTAATCTATGTCGGCGCCGGAACTTCCGGTCGGCTTGGTTTATTGGATGCCTTCGAATGTCCGCCGACTTTCGGGGTATCTCCTCGGATGGTGCGGGGAGTGATTGCGGGGGGAGAAAAAGCTCTGCTCGGGGCAGTGGAAGAAAACGAAGATGCTTACGAAGAAGGTAGGCTTGCTATTCAAGAAAACGGAATAACCGCTTCGGATGTCGTTGTCGGCCTCTCTGCAAGCGGACTCACTCCTTTTGTTTTGGGTGCGCTGGATGAAGCAAGCAACCGAAAAGCTAAAACGATGGCCATCATCAACAATCCCAATCCGGACTTAGCGAAAAAGTGCGATTCGGTAATTGTGTGCGAAACCGGTCCCGAAGTCATCACCGGTTCGACCAGGATGAAGGCCGGCACATCCCAAAAGCTGATTCTGAATATGATTAGCACCTCGGTCATGATCAAACTCGGGAAGGTGTATCAAAACCTGATGGTTGACGTGAAACCGACAAACCAAAAACTGATTAATCGATCGATTAATATTATCGCCGAAGCAACAGGTGAAAGTTTCGAAAAAGCCCAAGAAACTTTCCTGAAAACACAGGACGTAAAAGTTGCCATCCTGATGCTTAAAGGAAAACTGAATCATTCAAGCGCCGTTAAGTTGCTTGAGGAAACCGGCGGAGTGATTCAGGCTGCCCTCAACAAAATCAGGTAAAGGCGACAGGTGGCCTTATGCAAAACGATATGTCTGACTACAGAAATTTTGACGAAGATACCATGGGAGCCAGAAAACGTTGGTTGACCAAACCGGTATTTGAAAGTTTCAACTTATGGGAAAGCATCCCGAAATCAAATATAAAATATCAAGGATACGGAGAATTCGGTTTATTTTACGGTCTCCTTGAAGGCCGGACCGTCTTCGGAAAAATCGCCACAAACATTTTTACCGAAGATTATCGTCCCCGCCCGATGGAATCGTTGCACCTAAAACCTCTTGTTTCCGATTGGCATGCCTATAACCGGATTTCCATTTGGGTTTATCCGAAAGCGGAAGGATTTGTCAATTTTTACTCGCATTACTTTATCAAAAACGATAAAAACTCCACCTTTACTCATACCGAAAGTCTAATTCCGAACAGATGGAACCGCGTGTTGTTTGAATTTGACGAAGAATTTGTAACGGTTGATTTGTTGGGTCTTGCCTTTTTCCATATGGGTGTTCCAGACGAAGCCAAACCTAAAGTTGAATTTATTTTGGGCGAACTTGTTTTGGAACGGGTTGAACCCGATTACGACCATGGCTGGTCTTTGGGTAACCGGATTGCTTATTCCCACTGCGGCTATTTGCCGTATGCGAAAAAAACCGCGCTGGTTCAAAACAGCGAAGAAGAAGTTTTTCGTTTGAAAAATGCCAAAAACGAAACGGTATATCGGGGTGAGGTCCAAAAACTAACGACGACACTCGGGGACTTCCGGGTTTTGGATTTTTCTTCCTTTACCGAAAGCGGACTGTATTATTTGGAAATCGACAACATCAAAACTTCCCTTTTCCCGATCGGTGACAATCCGTTTCATTCAAGCATCGAAAAGAGTTTGACCTTTTTATTTACTTTACGCTGCGGAGACGATATTTTGGGCGTTCACAGCCCATGCCACTTAAACAGTTACACAACGCATCCCGACGGCCGGATGGTACCGAACTTCGGGGGCTGGCATGATGCGGGGGACGTGTCGCAATTCGAAATCTGTACTGCCGAAATAGCCCATGCCTTACTCGATTTGGCGGATGCGTATCGCGACACTGATTCTGCTTTTGCCCAAAAAATATTGGCGGAAGCCCGTTACGGGATTAACTGGCTGCTCAGAACCCGTTTCGGGGATGGCTTCCGGGCCTTGGCGGTAGAGTATTCGATTTGGCAGCCAAATGTGGTGTCAAGCAAAGAAACAATCAATTTAAATCAAAAAGGAAACATCCGAAGCATCGCCGAAAACGGCGCCTATGAAAACTTCCTTGCTTCCGGTGCGCTTGCGAAAGCGGCTCTTGCTTTTAAAGAACTTGACAAAAACTTTTCGTCCTGGTGCCAACGGACTGCCTGCGAAGATTTCGCTTTGGCTATGGAAGGTTACCAAAAGGGCTGTCATACCAAACGGTGGGGAGTGATTCCGAAAGCGCAGATTTGCGGGGAAGCGGCCCTTGATGCAAGCCTGATTTACCAATTGACCGGTGATCAATCCTATTTGGATATCGCAAGCCAGATGGCTGATATCGTAATCAGCTGTCAAGAACAGGAATTAAATCCTGCATGGGATTATCCTCTTCGGGGTTTTTTCTACGAAGATCCCGACCACAAATATCTTTTAACCTTTGAACACCGGGGCCACGAACAGTCGCCTATTCAGGGCTTGATAAAACTTTTGACCGTCGCTAAGGACCATCCGAATAAGGGAAAATGGGAACAGGCGGTTAACTTGTACAAAGAGTACTTGGAACGGACCGCTTTTGCCACCACTCCTTACGGAATGCTGCCTGCTCATATATATATCAAAGGTAAAATCAATACTCTCCGCTTTACCGTTCCGGCCGGTTTCAACCAAGATAATTTGGCAGAATATCTGAACCGCCAAAGCGAAACCGGAGTAAGAATCGGGGAAGGAGTATATTTAAGGAGATTTCCGATTGCGATTTCCCGCCGGGGTTTCCATGCCACGCTGTTAAGCAAAACCAAGGCCTTATCGCTGATTGCCCGGTACTTAAATGATCAAAACTTAAAACAAATGGCAATCGATCAGATCGAATGGGTTCTCGGTAAAAATCCGTTTTCTTCTTCCACGATGTACGGCGAAGGCGAAAACTTCCATCCTTTATATGTCGCTTTTTCCCGCCAATTAATCGGAGCGCTTCCGGTCGGCATCAAAACCAAAGCCGAAACGGACGAGCCTTATTGGCCGGTAGGAAATAATGCGGTGTACAAAGAAGTGTGGGGCCATACCACGGGCAAATTTTTGTGGGTCTTGGCTGACATTTTGAAAATGAAATAATACGCAAAACAAAAAACGGCTTCTCTTTGAGAAAGCCGTTTTTTGGGAATGAAGAAAAGAAAATTATTAAGGTGTGTTTTTGGCGCGTTTGTACTGGAAAGGCCATTTCGGGTCGAATCCCAGCTCGTTTGCCTGATTCAAAACTATATAAGGATTGCGTAGAAGTTCTCTTCCCATATAGATAAAATCAAGGTTTAAATCGTTTAGGGCCTTTTCCGCAAACCCAACCGTGCAAATTAAACCCCCTCCGGTAACAGGCAGATTGGTTTTTTCTTTGATAGTTTGGGCAAACGGAAGCTGATAACCGGGATAGGCATTGATTTTGGCATTCACTACGCCGCCGCTGCTGACATCGACCCAATCGATTCCCGAATCTTTGACGGAATTGATTATTTCGCACAAATCATCCACATGATTTCCTTCCGGATGGTATTCTTCGGCCGAAACGCGAAGCGAAAGAATTTTTTCTTTCGGCCAAACCGAGCCAATCGCTTCGATTATTTCGTGCAAAAAGCGGGTGCGGTTTGGTAAACATCCTCCGTATTCGTCGGTCCGTTTGTTGGCCAGGGGCGACAAAAATTGGTTGATCAAGTAACCGTGGGCACCGTGAATCTGAATAAAATCGAATCCGGCGCAATCTGCGCGGATAGCGGCTTGCCGAAAACTTTCGACGACTCTTCGGATATCCGCTTTGGTCAGTTCGGCAGGCAGCTGCATCGTTTCGAAAGCCAAGGGCGACGGGGCAAAAATCGTTCCGTTCGTTTGGCTTTTCCTTCCCGCATGATTTAACTGAATGCCGATTAAACAGTCGTATTTGCGAACTTCCTCGACAATGCGTTTTAAAGGCGCAATTTGGGAATCGTCCCACAGTCCCAGGTCCTGTTCGGTAATGCGCCCTTCCGGCAAAACCCCGGTTGCTTCGACCACAATCGTTCCGACTCCGCCGACGGCGCGGGTTAAGTAATGCGTCAGATGCCAATCATTGGCTAGACCGTTTTCAGCCGAGTACATGCACATCGGTGCCATCACCAGGCGGTTTTTGATTGTTTTGCCTTTCAGTTCGTAAGGCGAAAATAGTTTGGACATAGATACCTCCTGTTGCTGACTTTATTTTACTAAAAAAGTCTGCTTTTTTATAATGAATTTACTCTTTTTTAGTCGGCAAAGGAAATATAAATGTCGCCGTTGGAAGTATCAAGAATTATTTTTTTGGCCAAGTTTTCGTTGTTGAGTTCGGCGTTTCGGCTCTTGACGCCGTTGACATAGTAATTGCCGTTGGTTGTGGTCATACTGACAAAGTAGTCGTCTTTTTTTCCTTCGATTTCGACATTGATCCGACCGTTGGAGGTGTCGCATTTTAAGTAAGGAGTTTCCATTTTCTCAACTGTAATCCGGCCGTTCGAAGTTCTGAGCTTAACCGATTCTTCGGCTTCCACACCGTTTGCAACGACGGTACCGTTGGAGGTCGAAACATCGATTTTGATTGCTTCGACATCGTCGAGAACAATCCGCCCGTTGGAAGTGTTGCCTTTTAACTCTTTAAGCTGAATATCGCTGATTTCCAACCGACCGTTGGTAGTATCCAGTTTTAAATTGATCAGCAAATCTTTCGGCAAATACAGGTAGAAGCGGTTGTAATCGGGATTCATCAGTCCTTTGATCCAATCCCAGCTGAAGCTGAATAGTCTGAACCGAATGGTTTCGTCATACAACAGCTTGTTGCCTTCTTTTTTCTCGGTAATGTAGCCGTTTGGGGTATTGTAATAAGTGACGACGATTTCGTCGGTTTCGCTCGGAAGCACATAAAGCGAGCGGTTGAATATTTCAACCGACAAATCCGTCAAATCCTTCCACTCTTCTTTGGCAATGCATATCGTGATTTTTTCAAAATCTTCTTCGCCTTGGGCAAACGACCGCAGTTCGTTTCGGGCAATGAGTCCGAAAGTAACCGTGGTTATTAACCCGAGGACAAAAAGCAACATGGCAATCCAAAATAAACGTTTCATTTTACTTGCCTCCTTTCTTGAACAATTCTTCGATTTTTTCGTACAGCAATTCCAGTTTCGTGCCGACGTTTTGAACAACGTACCAAATAAACGTTATCGCAAACAACAAAATGCCTAAATGAACGGCGATATTGCCGAGATAGTAAAGCGTGGCTGAAACGGATAGTTGGGCGCTAATCGTCATCACCATGGCGATGATACTTCTCACAATGCCGTTAATGCCGAAGATCGAAAAACCGACGCCGAAGAAAATCGAGAGCACGAGGGCTCCGATAATCAAAACCCGACCGAGTATTTTGACTCCTTTGTCAAAGGTTTGCTTCAGTTCGAAGTTTTTCTTTTCTTTGACGTTGCCTACGAAATCGCTGTCTTTCTTGAGAGTCCGCACAATCTTGTCAATCGAACCCAATTTTTCAATAAAAGCTTCTTCATTTTCGCCGTTGTCCAACGCGTCCTGAATCAGTTCTTCGTAATAGTGGATGATTTCTTCCCGTTCCGCGTTCGGAAATGATTCTAAAGCGTTGTCAAGGCGATACAAAAATTCCCTTTTTCGCATGTTTAATCCTCTTTCCTTAAAATATATTGATAAATTAATTTGATCTCCTCAAAGTCAGCCTGACTTTCGGATAATTTCACCCGTCCTTCTTCGGTAATTCGGTAATACCGTCTTAAACGGGACTGGTGTTCTTCGGTATAGGTTGTAACTAGTCCTTGGGCTTCAAGGCGTTTCAGGATCGGATAAAGGGTCGATTCCGATATTTCGAAAACCTGGGAAATATCCTGAATGATCTTGTATCCGTAGGATGCTTTAAACTTCAATGAAGCAAGCACCAATATTTCCAAAAAGCCCTTTTTCAATTGGGCATCCATAAAATACCTCCTAACGTGTAATACTATACAATATATAGTATTATGTGTCAAGCAATATGTTAATTTTTTTGCAAAAACGCTTTTTGGTCACTGGAATTGATTGACAATAACGGTCTTGGCTGTTATAATTAATAAAAAAGCGAAAGAAGTGTTGACCGGATGGAACAAAAAGACATGGTATATATGATTGCGGAAAAAGGAATCGGACGGAGAAAAATCATTTCCGTCGTTTTGGCAATTATTGCCTTACTGGTTTTGGTGCTTCTTGTGGGCGATTTTTCCCATTACCAGTTGTTTACGGCAGGGCTTTCGATTTTGGCGGTTACGGGCGGTATCCTTTTATTGTTGCTGATATGGCACATTGTAAGACCCAATGTGGTGGTTGACCATGACGGAAAAAGGGTTTTTATTCACCGCTTATACAAAACCGAAGCCATCGCCTTAAGGGATATCGATATGGTTTTCAGTCGGAGGTTTTCCTGGGAAGTCTTTCAGATTACTACCGGAACGCTTTATATCGTCACCCGAAACCGCGGGATTGTCAAGGTTCGCAACGTCAAAGAGGTGGACCAAGCCAAAATGCGGCTCATCATTCTAATCAACAATTACAAACAATTGTTCAGAGAAAGCGACTAATTCTTTAATCCGTTCGTATCCAAACGCAACGGATTTATTTTTTTTTAAAAAACTGCTTAGAATTCGGCCTGAAATGATATAATTATAAAAACTTTTGAAAAAACAGTCAGAAAGGAAGACCCCGTATGGAAAACGTAAAGCAAACCGTCAAAAAGCCCCATGCGCTTGTGAGAATGTTAAAATACTTAAAAGACAATGATCCAGCAATTATTTGGTTCTTTGTCGTTTATACAATCTGCTCCTCGATTCACCCGGTTGTGGGAGTTGTCTTTCCCAAATATTTGATTACGCTTCTTTTGGGAGAAAATGTCGTCATCAATTCCGTTTTGTTCGTGGTCGCAATCTTTTTTCTAATCAGCGCCGTTACGAGCTTTTTGGAAAGCTATACTTTTTACGCTTCCAATACGCGGATAACCTACTTAAGGATTCGCTATCTGTTTATCCAGTTTAAACTGTTTCTGACAATGGATTACAAATATGTTGAAGATCCGACCTTTGGCAACGAATACGAATTGGCTTTTGAAGCGTGTTCCTCCAACAATAACGGGATTGAACAAATCTACCACAGCATGTTCGAAATCGTGGCGAAAATTCTTTCCATCATCATGTACGTCGTTTTGGTTTCCATGCTTACGCCGTGGGCGTTCTTGGCCATTTTCTTAAGCGTCATCGTCGGCTATTTCACCAGCAAATTTGTCGAACGCTACCGTTATTCCAAAAGGATGGAATTGGCCCATGCCAACCGGAAAACCCGGTATTACAACGAAGTGACCTATGATTTCAAATTCGGAAAAGATATCAGGCTTTACGGATTGGGCGAAAAAGTCATGGATTGTTACAGAAACGAAATCTTTAATTATCTGAAAGTATTCCGCAGAATCAAAAACAAAGAATACGGTTGGGCTTTGTTTGACTTGTTTTTTGTTTTGCTAAGCGACATTACCGTTTACGCCTTTTTGATTATCAAGTACCTGGAAGGAATGGACCTGGCCTCCTTTACGATGTATCTTGGTGCATGTCTTGCCTTAAGCACTGCCCTTAAGACCATCATCGGCGACTTAACGGTCATGCGCAACGAAATGCGTTATGTCAAAGATTTCTTCCGCTTTATCGATACGCCGCTTGTAACCAACGACGGAACGCTTCCCCCTCCCGAAGACGAAACCTTGGAAGTGGAATTCCAAAACGTCAGTTTCAAATACCCGAAAACCGAAAAATATATCTATAAAAACCTTAACTTAAAAATTGCCAAGGGCGAAAAACTGGCCATCGTGGGAGTCAACGGAGCAGGAAAAACGACTTTGGTGAAGTTGTTGACCAGACTTTTCGATGTCGAAGAAGGCGAAATTCTCGTGAACGGCGTCTCAATCAAACAATACGAATTGTTCGGCTATTTGTCGATGTTTTCGGTTGTTTTCCAAAATATCAATATCTATGCTTTCCCGGTAAGGCAGAACGTCACGATGGGCCATGACCGGACCGACGAAGAAGTTTGGGACTGTCTGATTAAAGCGGGGCTGGAAGAAAAAATCGCTTCGCTTTCCGGCGGACTCGACCATATGTTGTTGAAAGTAATCGACGAAAACGGGGTGGAACTGTCCGGCGGAGAAAACCAGAAATTGGCGATTGCCCGCGCGTTGTTCAAACAGGCCAAAATGATTATCCTCGACGAACCGACTTCCGCTTTGGATGCTTTGGCGGAAGCGGATATTTATCAAAGGTTCAACGAACTCGTTTCCGACAAAACTACCATCTATGTTTCGCACCGGCTGGCCAGCACCAAGTTTTGCGACAAAATTGCTTTTTTCAACGAAAACGGCTTGGTGGAATATGGTACCCATGACGAACTGATGGCTTTGGAAGGCCAATATTACAATATGTTTGTTACCCAAGGCAAATACTATCAGACAGAGGAGAACGACGATGAAACGGTTGCGTAGTTTTTTCCTATTTATCAAAATTGCTTTTAAAATTTCTCCGAGTTATTTTGTTCTGTTGATTTTAGGGGGACTTCTTTCCAGCGGGCAAATTGTCGCAAATGTTCTTTTGCCGAAATATTTGGTCGACGAACTCGTTCGGCTGACCAACCAAAAAATTATTGCCCCGGGTTATGCGTTTAAATTCGGCGATATCTTTACCGCTTTTTCGCAAGTCTTCCTTTTTGGCGCTTTGATTGTTTTGGCCAACCTCTTATTCGGCTTTCTCGACAAAACCCACAAGCGTCTGCTTGACGTAAAAACCAGTTACGTGGATAAGATGTTTCCGGGCGAAATGGCCAAGAAAATCATGGCGGTCAATTATCAGTATTTGGAAGATCCTTATTATCTCGATCTGAAAGAACGGGCACTTTTTGCGCAAACCAACCAATCTGCTTTGCGAAATCTTGTCAATGCTTTTGCCATGATAATCCAGGAAACGATAACGATTATCGCTTTGATTACCATCATGCTGACCTTAAGCGTTTATTTGTTAATCGCTTTGCTTATTACAATCGGTTTGATTTTGTTAATCCGCATTTATTTCAAAAACTATCAGGTCAGTTTTATGCGAAGTCTCATTCCGGTTAACCGACGGTACGGCTATTATATGTCTCTCGGGTTTAATTTTCCGTATGCCAAAGATATCCGTTTGTACGATGCCTCGGATTTGATTTTAGACCACGTGAAGAAGTATAACGAAACGATTATGAAATCTTTCCTGAAAAACTATCAAAAGCTGGGCCTAATGACCGGTTTTATCCGCATCATCAATGCCTTGCAATCGGCGATTATTTATCTTTACATCGCCTTTCGAACCCTCGGAATTTGGGGCGAAAAAATCTCGCTGGGCAGTTTTACGATGTATGTCAACAGCGCCCTCAGATTTTCCGGTTCGGTAACCCGCTTCTTCGACCAATTTGTGACGGTTTCCCAAATGCTTGATTATTTGGAACCGTTTATGGAATTCATGAGTTTGGAAGACGAAGCCGAAAAGAAAGGAAACCACGTTTTAACCAAAATCGATTCCATCCGGTTTGAAAACGTCAGTTTTGCTTATCCGAAAAGCGACAAATTGGTTTTGGAAAACATCAGCTTTTCGATTAAAGCCGGCGAACGGATTTCGATTGTGGGACTGAACGGCGCCGGAAAAACCACGTTGATCAAACTGCTTTGCCGCCTCTACAAACCGCAACAAGGCACCATTTACGTGAACGATATCGATATTCAGGAATATGATTCGGAAAGCTATCGGAAACAAATCACCGCGGTCTTCCAGGATTTCCAGATGTTTGCCTACAGTATCGAAGACAATGTTACCGGGGTCGAACCGAAAGACCAAGAAAAACTTATGCATATCTTTAAACAGGTAGGCATTTACGATAAAGTAATGTCTTTGCCAAACCAGGCAAAAACGCCGCTCAACAAAACCTACGACGAAGAAGGCACGGAACTGTCCGGCGGGGAATTGCAGAAACTGGCAATCGCAAGAGCTCTTTATAAAGATGCCTCCCTCGTTATTTTGGACGAACCGACTTCGGCGCTCGATCCGCTGGCGGAAGCGGAAATCTATCAACAATTCAACGACCTCGTGCACGACAAAACCGCCATCTACATCTCGCATCGGATGTCGAGTTCCGTTTTCTGCGACCGGATTCTCATCATCGATGGTGGAAAAGCGGTGGATTACGATACCCACCAAAACCTGATGCAAAAGAAAGACAGCCTGTATTACAAACTCTTTATGGCCCAAGCCAAAAACTATCAGATCGAAAACGGGCTGAAATTAAAAGAACACGCGGTGTAAAGGAAGTGAATAATGAACTCATTTAAAGATGTCGATCAAAGCCGTCTCGTTTTGTTGAACCGCTTCATGGAGGAATACCGGGAAAGCCCCGACAAAAAAGGGGTTGTGGAAAAGTATGAGGAAATTCTTCAAGATATTACCCCATTGGAAATCTTTTCTTTAAACGATTATTCAACGGAAACACTGCTTTCCCTCGATCAAATCAAAAGCGAAGCGGGCAAGTTTGTCAATCTGTTTAACCATGGCTTGAAGAAGTTTTCGTGGAACCGCGCTTGTTCGCCTCTGATGGAACATTTCCTGAAAGAAAACGAAGCCATCAGACAACATTTGGGAACCATGAAAGAAGCGGTGAAAACTCTAAACGATCCCCAAAGCAAGAGGCGTTTTCGCGCTTCTTTGGCGCAGCTTGCGGTAGTCGAAAACAAATTCATCAAAATGCAGAATATTCTTTTCCCCATCATGGAAAAGAAAATCCCCTCGACTAGGCCTTTGACGGTGCTTTGGAGTCTCCATGACGATTGCATAGCTTTAATGGATAAAATTCTTTCGCATTTGAAACAGCCGGAAACCGACGAAAAACTCTTAAACAAACAAATTGGAGAATTCTACTTTCTTTTGATGGGTATCCTTTATAAGGAAGAACACATTTTGTTCCCGATTGCTTCTTATATCATCAACAAAGAAGAATGGGAGCAGATGGCTATGGATGCGGCGGCTTTCCCGGCGGTTCTGATTGAGCCCCTTCCCACGGAAGAAAGAAGCCGAAAGCCAGGCGCCTCGGACAGTCACCATTTCAAAGATTTGACCGGTACGCTCAACTTTGAACAGCTTGCTTTGATTATGAGACATTTGCCGATAGATATAACGTTTGTCGACGAGCATAACCGGGTTACTTATTACAACGAAACAACGAACAGGCTTTTTCCCCGCACGCCTGCGGTTATCGGCCGAAGCGTCGAATTATGCCACCCAGAAAAAAGCGTCCACGTGGTCAAAAAAATCATCGAATCGTTTCGTTTGGGGCTTGCCGACCAAGCGGAGTTTTGGATCGAATACAAAAACCGCTTTATTTATATCGTTTATTATGCTTTAAGAGATGAACAAAACAATTACAAAGGGGTGCTGGAAGTAACCCAAGATGCAACCCTCATCCGTTCCCTGCAAGGGCAAAAACGTCTGCTTGATTGGTAAGAAAAATTTTTAAAAAAATATCGTTTTTCGGCCTCGCCTGACCGCGGGGCCCTTTTTGATTTTGGCAAAAAAATGCTCCGTTTTTTTAAAATTTTTTTAGTGGAAAAGACTTGATTTTCTAAAAAAAAGGTATATAATTATTCCATGATTTTTATGGGAGGCCATCAATGAAAAAAGTAATTATCGAATTACGCGATGTTTATAAGCAATTTGATGACGACTTGATTGTCAACGGCATCAATTTGCAGATATACGAGAACGAATTTCTCACCCTCTTAGGTCCGTCGGGTTGTGGGAAGACGACAACATTGCGCATGATAGGAGGTTTTGAACAACCAAATAAAGGCGAAATAATCATTAACGGCAAAATCTTTAATGATCTTCCGCCTTATGCGCGCCCCATTAACACGGTTTTTCAACGGTATGCCTTATTCCCGCATTTAAACGTTTTTGAAAATGTGGCGTTTGGTTTGAAAAACCGCGGATGGGATTATCTTGCCCGTTTCTTCAATCAGGAAGAAATGGAAAAAGAAATCTTAAAAGAAAAGGAAGCCGGGGGAGAAATCAATCCCAAGGTTACCAAACATGATCTGAAAAAGAAAATCAACGAGAAAATTTCGGAAGCTGTCATGAAAGCTTTGGATATGGTCAAACTGACCGGTTTGGAAAAACGCAAAATCGACCAGATGAGCGGCGGTCAACAACAACGGGTCGCTTTGGCAAGAGCCATCGTCAACCGTCCCCAAATTCTTTTGCTTGACGAACCCCTGGCGGCGCTTGATTTGAAACTGCGCCAAAACATGCAATACGAATTGAAAGAAATGCAGCGCAAACTCGGCATCACTTTCGTCTATGTCACACATGACCAAGAAGAAGCGATGACGATGAGCGACCGGATTGTTGTCATGAAAGACGGTGTTATCCAACAATTGGGTACTCCGAAAGACATTTACAACGAACCGGTTAACCGCTATGTCGCAACTTTTGTCGGCGAATCGAATATCATTCCCGGAACCTATCTGGGTAAAAAGGTGGCCTTTTTGGGAGCCGAGTTTGATTGTTTGGATTATCCGTTTGCGGTTAACGAACCGGTTGATGTGGTAATCCGTCCCGAAGATTTCGATGTCATCGATCACGAAAAAGCCAAACTCACGGGAATCGTCACTTCGTCAATCTTTAAAGGAGTGCACAACGAATTGCTGGTCGACATTCAGGGTCACGAATTTATCGTCAATACTTATGAAAATTATGCGGTCGGCGAACCAATCGGTTTAAAAGTTGACCCTTACGAAATTCATTTGATGAAGGTGCAAGGCAATGAATAAAACGATTCGCAAACTGGCCTACCCTTATTACGGATGGTTGTATTTGCTTGCCATTGTTCCGATTGCGATTATGCTTGTGCTGGTCTTTTTCGATATCGAAGGGATTGGGTTCAGCGAAGCAAGATTTACTTTTCGGAACTTTGCGCTGTTTTTGGAACCATCAACCCTTGAAGCTTTCGGAAACAGTTTTCTGTTTGCCACGACCGCTACTTTGGTTTCGGCCGTTTTGGGCTATATTGTCGCCTATCAGGTCTTCCGTTCCCGCTTTCGCAACAAGTTCATCATTTTGACGCTTTTTATTTTGCCGATGTGGTCGAATATGCTGCTTCGGACCGAAGCCCTAGGCAATATCATGGAACGCCACAATATCTTTACCGATCTTTTGGGAATTCCGGGGGGTTTCAACTTAAGAGGAACCGGACTGGCCGTTTTAATCGGTTTGGTAATAACTTATCTTCCGTTTATGATTTTGCCGATTTATACCGCACTGGAAAAAATCGACCCTTCTTTGGAAGAAGCGGCGCTTGATTTGGGCGTTACCGAAATGCGTAAGTTTTGGAAGGTCGTCTTTCCTTTATCTATTAAAGGCGTTATCACCGGTTGCATCATGGTCTTTTTGCCGTGTCTGAGCGGTTTTGCCATTCCGGAAATTCTCGGCAACGGGAACATCATGTTGATTGGAAATATCATCGAACAGTCTTTCCGGAACATGAGCTACAATCTGGGTTCGCTTCTGGCCATAACGATATTGTTCTTTATCTTCGGATCGCTGATGATTGTCAACAAAGTCGATAAAGAAGGAGGTACTTTGATATGATCGAGTACTCTAAGGCCACGATTGAAGAATACGGCTACAAAGACCGGCGTTTCTTGAAAAAAGTTTATCGGATATCGACCAAAGTGTTGGTTGTCGCGGTTATCTTCTTGATGTATCTGCCGGTTTTGACCATCGCATTACAATCGTTCAATTCCAGCAGCGAACTATCTTCGTTCGGCAGTTTTACTTTCAAATGGTACGGCCAAATCTTTAGGCATCCGATGCTTGCTTCGGCCATTCAGAACACGGCGATTGTTAGTCTTACCTCGACTATCCTTGCGACCGTGCTCGGGACTTTCATTGCGATGGGTATCTATTACTTATTCCCCAAAGCCAAACAGCAGATATTGCTTTTGAACAATATTCCGATTTTGAATGCGGATATCGTTACCGGTATCAGCTTGATGTTGGTCTTTTCACTGCTTTTGCCGGTTTTTCCGTATATTTTCGGCTTGCCGACTTTGATTTTGGCGCATTTGTTTTTTACCCTTCCGTACGTCATTTTGAGCGTTTTGCCGAAACTCGGCGAGGTCGACCCGAACCTAATGGATGCGGCGGCGGATTTGGGTTTGAAACCGATTAAGTCGCTTGTAAAAGTCATGGTTCCGGCCGTCAAAGCGGGCATCTTTTCGGGAATGCTTTTGGCCTTTACGATGAGCGTGGACGACTTTGTGGTCAGTTACTATACAACTGGCAACGGTTACGACAACCTATCGATTTGGATTTACGGCAGTATCGGCAGAAAAAGTCTGACACCATCGGTTTATGCTTTCAGTACCCTTTTGACGCTCGGTACCGCCCTCGTTCTTTTAGCGGTTAACTTATTGTCGAAACGAAAGGTAAGGAATAAATAATGCGAAAAATTGCTTTCTTTATTTGTTTATTCTTAATCTGTTTTACCGTTTCGGGATGCGGTCAGCGGGAAAAACTTTTGCTTCTCAACTGGGGCGAATACATAAACGATGAAATCATCACGATGTTCGAAGAAAAATACAATTGCAACGTAATCTTAAACATTGCGGATTCGAACGAACTGTTCTATGCCAAAATCAAAAGCGGCACCACCGTTTACGATTTGGTAATTCCTTCCGAATATATGGTGGAACGAATGGTGCAAAACGATTTGTTGCAAAAGGTTGATTATTCGAAACTCACCAATTACGATCCCGTCAACAACCCTTATCTGCCGGGTGTAATCGGCATTCAGAACCAGATGTTTGAGGGTTATGAGGATTATGCTGTGCCGTACTTTTGGGGAACTTTCGGCCTCATGTACAACAAAAAAGTGAATGGTTTGGAAGAAGCCGTCAAAAAATACGGCTGGAAAGGTTATTTCGAACCGGAACTTCTTCCGGGTAACATCCGTGTCGGCATGTACGATGTTCCGCGTTATGCCTATGCCGCCGCAATGTTTTACCTGGATCAAAGCCCGAATGTTTATTCCGAAGAGCTTTTGAAAGCAGCCGAACAAGTGCTTCTTAAGCGGAAATTCACCGAATGGGGAACCGATACTTTGAAAAAAGGTATTTCCTCGGGCAATCGGGATTTGGCGTTTGTTTATACGGGCGACTTTTTGGACATGCTTTATATCAAACTGTCCGACGGGGTCAAACGGGAAGATATTACTTTCGATATCTATATTCCGAACCAAACCATCGCCTTCATGGACACCTTCGTGATTCCGAAAAAAGCGCGCCATTTGGATTTGGCTCACAAATTCATCGACTTTTTGCTCGATCCCGAAATTGCTTACCTCAACGCAAGTGTTGTCGGTTACTGCACGCCTTTGCAAAAATCCTATGAAATGATTGTGGGCTACGAAGGCGACGACCAATGGCTGAACGACTGGAAGGAAGCCAATTTGACTTATTATCCGCTTCCGAAACCGGGCGAAGAACAATTCATCGGAACACCGCTCAAAAACTTTGACCGGAACGTCCTCAATGCCATATCGACGATGGTCAATAACGTTATCGTGAAAAACCGTTAACACAATATTTTAACAATCAAGGAAATTCCCAAAAGTGCGGAATTTCCTTTTTTTATTGCCGAATGTTTTTTGATAAATTTGTAAAATCAGGACATAATAAAATGAAAAGATTTGCTTATTTTTCGGAAAAGGAGGCATTATGAATAACCAGCATCATAAGAAAAAAAGAAATTCCGACTTCAGGCGGCGAAACGATGAAGAGTACAGCGAAATCGTCGAAGAATTCGAGACCAGGGATTCGCGGAGAGTCAGGGCATGGGAAAGCAACAAATATTTCTATGCCTTTGCGTATTTTCTCTTTTTTATCCCGCTCTTTCTCGAGGATACCAGACGTTCGCGGTTTTACGTCAATCAGGGAATCATGGTGTGGCTGTGGCTGATTTTGGGGAATGTCGCTCTGTATTACATCGGCTTTATTCCGGGAATGGAAATGTTTAACCCGACCGCCCAATGGATTTTCTCGGGGATAATCATTTTTTTGGCATTATACGGCTTCATCGCGACTTTGATGGATCGCCGCGATGTCAGATTACCCGTTATCGGTTGGATCGATATTGTCAAATAACAAAAGAGCAACCTCTAGTTGCTCTTTTTGAAAGGACGTTTTATCATGGTAAGGGAAGAGGAGAGGCCTCTCCCCTTTTTTATTACAATGTGACCTTGAAGCAAACGTGTTGACAGTGAATCGGATCGAAGCATTGGACAGCGCAAATGCAGGCAATCCGCAAAGTTACCGTTTCGTCTGTGCATTTGATTTTACCGTTGCAAACTTCCAGCAGACGCAAAACAACTGTTTCGCAGTCGCGAACTTCTTCCACGCGGAACAGACCCGTAGTCGTTTCTTCCGGGAAGAGACGGACAATTGCTTCGAAGCGGCCGCATTCCGTCCAAATCGCAATCGGTTTTGTGTTGAACATTAAAGGTAAGGCACAGTTGTCGCAACGTCCCTGAATTTCGCTCAATACTGCATCCTTTTGAACTTTGTCGATTTTCTTCAATAAATCACAAATGGTTTCGCCGCGTTGCGTAGTATATTTAACGGTATTAGGTGAATAACAAGCCATAATAAAACACCTCACTTTCAATATACAATATGTCGAAAAGGTGATGGTGTTTGTTTTATAACCTATTTACTTAGTCAAAAAAACCAGCACGCTTAATGCCATCGCATAAAGGCTGAATACAAGCAAGCTTTTTTGCGAAATAATCCGTTCCAAAAAGGAAATGCCCAAAAGAGTTGCCCAAAAGCAAACGACAAAGGTGATCAAATCATAGGCCGAAAAAGCGGAAAAGTCAAAATCTTTGAGTGCCAAAACAAATGCTCCGAAACTTGCAATCAGACAAAGATAAAACGAAAACTTTAGGGCCGGCTTGGTTTCGAGTTTACTTACCTTTGTTCCGAGAAAAGTTACGGCACTTCGGCTGATTCCCGGAAAAATCGCAAGACTCTGAAAAATACCGATAATCAGGCTATCCCCGAAAGCGGGTGAGTCTTTTCGGTTTCGGTTGATTAAAAAGGCGGTCAAAACCAAAACGAAAGATGTAAGAAGCAAAAACAGACAAACCGCTTTGACATCGTTAAAAGACCTTTCGATCGTATCTTTTAAAAGCAAGCCTGCTGCCACAATCGGAAGACTGGCGATTAAGAGGTTAAGAACGGTCCGAAAATCTTCTGGGTATTGCTTGGGTCTAAAAACCGATTTTGCCATCCCCCAAAGGTCTTTTCGGAAAAACCACGCCAAAGCCCAAAAGGAAGCAAAATGCAGCCAAATTTCGGTGTTCAGATCGGTTTGCAGCCCCAAATAGTGGGAAGCAATCACCAAGTGAGCGCTGCTGGATACGGGAAGCGGCTCGGTGAAACCCTGCACGAATCCCAAAATAATGTATTTGACGATTTTTCTGATTGCCACGGATTCCGCTCACCTCGTTAAAATATATGAATATACTTGATAAAACATTAATGTTATAGTATAATATATAAAAGAAGCGAATATCAATAGTTGTCGAGCTTTTTAGAAAAGCATAACTTTAATAAATTTCCCGATGACGGCTTGATGTTTGCAAGAAGGAGGACGCCATGTTATTTTTAACTAATGATGGTATGAGCACCCTTTGGCTCTGGATAATGGTAGCCTTTTTTATCGTGCCCGTTTTGGTATTATCCCTTTTAGTGTTTGCTAAAATCGTAATCAAACAGGCAAAAAAAAGAGCTAGCGAAAAACGGGGCGACAATTACTTACCTTACTTTGGCGGCATCGAAAATATCGTAAGCGTGGAACGGAAAGAAAATCGCGTTTCCATCGAGGTCAATGATTTAAATCTCGTTAATTTTGATGATCTTCGAGAATTAAATATCGGTGTCATGGTTATTGGTAAAACAATCAAATGTTCATCGCCTGATATGGCAGAAAAGCTTGAACATATCAAAAAGAAATAAAGGCCTATAAACCTATGTTTTCATAGGCTTAGGCCTTTTTTCCTTAAATTCTTAAACAAGACTTTGCGTAAGCAGATTCAGAATTGCCGATTGGTCTTCGGAAGACCCTTTTTGCCACACGAGTTCGAATAAAACCCCGAGCCCCGGGAGCACTTTCTCTTCTCCGAGCGAAATCGCGTCGACAATCGTCTTCTTGATATCTTCCGCCGATGAACCTTTCAGATTGGCAATAACGGCTCTGCGAATATTGATATCCAAAACAAACCCTCCTTTGTTAACATTTATAGTATGACTAAAGACGGGTTAAAATATACTAAAAAGAAAAGGTGAAAAAATGAACGAAAAAATCGATTTTTTGGCAAAAGCCAAAAGTTACGAAAAAGAAGCTCTTGAGTCGCTCCGGGGCTTGCTGAGAATACCAAGCGTTTACGACGAAAAAACCGTTTCGGAAAAAACGCCTTTTGGTCAGGCCATCGAAGATGCTTTATGCTACATGTTGGATTTAGCCCGAAAAGACGGGTTTAAGACGGAAAAAGACGGAGGATATGCGGGGCACATCGAATACGGCGAAGGCGACGAGGTCATCGGCGTGCTTTGCCACCTGGATGTCGTTCCGACCGGAGCAGGATGGACCAATCCTCCGTTTGACCCGGTGATAAAAGACCGTAAAGTATATGCCAGAGGTTCGATGGACGATAAAGGACCGACCATGGCGGCATATTATGCGCTTAAGATGCTTAAAGATTTGCGTGTACCGTTAAAGAAAAAAGTGCGGATTATTTTGGGAACCGATGAGGAAACCGCTTGGCGGGGTATCGAACATTACGGTAAGACCTTCGGTATGCCGGAAATCGGTTTTGCACCGGATTCGGATTTTCCGCTCATTTACGGCGAAAAAGGGATTTTACATTTGGAAATCGGCCGCGAATTCGTTGACGACGAACTAATCAGTTTCCAAGGGGGCGAACGTTACAATATCGTAATCGACCATGCCAGCTCCAAAACGAAATCCGATTTCACCAAGCAGTTTGAAGAGTATTTAAACCTTCATTCCCTGCGGGGCAGTGCGGCCAAGGATTCTATTAACGGTGTACCTTGCTATGTTTACACCGTGGAAGGCCAAGCCGCCCATGCAATGGAACCCGACAAAGGTATCAATGCCGGGGTGCATCTGGCCAACTTCTTAAGCGCCCATATAACCAATCCGTTGGTTAATTTTGTCGCCGATTATTTCTTTAACGATGTCTTCCTGAAGAAAATGGGCCTCGATTTTATCGAACCGGAAATGGGACCGATTACCTGCAATGTCGGCATTATCGATATCGGCAGTTCGCGCGGACGTGTTTGCTTCGATTTCCGTTACCCGATCAATTACGACAAAGATAAATTCTGGGCCAAATGGCGGCGGGAATTGCAGTATTACAACTTAAATATTACTTCTCTTAGCGATAAAGTGCCTCATTATGTCGATCGTAATTCAAAACTTGTGCAAACGCTCTATCAGGCTTACGTCAAGTATACGAACGATACCGTCAATCAGCCCAAAACCATCGGCGGAGGAACTTATGCCAGAGCGCTGAAACAGGGCGTTGCCTTTGGCATGGAAATGCCGTATGAAGTATCCCAAGCCCACCAAAAGGATGAAGCGATGAGCATCGATACCTTCCTTTTGGCGATGGCAATTTACGCGGAAGCGTTGATGCAACTAGGAACAGAATAATGCGCAGACGAAATATCAAAAATGCGCACGAGCGCATCTTGCAACACGAAAACCTGATGATCTTCGACCCCGCAGCCTTTAAAGGCAACTGGAATAAAGTTTTCGGCAACGACTTTCCGATTTATTTGGAAATTGGCATGGGAAAGGGCAAATTTATGTTGGAACAATCCCGGAATAATCCCGCAGCCAATTTCATCGGAATCGAAAAATACGAAAGCGTAATCGCGGTTGCTTTGGACAAAATGGCTCCTTTCCAACCCGCCAATTTAAAAGTCGTGGCCATGGATGCGACAAACCTTCTGGATATCTTTTCCGACGGGGAAATTGCCAAAATTTATCTCAACTTCAGCGACCCTTGGCCGAAAAACGGACATGCCAAACGGCGTCTCACTTCGCCCAGATATTTGGACATTTACCGGACAATTTTAAAAAATGAAGGTGAAATCGAGCTTAAGACGGATAATAAACGCTTTTTTGAATATAGTGTTTTGAGTCTTTTGGAACACAATTGGCAGCTAAAAGACTTCTCGGTTGATCTGCATGACGGAAGAACCGATATCGTCACAACCGAATACGAAGAAAAATTTAAAGCGAAAGGCATGCCGATTTATTATCTGAAAGTTCAAAAAAAGGGATGATTTGTTGAAAGTTTTTTGGTGGGTTGCTTTTACGGGTCTTTTGCTCAGTTTTTTAGTTCTTACTTCTCTTCCTCAGAGTTCAGGGGAAGAATCAAGCCAATCAAAAACAGCCGCGAAAGGTATGGTTGAAACTGTCGCCGAATATTTGGAACAGGTTCCGGTGCTTAAAAATGTGCCTTTATCGCCTTTGACCATCCGGAAAATCATCGGCCACTTCCTGTACTGCTTTTTGATTGCTTGGAGCGGTTTTTATTGTTTTGCTACTTTTATGCCAAGAGAAATCGGCATTTTACGTATCATGTCGGTTATTTGCCTGATGATTTCCACGTTGGGCGAAACCTTGCAAATCTTTGCTTTAGGTCGATACCCTTCGATAACAGATGTTTCCATTAATTACTCAGGTGCTTTATTGGGACTGTTTTTAGCTTATTTCCTTAAACAAAAGATATTGACCACAAATTTAGGAGAACAAAATGCAAAAAGTTTATCTCGGTTCGATTAATCCCGTTAAACTCCGGGCAGCCCAAAATATTCTGGAACCTTTGGGTTTCACGGTGGAAGGAGTGAATTCCGCAAGCGGCGTATCCAACCAACCGTTAAACGACGATGAGACGATGCGGGGGGCACTTAACCGGGCGCTGTCGCTTCCGGAAGGTCATTTTCGCATCGGTTTGGAAGCCGGGGTCCAAATTCATTTTGACCAAATGTTTTTGGTGAATTGGGGAGCGTTAATCGATCCGGATAACCGGGTTTATTGGGCGGGAGGAACAAGAATTCCTTTACCCAATCAAATTAAAGATGCTCTTTTGAACGATTCCCTCGAATTAAGCGAGGCGATGGATAAGTTCTTTCGGGAAAAAAATATCAATCATCGCGAAGGGGCCATTGGCTATTTTACCGATTTATTTGTTTCCCGGATTGATATTTTTGAACACATTGTCAAACTTTTGATTGGCCAATATTATTACCAAAGAAAAAAGGAGGAAAGATAAATGAAAGGGTTAATTCTTTTAGCTGACTACTTTGAAGACATCGAGGCTTTGGCAACCAACGATTTATTGCGACGGGCCAAAATATCCACCGAACTTGTCAGTATGACAAATTCCCGGACCGTTATGTCGCAAAGCGGCCTGAAACTTCAGGTTCGCAAATTGTTTACCGAAATCAAATTCGAAGATTTCGACTTTTTGGTAATTCCGGGAGGAAAAGCGGTATCACTTACGCATTTGGAAAGCAAAGATACGCATAGCGCCATCAAATATTTCCAGGAAAACAACAAATTGATCTGTGCCATTTGTGCAGCGCCGGCTGTGCTCGGCAAATACGGCCTCCTGGACGGCAAGAAATTCACATGTTTCCCTTCCTTTGAAAAATACGCCCCGAAAGGCAAATACCTGCCGAAGAAAACCGTAGTACAGGACGGAAACATCATTACCTCCAAAGCGGCCGGAACAACCTTTGACTTTGCCTACAAAATCGTATCCTACCTGTTAGGCAAGGATGCGGCTAAACGGCTGGCCAAAGAAATTTACTCATAAGAAAAACGGGCCAATCCTATTTTTCGAAAAACCAAATAGGATTGGTTTTAACTTATTCTACAATTATTAAAGAAGGACAAAAAATAAATGAAAGAAAAAATCAACAGCCCTAAAAGACCACAATCTTTGGGGGAAGAAATCGGCAATTCCATTACCCACGGTGTGGGTTTCTTGGTTGCGCTTGTGGGTATAATATTAATGTACATCAAAGCAAAAGGTGCCCTGGCTTATTTTGCGGTCAGTTTTTACAGTTTGGGGCTTACCGTGCTCTTTATTATGAGCTGTCTGTACCATGCTTTTAAAACCGGCACCGCAGTTAAAAAAGTTTTCCGTGTTTTCGACCATTGTTCCATCTATTTACTGATTGGCGGAACTTATTGTCCGATTTTGCTTTTAACGGTCGGCGGTGTCAAAGGTTGGGTTTATTTCGGCATCCAATGGGCTTTGATTGTTTTGGGCATTGTGATAAAGGCGGTTTTTTCGCCCGGTCGCTGGATTGCCATCCATACGGTCATCTATTTGCTTTTGGGATGGAGCGGATTAATCTTTTTACCTTACCTGGTGCAAAATCATATCGAACTGTTTTACTATATCGTCATCGGCGGTGTGTTCTACAGCTTGGGTGTAATCTTTTTTGCCGTGAAATTCAAATATGCCCATTTTATCTGGCACTTTTTTGTGATTTTAGGTGCCGTTGCGCATTTGCTGGGCATCTATCTGTATGTTCTGTAAAGGCCCAAAATTAAACATTCATTTACCTTTACAATTAAAATAAAACATGATACAATATAGCGCGTGTGATTGAGTACTAGAGTATTAAATAAAAAGAACAGTTGCGTTTAATTTGTTTACTTATTTTAAAGACTCAATTGCTCCTTGCTTGCAAAAGCCGATAGACCAAAAGGAGGTGTAAAGAATGAAAAAGTACGAAGTTATGTACATCATTCGCCCAGAAGTGGAGGAAACAGAACGTAATAATCTGATTGAGGAAGTCAATCAGGTATTTACGAAAAACGAATCCACTGTTGCGAAAGTCAGTGAATGGGGTTTGAGAGAATTAGCGTATGAAATCGATAATTGCACGAAAGGATATTATGTCCTTCTCAATGTCGAAGCTACGCCGAAAGCCGTAGCGGAATTCAATCATATTGCTAATATCAAAGAAGCAATCATTCGTCACATTGTTGTAGCGGATTAGTTTAAAGATTAACTGAACCGTTAGGAAACAAAACCTAAGGAGGAAAATATGAACCGTGTAATATTGGTTGGACGCTTGACCCGCGATCCGGAATTGCGTACCTCGGGCAGCGTACCATATGTTAATTTTACGATTGCGGTAAACAGGAGTTTTACTTCCAGCACGGGAGTGCGCGAAGCCGACTTCATCAATTGCGTGGCTTTCAACCGTCAGGCGGAAAACTTAAGCCGTTTTATGCGTAAGGGTTCGCAAATCGGCGTTGAAGGAAGAATTCAGGTCGATACTTACGATGCCCAGGACGGAACCAAAAGAAACAGCGTAAAAGTAGTTTGCGACCAGATAACCTTTTTGGAACCGAAATCCGCCACTGCCGGCGACTACGGCGACGCTTATTCTCCTTATTCGGATCTTCCGCCTACAACCCGTCCGCGTCCTCAGGGACCGGCACGTACTCCTTACAGTGACGAATTTCAACAAGGGGGAAACGCTCCCCGTCCGACCAGTCAGAATCGCTCTCCGTATGATGATGAATTTACCCGTTACGAAACGCCTAAAAACAAAGAAAAGGCGAATAATGACGATATGATGGGTCAATACGGATTTGATGACGATGATGATTTACCATTTTAATAAATAGGAGGTTAGAAACATGGCAGTATTTAAAAGACGCAAAAAAACTTGTTATTTTACTGACAATAAAATCGCCAAAATCGATTGGAAAGATGCCGATCTGTTAAAACGCTTTATCTCCGATCGCGGAAAGATTTTACCACGTCGTATTACGGGCACAAAGGCAATATATCAAAGAGAACTTGCTACAGCGATTAAACGCGCGCGTCATATGGCCTTATTACCATTTGTCAAAGAATAACTTTGTTTTAAGCCACCTTACCGGTGGTTTTTCTTTTGAAAGCCCCGATTTATCAAGTTATTTTTCCCACATTTACCAAATTGCTTTATATTTTCGGGCGCGTGTGCTATAATAAGATAACATACAATAGATTGCAAATTACGGTATCGACAATTTATTGATGAATTATTTGGGTGATACGATATGAAAAAATCGCTGAGTTTCACGACTTTCATCTTAATCCTTTTTTCCTTAGGATCAGCTGTGGGAACAGTTTATTTTAGTCGTTCAACCATTCCGAACGCGGAATACATAACCTACATCATGTTGGTCGTTTTGGTTGCTTCCTTGGCGAATTTAATCAGCCGTTTCCAACGAAGGGTGCAATTGAAACGCGAACGGATGTTGGAGAACCGCCTCGGATTATGGAATAATATTTCTTACAAAGTCAAAAAAGCGGGCGAAACCGCTTTTAACGAATTGCCCATCGGAATAATCGTTATCAACAATCAGTTTACCGTAATGTGGGCGAACAAAGCCGCAAAACGCATCTTTTTAAGCCCGCTGGAAAAAATCAATCTGGAAAACATTTCGCAACAAGTCTTTTTATCCTTAAGCCAGGGCGAAAAAGAATTTGTAGCCGATATCTACGGCAAAGTCTATAAAATTATCTATCTGGCTGAACACAATGTCGTTTATTTTTCCGATATCACCGAAATGGTGCAAACGGAAACCAAATACAAAAACCGGATTATGGGTATCGGTTATATCAATATCGATAACCTCGAAGAAGCGCTGGTTGATTTTGATGTTCAGGAACGAGCCGAATACATGGGCAAAATCATCGGGATTATTGCCAAATGGTCGGAAAGTTTCGGAATCTACGTCCGCGCCTACAGCGACAACCGGTTTTTGATTCTCATGGATCAACAGCAGTTAAACGAAATCATGAAATCGAATTTCGTCATATTGGACGAAATCAAAACCGTGTGGCGCGGCACCAAACTGATTCGCATCAGTTTAAGTATCGGAATTGCCTGTTTGGATATCAACATCGACGACCTTTCCAAGGTGGCACTCGAACAGCTCGATCTCGCGTTAAACCGCGGGGGCGACCAGGCGATTGTCAAAGTTCAGGACCATACGTATTTCTTCGGTGCCAAAACCGATGCTTTGCAAAAAGATTCCAAAGTGGAAATCCGCGTCAAGAGCGAAGAACTCCAGGATTTAATTAGACAGGCGAGTTCCGTGTTCGTCATGGGCCATAAAGCCATCGATGCCGATGGCTTCGGGGCAACCCTCGGTATTTATAAGCTTGCCAAATCGATGGACAAAAAAGCCTATATGATTTTGGATCCCAAAAGCATGGATATTACGGTGGAACGGATTTTCGATTCCATCAACAAAGAATATATCGGTTTAATGAAAGATATCGTCGATCCGACCGAAGCGCAGAAAATAATCGATGACGACAGTCTGTTGGTTGTCGTCGATTGCCAGGCCGAATGGCTGGTCATCGACCCGAAAGTCCTAAAGAAAGCCGGGAAGGTTGCGGTTATCGACCATCACAGAAAAGGCCAGGGTGCCATCAACAAACCGGATTTCTACTATTCCAAAACTTCGGCTTCCTCGAGCGTGGAGTTGGTGGTTGAGCTTTTGCAATTTTACGAAGGCGAAATCGAACTCGACGAATTGGAAGCTACCTGGATGTTAATCGGTATCATCGTCGATACCAACAACTTCATCTATCGCACCAGCGACAAGACTTTTGAGGTTGCGGCGATTCTGAAACGCCACGGAGCGAATATGATGCTTGTCAAGAAGTACTTAAAGGAAAATATGACCGAAAAGATGATGCGCAACGAATTTCTTGACAACCTCGAAATTTACAAAGAAAAAGTCGGTATCGCCGCCAGTCGGAACACCACCATTTACGAACGGGCTACTTTGGCCAAGATTTCCGACGAAATCATTTCGATTATGGGCATCAGCGCCGGCTTTACCGTCGGTTACATCGGGGAAAACGAAGTTGGTATCAGCGCCCGGAGTCTAGGCGAAGTTAACGTCCAGGTTATCATGGAACGTTTGGGCGGCGGAGGGCATTTGAATAATGCGGCGGCGCAGATTAAGGATACCGATATTCCGACCGTCGTCAAACAAATCAAACAATTAATGGATGATTATTTGGAGAAAGAGGAAAATATGAAGGTAATATTGATTAAAGAAGTTAAAGGCCGAGGAAAACGCGGCGATATTATCGATTTGCAACCTGGTTTTGCCAATCACTTGATTCGCAACGGTCAAGCGGTCATCGCATCCGCCGAAAACCTGAAGACTTTGGAACGCGAAAAACGCGAATCCGAAATCAAAGCCGAAAAGCACTTGCAGGAAATAAAGGAACTCAAGAAATTAATCGAAGCGACCCCAATCAAAATCGGTGTCCGGGTCGGCAGCGAAGGCAAGCTGTTCGGTTCCGTTTCCATGAAACAGGTTGTGGATACTTTCGAAAAAGAAACCGGCATTGCCTTGGATAAACGGAAAATCAATTCGGCGGACAATATTACCGCTTTGGGTACTTACGATATTCCGATTCAACTTCATAAAGAAGTGGTGGCTACCATCCGCCTTTATGTTGTCGAAAAGGAGTAAGCCATGGAACAGGTACGCAGCGTTCCTTTCAACCACGAAGCCGAAGCTTATGTCTTAGGCAGTATTCTGATTGACAACAATTTAATGAATACGGTCATCGGTAAACTCGATGCCCGGGATTTCTATGACGAAAACCATAAAATCATTTATGAGGCGATGGTTATCCTTTTCAAGGAAAACGCCCGAATCGAATTTGCCACTTTAATCGATGCCATCCGTCGGACCGGCAAGAACTTAAGCGTGGATCCGCGCGATTATATCTTTAACTTAATCGATTTGGTTCCGTCCACGGTACCGCTTCCCGCTTATTTGGAAATCGTATCCGAAAAAGCGGTCGAACGGGAATTGCTCGGTCAGATGCGCGAAATTTCTGACGACATTTTGCTCGGCAGAATGGGGTTTAACCAGATTCTCGACAAAACCGAAGACCGGATTCAGGGCTTGATCAAAAAACGGAAAACTTCCAAGTTTTTGACGATTGAAAAAGCCGCCCATCAGGTTTTCTCGCATATCGAACGTTTCCACAGCGATAAAATGAACGTAACCGGTTTATCCACCGGTTTCAAACGTTTGGACAAAGCTACCTTCGGTTTGCAAAAAGGCGAACTGATTATTTTGGCCGCCCGCCCGTCGGTCGGTAAATCGGCGTTTGCGTTGAATTTGGCCGTCAATGTTGCCAAACACAACAAGGCCCATGTGGCGTTTTTCTCGCTGGAAATGAGTATCGAACAATTGATGATGCGTTTGTTCAGCTATCAATCGTTTATCCCGATGTCCAAAATCCGCCGCGGCGATTTGACCGAACGGGAAATGATTTTGTTGGGACATGCGCGGGAAGATTTGAAAAGCCATAATATTTATTTCGACGAATCGAATGCGTCCGATATTTATGAAATCCGGGCCAAGTGCCGGGATCTCAAACTTCAGGATAAACTCGATTTGGTCATTATCGACTACCTGCAACTCATTACTTCGTCCGACCGCGAACAGAACCGACAGGCGGAAGTTGCCAAAATTTCCCGAAACCTGAAGATTTTGGCCAAGGAATTGGAAGTTCCGATTATTGCGCTTTCGCAGCTTTCGCGGATGGTCGAAACCCGCGAAGAAAAACGCCCGGTACTGTCCGACCTTCGGGAATCGGGAAGTATCGAACAGGACGCCGACATAGTCATGTTCTTATACCGTCCGGATGATGCCAAAAAACGGCGCCGCGGTAAAGACAAAGAAGAAGTTCAATACGATGTCGTCGAAGCAGCCAAAATCGAAGAAGAAACCCAGGAAGTCAGCATTGACCTCCTGATTGCTAAAAACCGTCAGGGTTCCTTGACTGATATCAATTACAAATTCATTCCAAGCGAATCGCGGTTTATCGAAGAAAAATTTACGACGGTTAAAGTCAAGAAATCGACGCAAACTGTCACAGAAGAAGAATAAAACAAATATTATATATATATTGAGAAGGAGAATATTTAATGAAAGATCGACTCGAAGGGATGAAAAACCGCTATGAGCAAATCAACCAGATGTTATCCGATGTATCGATCGTAAGCGACCTTAAAAAACTGAAAGAATTAAGCAAGGAACAACGCCAACTCGAAAAAATCGTTGTGCGCTATCAGGATTTGTTGGACGCCGAAAAAGAACTGCAGGATTTGAAAACTTTGGTTAAAGACGAAGATCCCGACATTCGCGATATGGCGCAGGACGAATTGGAAAAATGCCTTGCCAAAATCGAGAAAATTGAACAGGAACTGAAAATTTTGTTGATCCCGAAAGACCCCAATGACGAAAAAGACGTTATCATCGAAATCCAGGGCGCAGCCGGAGGCGATGAAGCGAATATTTTTGCGGGGGACTTGTACCGGATGTATATGAAGTATATCGAATCGAAAGGCTGGAGAGCGGAATTATTGGATGCCCAGGTTTCCGAAGCAGGCGGCTTCAGTTATATCAGCTTTTCCGTAACCGGCGATTCGGTATATTCTTTCCTGAAGTACGAATCTGGTTCTCACCGGGTGCAAAGAGTTCCGGCGACCGAATCGCAGGGACGCATCCATACTTCGACCGCTACCGTGCTTGTTATGCCGGAAGCCGATGAAATCGAAGTCAACCTCGACATGAACGATGTCAGAATCGATACCTTCTGTTCTTCGGGTCCCGGAGGACAAAGCGTCAACACTACAAAATCCGCCGTGCGGGTTACCCATATTCCGACCGGAATTGTGGTTTCGTGCCAAGACGCCAAGAGCCAGCACGAAAACAAAGCCAACGCTTTGAAAGTATTGCAGGCCCGTCTTTATGAACGGATGCTTGCCGAACGAGAAGCCAAAGAAGGACAGGAACGTTTGTCGAAAGTCGGCCGGGGAGAACGTTCGGAAAAAATCAGAACTTACAATTATCCTCAAAACCGGGTTACCGACCATCGCATCGGTTTTACCATTCAGCAGCTTGACCGCGTAATGGAAGGTAAACTCGATCCTATCATCGAAGCATTGATTGCCCATGATCAAGAACAAGCACTAAAAGGCTCTGCAGAGTAAAGCAGTGCTTTTTCTTGCTTTTAACAGAGGTTAGCCATGACGTATCGCGAATTTTATTATCAATCTTTAAAAGAGGCAGAAAAAACCGACCGCGAACCTTCCGGAATCAAATGGCTTTTTTTGGCGGTTACCCAAAAAAGTTTCGCCGATTTTGTTTTATCATGGCACGAACCGATTCCCGATACGGAATTTAAGATTTTAAACGAACTAATCGGGAAGTATCTTTACGAATTGCAGCCGATTCAGTATCTGCTCGGCAAAACGACCTTTTACGGTTTGGATCTAATCTTAAGTCCCGCGGTCTTGATTCCCCGTTTCGAAACCGAAGAACTCGTCGAACGGATAATTCATTGGATTGAAAAATCCGGCAACAATAATTTACGGTTGGTTGATTTGGGCACCGGAAGCGGCGCAATCGCTTTGGCCGTAAAGAAAACATGTCCCGATGTTTCGGTGATTGCCACCGACTTATCCGAAAAAGCTTTGGAAATCGCGCGGAAAAATGCCGAAAAACATCATTTGGCGGTAGACTTTTTGCAAGGCAATTGGCTGGAACCGCTCATTGCCAAAAACGAAAAAGTAAACGTCATTGTTTCCAATCCGCCGTATATTCCCGAACAAGGCCCCGTTAACGAAGATGTTTTGCAAAACGAACCGGCTTTGGCGCTGTTTGCGGGGGAGGACGGTTTGGCTGCTTACCGGGCTATCCTGAAAGATGCCAAGAAAGTCTTGCTTTACCCCGGTTTGATTGCTTTCGAACATGGTTTTGACCAAGCGGAAGAAATCAAAAAAATCGCCCAAGCCTATTTTATGAATAGCGTAGTTTCGACATACTGCGATATGCAGGGAAAGCCGCGCATAACCTGGATTGAGATAGGAAGTGAATAATATGAAAATATTATTGTTTATTATGCTTTCTTTCGGACTGTTGTCCGCCAAAACCAACGAAACCTTCAAAAACGCTGTCAGCGACAATTACCAATATTATCAGGAAGTAATTGCGGAAGAAACGGCGGCGGTGCGAATCGATGTTTATTTGGGTTTGATTGGGGAACAGTTTTCTTTGAGCATTTTTTACGAAGAAGTCAACAGTTCGCAAAACCATCATCTTTTGTTGATTGCCAAAGGCAAAACCTCAACCCTTGCTTCGTCAAGCAGCCGGGGATACTTTTACAAGCGCAAGGTCGATAAGGGCGAAACCGTCCAGCTTCAAATTGTTTCCGGAGCGCAAAATACGCTCTTTAAGCAATACGATATCGATATTCCAAGCGATGTCAATGCTTTCAAACAGACGGCTTCCCAAGGCAAAGGATTAAACGAATTTCCGTCCAGTACCTGGACATTGAAATTATCCACTCTGATGATAATCGGGATTTTGGTTTTCTTGGGTTTGAGCATGCTTTTTGTGATTATTTTGTTAATCGTCTTCCGAAAGAAAAAAGGCATTTTCTCGCAAAAAGCAACCGAACAAAGAATGAAACGTTTCGAAAACGTCTCTTTCTATTACGGTTCATCTCCGAATAGTGACGAATCCGAAAACGAAGAGGAAGAAGAACACAAAGTTTGGGACATCGACCCAAACGATTATACGGTCGATTACGAAGATAAAAAAACCAAAGACGAACAAATCGATGAATTGTTTAAAGCCTATAAAGCCGGCAAAATCTCCGAAAGCGATTTGAATGCCGCGCTCAGAGCAATATGGGCGGAAGAAGATGATCGCGATGAGAATAAGTAGTCGCGAATTCTGCCAAATGCCCAAGGAAAATCTCAGGGGCAAAGTTGTCGTTTTTCCGACCGATACCGTCTACGGCATCGGCGCTTTGTTGGACGATCCCGATGGAATTGCCAAAATCTATCGTATCAAACACCGGGACGAACAAAAGCCTTTGGCGATTTTGGTAGGCGAGATTGAAGCGATTTATCCTTTTGTCAGGGAAATCGGCCCCGAAGCAAAAAGAATTATGGAAGAGTATTGGCCGGGGGAATTGACCCTGATTTTCGAAAAGGCTTCAGACCTGCCGGGTAGTCTTACCCTAAATCTACCGACTATCGGTTTTAGGATGCCGGATTCCGAGATAGCCTTGGCGATTCTTCGCCGTTTCGGCCCGCTTGCCACCACAAGCATCAATCTCAGCGGTCAGGAACCGCTCAACAGTATCGCCGAAATCGAAGCTCAATTCGGAGACCAAATTGACTATTTGATTACCGATCAAGTGACTTTATCGAAAACATCTTCCACGGTTATCGATGTTACGAAAAAGCCTTTTAGGATTCTTCGTCAGGGCAATATCAAAATTAAGGTATAATTTTTGGCAAACATCACCAAACTAATGAAGGTGATGTTTTTTTATGCGTCAGGCAGGGAAAATTTTGCTTTTGGGGCTGTTTGTTTTTTTGGCGGTCCGATTGATTGACAAACCTAAAACCGACGATTATCCCCGTATCCGGGTCATTGCGGCGGGCGATTCCGCTTCCGACCAAGCGGAAAAATACCGGGTAGTCGAAGTACTATTAAAAATCATCGACGAGAACGGTTTTCACGAGCAACTGGATGAATTATCCGTGCAAAACCGAATCAAAGCCCAAATTGCCCAAAATGCGGCCTTAAATCACGAAATAAACATATCCTACCAAACGATAGCCTATCCTGCCAAAACGCTGAACGGGAAGTTCATTCCTGGCGGAAATTACGAAACTTTGGTCGTGGAGTTGGGGGAAGCCGAAGGGAAAAACTGGTGGAGTATTCTTTACCCCGAGTATTACGGCTTGTCTTATGAAGACCGGCTGTCCTTTGAAGAAATCGAATTGAAAAGCTATGTCTACGAAAAGTGGATAAAGAGAAAGAATAAATAACCAATCGGGCTTATTTTTCATATACTTTAACGAGGTGTTAAAGTGGAGGTTATTCATGCCAACGAAAAAAGCCGACCATTGATTGAGAGTTTTTTTAAGAAACTCCCGTTGCTTGAGGATATCAGCGAAGAGCTGCTGGTCAATACGGTTATTCTTTCGGAAAACGACATTATCAAAGGACTCGTATCCTATGAATGTTTTGATAAAATCGCTTTGATTCGTTTTTTTATCTTTCAGAAAGAGTTGCCCGAAAATTGGCTGAAAACCTTAATGGAAGAAGTTTTGCAAAAAATGAAAGCCAACCGAATCAAAAAGGTTCTTTCTTTTGTTACCCAGCCGAAAATGGTACCGATCTTTTCCTCCTTCGGGTTTTCGGAAGTTGATAAAAAGAACCTTTATTTGGATGAAACGCCCCTTGCCAAGACCGATTTTAACTTAAATCAGGTCATGGTTTATTCGCTTGGTTAAGCTTTTGCTTTGTTTCCATCATAAAGCCTTCGATCTTGCCGAAGCAAGATTTTTTGCTTCTCAAGCACTTTATTATATAATTTTACAAGTTTGTCGATATTTGATATAATTAGTATATAAGGAAGTATAGATATGAAGAAGATTAGATTTATTATTGACAGTACATTCGGAATAGCACCTGAATACCTTGAAAAGTATCAAATCTTGGTAAACCCCTTAAACGTAATCGTCGACGGGGTGAGTTATCTGGACGGTGTGGAAATCCAAGTTAAAGATGTTATGGAATATGTCGCCCAAGGGAAAAAAGTGACCACTTCGCAACCTTCTCCAGGCAGTTACAAGTTATTGTATGACCGTGCTTTCAACGAAGGGGCCGATTATGTTATCTGCCTGACTATTTCTTCGCTTTTAAGCGGAACGGTTCATTCGGCCGCAACGGCCCGGGAAATGCACAGCCGCAAGGAAGATATCTTCGTTCACGATACTTTGGCCGTCAATATCGAAGCCGCAATGCTTTTGGAAACCGGAATCGAAGCGATGGAACAAGGGAAGCATCCTGCCGAAATAATCGAAATTATCAAGAAAAATAAACCGGAAAGCGGCGTCTTGTTAAACCTCGTAACGCTGGACAATCTGCTTTATTCCGGAAGAGTGTCGCGCATGAAAGCCTTCATCGGCAATCTCCTTCATGTCAAACCGGTAGTATTGTACAAGGATGCCAAAGTAATGATTCTGAAAAAATTCCGTTCCGAAAAAAAGGTTTACCATTATTTTGTCGAGTACTGCCAACACCTGCAAAAAAAACACCAAGGGCGCATCCGTTTGCGCTTGTCCCATGTGAATGCGATAGACAGAGTAAACCGTTTGTATGAGGTCTTGTCCGAAGGTTTGCCCGGTGTCAAGATTGAAATGGGCATGGAAATAACACCGCTGATGGCGATTTACATCGCATACGGCGGTATCGCCGTAGCGTGGATATTTGAACGTGATTAGCAAAAAAAGCATGTAGTTCGATTTACATGCTTTTTCTTTACTTACAATTGGGTTAAATTCCTGACTGCCGGTCCGTCCAGACTTGTTCCGTCGTAATTGAAACGCGAACCGTGGCACGGACATTCGTAAGTTTTGGTCACATTGTTAAAGCGCAGAGTGCATCCCAAATGGGTGCAAATCGGCTTAACCGAATAAGTCTTTCCGTTTTGGTCGATGTAAAGACCGATTTTTGACCCTTTGTGCTGAATGATGCGTCCGTTGCCGGGGTTGATTTTGATGGATTTCGGAACCGTCAGCAACTTTGTTTTAATGACGGTCGAAAGCATCGCGAAATTGTAACAGACGGTTTTGAAAGTATTTTTGTTTCGGTTCGGGTCATACAAATAAGCGTACTGATTGTTGATTCCTTCGATTAGATCCTTGATGATAAGACTGGCCACAAAAGCGGAAGTGATGCCCCACTTGCGAAAACCGGTGGCCAGATATAAAGGCGCATCGGTGATTTTCCCGATTAACGGAACCATATCCATCGACTCGTAGTCTTGGTTGTACCATTCCTCGGTAAAGTCTTTGGCACCCAGCCTTTCGGTCGCCATAGCTTTTAACTTATGAATTTGGTCGAGATACGAATAATAGTTTTTGACATCGTGTCCGAACCCCGCAACCATCAGTTTGGGGTCCGCCGAATCCAAGAACCTGATTGACAATACCGGATCGATTAAGTTGATATAAGCATTTTCGGGTTTTATCGCAAATTCATGGGCAATTGCCACATACGAACAGGTCGGTTTGATTTTCGTGAAATAAAAGTTGAACCTTTTGTAAATCGGATAATGGGTCGCAAGAACGATATGCTTGGCACTGATTTTATAGTGGTCGGCGGTTTCGGCTACGGCTCCTTTTTCGGTCGGGTTGGTCTTAATGATTTTGGTTTTTTCGTAAATATCGACATTTAGGTTGTTTAAAATGCCGTCCAAAAATCTGACGATGTGAAAAACCCCTTGATCCGGAACCGCAAGCCCCCCCAAAGTCTGAAACGGCAGCGTTTCTTTGTCCAGCCATTCGTAAGGAATCCCCAAGGTGTCATAGGCGTTTTGTTCTCTTTGAAGTCTTTTGGCTTCTTCCTCGGAAAAGGCATAAAGAATCGCTTTGGTATCGACCCAGTCGCAATCGATGTTTTCTTCCTCGACTATTTTTTTTAGTCCCTGCACGGCTTCCGAATTGGCCTGATAATAAGCCCGTGCGATTGTTTCGCCTTTGTTTTTAATCAGCTGATGGTAAATATCGTCATGTTGCACGGTTACTTTTCCGGTTGTGAAGCCCGTGGTACTGTGGTAAAGCCGGTTTTTTTCCACCAGGGCAATACGGTATTTATTCTGTTTGGCCAGTTGGTAGGCGCAAAGAATCCCCGTGATTCCGCCGCCCACAATCAAAATATCGACATTGAGGTTTTTTTCCAGACGGGGATAAGTCTTTTTTTGACTGTCTTTCAACCAATAAGATAAAACCTGTTTTTTCAAAAAATATCACCGAGTGTATTTTCTACAAAAAAAGGTTATTTCATACCAAAAAACAAAAAGGATGGTTTTCGGCCATCCTTTTTCGGTTAATGATGATTGTTGTTTTTCGGTATTTGCATTTTTTGTTTTTGCGACTGCAATTCATATAATTCTTTGTAATGTCCGCCTTTGGCGATTAATTCCTGATGCGTGCCGCTTTCGATAATCTTGCCCAGACGAAGGACATAGATTTTGTCGGCGTGCTGAATCGTCGACAACCGGTGCGCCACAATCAGCATGGTGCCGATATTCATCATTTTCTTAAGCGAATCCTGAATTAGGACTTCGGTTTCGGTGTCGATGTTTGCGGTGGCTTCGTCAAGAATCAAAATGCTCGGTTTGTGGAGAATCGTCCGGGCAAAGGACAACAATTGCCTTTGACCCGAGGAGAAATTGTTTCCTCTTTCTCTGACTTCTTCCTCGTATTGATTCGGAAGTTTTTCGATGAATTTGCTTGCATTGACGTATTCGCAAGCCTGTTTGATTTCGTCCATCGTGACCGTTTCGTCGTTCAGACTGATGTTGGAAGCTATCGTGCCGCTGAACAGGAAGACATCCTGCAACATTTGACCGATCTTGGAACGAAGAGACGATAGTTTGATTTTCTTGATGTCGATGCCATCGATGAGAATTCGACCCTTTTGGATGTCGTAGTTACGGACGATTAAAGACAGAATGGTGGTTTTTCCGCTGCCGGTCGCCCCGACAAAAGCTACTGTTTCTTTGGTGTTTACTTTGAACGAGACATCCTTCAGAATCCATTCGTTGGGTTCGTAACTGAACCAGACATGTTGGAATTCGATATCGCCTTTGATTTCTTCCAGTTCAATCGCATCGGGATTATCGACGATATCGTCCGGATAATCGAGGATTTCAAAGATTCTTTCGCTGGAGGCAAAACCCGCCTGCAAAGCGTTAAACGATTCCGCAAGCTGCTGAATCGGGTTAAACAGCATTCCGGCATAATTGTAAAAGATTACCAGCGTACTTACTTTGATGGTGTAGTTGGAATCGACAATTTGTTTGCTGCTGAAATAAAGGACCAACATCGAAGTAAGAATAAACAAGACATAAATGGACGGGCGGAAGATGGCAAAGAGCAGAATCGAGCGTAAGGAACTGTTTTTCCATTCGTTGTTGCGTTCTCTGAATTCGTTGTGTTTTTTCTTTTCCTGGTTGAAGACTTGGGTGATTTTCATGCCGGATAAGTTTTCCGACAAAAAGGCATTGAGCCTGGAAACGCTGTGGCGGACCCGGCGGTGGGCTTTCCGCGAATAGCGGTGGAAGAAGAAGGAAGAAAGTCCCACCAAAGGCATGAGTGACAGCGTAATTAAAGCCATCTTAACATCAACGACAAGCATGATCACGATGATAAACAAAATCGTGAAAACATTTCTGATTAAGTTGACGAAGACATTGGTATATAAGTCGTTCAAAGCGTTGGTATCGTTGGTTACTCGTGTTACCAGCCGACCAATCGGATTTTGATTGACTTGCGCCGTAGAAAAGTTTTCGATTTTCCAGAAAACATCTTCCCGGATTTGCATCAAAATCTTTTGGCCGGTTTTTTGCAAAATCATCGTTTGCGAGTATTCCGTAACGGCATAAATTAACGTAATCATGAGCGCGACAATCATCAAGATGATGATTTTGGTCAGCGAGGCATCGGGTGTCTGCAGCAAATCGATCGCGCCGCCCAATAGAACAGGCAAGATAATATCTCCGAATATCGCAAATATCATCAGCACAAGCGCCAAGACAAAATACCAGATATAAGGCATCAGGTATTTTAACAGCCGTTTGGTGATTACACCGTCTGACATTTTGCGTTCGTTTTGTTCGGTTTCCGTCATTTCAACAATTTTCTTTTTCTTGGTCGTTTTTTCTTTCTTACTCATGAGCGTCACCTTCGGCTACTTCTACTTGTTCTTCCAGTTTCTGCAAATCAACCAAATCCTGGTACAGTTTGATATTTGCCAACAGTTCTTCGTGGGTACCGACGCCGAGAATGCGTCCGTTATCCATAAAGACGATTTTATCGAGATTCTGAATCGATGAAACCCGGTGGGCAATCAGAATAATGGTCCGGTCTTTTTTGAATTCCTGCAGATTGGCCAAAATCGTTTCTTCGGTTTTGGAATCGACCGCCGAAATCGAGTCGTCGAGAATCAATACTTTAGGGTCTTTGGCAAGTGCCCGGGCAATCGAAATACGTTGTTTTTGTCCGCCCGAAACGGTAACGCCCCGTTCCCCCAAAACAGTTTGGTATTGATGAGTAAATTCTTCGATGTTGCCTGCGACATCCGCCAACGCGGCATAATGTTTTACTTCTTCCTCGGGCATGGATTCGTGGGCAAAAGCGATATTGTTGTGAATCGTATCGCTAAAGAGGAAATTGTCTTGAGGTACATAACCGAATAAGTCCCTGACCTGTTTGATCGGAAGGCGCATGATATCGATGCCGTCGATAAACAAGGTATTTTCTTCCAAATTATAAAGCCTCAGCAGCAAATCAACCAAAGTCGTCTTTCCGCATCCCGTGCGGCCGATGATACCCACGGATTCGCCGGGTTTGATTTCCAAATTGATGTCTTTCAAAACCAAGCTGTCGGTACCGGGATAAGCGAAGTTGAGATTCCGGTAAGTAATTTCGCCCCGAAGTACTTTGACTTGGACCGGATTGTTGTCGACAATATCGATTGGTTCGTCGAGGAGTGCTTTGATGCGTTTGTAACTGGCTTTTCCTTGGCTGCGGATATTGATTAATTGCGATATTGCCATCATCGGCCAAACGAGCGAACTGAAATATGATACAAAGCGGGTCAAATCTCCCACAGAGAAACCGATTTCCGGATTCGTGGTGTTGGTTTTGATGATTAAATAACTGCCGATGCCGATTAGGATGAATCCGATAAGGTTGATGGTTACCAATATTACGACATAAAGCAAATTGGCATAGCGGAGGAAGATCACATTCTTCTCCGCATTATCCTTATTAATCTTTCTGAAACTTAACAGTTCTTTGCCTTCTTTGACAAAAGCTTTGATGACGCTCAAACCCGAGAAGTTTTCCTGGGTAAAATCCGATAAATTTTCGAACGCTTTTTGGCGTTCCTGGAACTTGACGCGCATGAACTTGCCGATGATTCCGCCGGCTAAGGCCATCAGAAACATCGGAATCGAAAGCAAAAGCGTAAGCATCACATTGATTCTGAACATATAGTATAAAGCAAGGGAACCCAAAAACAGAGCATCTACCAGGGTGAGGATTCCCATGCCGAAGGTTTCTCGTATCGCATTTAAGTCATTGGTGTAAAGCGCCATTTGGGCACCGACTTTGTTTTTGTGAAAATAGGTTTGCGATAGCTTTTCGCTGTGGACAAACAATCGGTCGCGTAAATCCGCTTCCACGCGGACCCCGGTTCCGAAAATGGTGACGCGCCAAGCAAACCGACCGATAAACATCGCCGCCGCAATCATCAAGAACCTAAGCATCACGTGCCGCAGATAATCCATAGATAAATTTCCTTCGATTAGGCTGTCGACGATGCTTCCCTGGTAATCCGGGATGAGAAGTTGCGCATAATCGACAACAACTAAGGCAGCGGCTCCGAGCAGAATTAAATGCAGATAGCGCAGATAGTAGCGATTGATATATTTGCCGAATATCATGGTTCAAATCTCCTTGTGTGTATTACTAGTTATTTATTTTACCTTAATATTTTGGTAAATGCAATCAAAAGAAAAAGAAAGCGTTAACCTAATTTTACGATGTTGTCGATTTTGGCTTCTTTGCTGACGGTTATTTTATCGCGGTATTCCACTGTGTCGATGATGCAACCTTGGCCGATGGTGACATTGTCGCCGCTTACGCGTTTAGCTTTGACATATTCGATATCAATCGTGGTTGCTTCGATTTCTTCAATAAGATTGTGTTTTTTGCTGAAGAAAATTGCCATTTCCCTTTTGATGGTGACATTATCGCCGTGAAGGGCGGCAATTTCGCTGTTGGACGACTTGAGAAAAAAGTCGTCGACATTCGCTTCTTTTCCGACTTTTAGCGAACCCGAAATATGGGCTTTCGCGCTCGATAAGTTTTCCTTGACTGCCAAGGATCCGGCGATTTTGATATCTTCGGCTTTGACATTTTTTTCGGCTGAAAACGATCCGCTCACTTTCAGCGTTTTGACGTCCAAATTATCCAAGGCTTTTGCTGAACCCGAAACGGAAAAACTTTCCGCGGTAATTTCACCCTTGATTTTTCCGCTGCCGGCAATCGATACTTCCCGATAGGTTCCGCCGCTTACTGCTCCGGCACCGTAAATTTTGCAATCGTTCATAATTCTTTCCTCCTATTTTAATTCTTGCGCAATTAAACCCGAAATATCGGATAATGCTTGTTTTTTCAACACGGTTAATTGGGGATCAAAAACGGCATCTTCCCCGGCAATAATCAAATAAGTTTTTCCCGAATAATCTTTGACCAGATAAAAGAATTGATCCAGCGAAGCAATTTGCTTGAAATCGACGCTCAGATAATTGTTGATATCCAGTAAAGTTTGGTTGTTCGAAAAAAAGTAAACAACCACCAAATCGTAAAGAGTCAAATCACTCTTTTCCTGAGCATAGATGCGCAGGATAAACGGGTCAATACCTTTAATCAGCACAGCTTCCGAAATGGTAAACCTTCGATCTTTGGCATTCGGATTTAGAAACTGTTTGATTTCTTCGTGCGAGAAGCGATCTTTTAACGACAAAATCGTTTCGATGCGCGGAAGGATCTGTTCTTTGTAAAAGTACGTTTCCTGTCCGCTGGCCACCGATTGTCGGATAAACCACTCGTCCGGAATCAAGCCTTCCCGTTTCCAACGATACAATTGTCCGTAGGAAATTTGGGTGATTTGCAATAACTCCTTTTTCGATATCATTTCCATAACATTTCACCTCACATTGTTACGTTTGATAGCATTATACCGTAACATTGTTACGCTTGCAAGCAAAATGATAATAAATCTCAAAGATTTTTAAATGTCAAAAATAAAAAAATAACAGATAGCTGTCAATTGATGACTATCTGTTACAGTTATATTTAATAATTCGGAAATTATTATAATTATTGTTCGGAACGCGGGTTTTGGAGATGGGCACGGTTTTTGCCCGCCTTTTTTGCCTGGTACAGAGCATTATCCGCCAGATTGATAAAATCATAGGAAGTGGCATCAATCGGGGGCATTTCGAAGTGCACTCCGATGCTTACAGTGATGTTGAGACCGTCGACAAAAGGCGCAAGAGCCTTTTCAACTTCCCGACAGATAGCGGTGCTTTGGCGCATTAAATCCTCGGGGCTTTCGGATTTGATTAAAATGATAAACTCTTCCCCCCCGAAACGGAAAGCGTTGGGGTGAAGGTTTTTGATGAGGTTGGAAGTGTATTTTAAAACCTCATCTCCTTTTTGATGTCCGAGTTTGTCGTTGACCGTTTTGAAATTATCGATATCGATAAACAAAAGGCCAAGTCCGATTCTTTCGTCCGAACATTCTTTTTTTATTGAGGCAAAAGTTTCGTCGAAAGCTAAACGGTTGCCGAGACCCGTCAAAAAATCGGTCCGCACCGCAGTTTCCAGTTCCCGGTTTAAATTGTTCAGAATGTGGGCTTGTTCGAAGTCGCGGCGTCTGATGCGATAGTTGGTATACATGACGATTAAATCGATGCCGATGTAAATGACCGAGGTCAGAAAAAGATGCAAACTGAAATAAGTGTGATAAATAATCCATGATCCCGCAAAATTGAAAACAACCCAGGCCGCGATAAAGACAATCGAAATAAAAACCGGGCTAAGAATCAGACCACACATGAAAACCATGCAAGCCGTCAAAAACGAAAGGACCGGCAAAGGGTAATTATATTTTAGGTCAGTAATCGTATAGGCTAAGCTCCAAAACATCGTAAATCCGCCCAACCCGTTGAGCCAGTAATTGAACAGTTTTATTTGTTTTGGTCTGAACTTACGGACTTTAAAAAAAACAACCGTCGAAACCGCAAACACGATGAACAAAAGACAGTAACAGAAAAAATAAAGGCGATTTCTGGTTACGGTTAAATCACGGTCGAAAAGATAATATATAATCAACGTCGTAAGATAAATACTGATTGAAAAAGTCAAAATTAAAGCTTTGGCGTAATTAACTTTTGCAATGTATTCTGCAAACGAACTGGCTGGTTCTTTATCTCGATAATGCATTGGTTCCTCCTATATATATTTTACTCTCAAACGACCAAAAAGTCAAATCAATCAATTTATTAAATGCGTTACTCCTTTTTCTGACTAAGTATTTAAAACTCTCGGAAAACCGCTACTTTAACCGCTTATACTCTATTTGCCAAATTCGTCGCAGGAACCCCGGAACTTGAATGTGGATTGGCGACGGCACTTTTTCCGGCTGCCGCAACCTCATCTCTTTTAGCTTTTTTTGAATTGTATCACCATAACCGATGTTTCGCTTGGCAAAAAGGTGGAAAGCATTGAAGACGAGGCATTCGGATATTACGAAAATCTAACCAATGTCCGAATCGAAAAAGGATAAACTTTCAGCGGAAAGCATGTCTTCATCGGTTGCACAGCTTTAAAACAATCGAACTGCCAGGCAGTATTTCTTCAATCGTCGGTAAAGCTTTTGCCTATTGTCTTTCCTTGAAAAAAATCGTTATTCCTTCCCGGGTAGACGTGATATTCCAGGAGGCGTTTAAAGGTTGCCTCAATTTGCCTATTTATTGTCAGGTTTTCAGTCAAACGTTCAGTTGGGATTCGGCTTGGAATTCGGATGGTTGCCCGGTAGTGTGGGGTAATCCAGGTTAAACAGGCGAAACAAAAGACGTAAAAAGGATTTTTTCTTTTGCGTCTTTTTGATTATTCCGAAGCCGAAAAAAAACTTCGGCACCAAAAGTGCCGAAGGGAATTTGCAATGGTGCTGGAAATAGGAATCGAACCTACGACCTGATGATTACGGGTCATCTGCTCTACCAACTGAGCTATTCCAGCATCGAAATTTCAGGATAGTCCCGAAATTATTCGATTAAAGTTTGTTGATATTTTGTTACCCTGAAGACCGGTTCGGTGGTTACGTCGATTTGAAGTCTTTTCAGAAGTTTTTCGTCGTCTTCCGTCAAAAAGACCGTGGAATGGGCCTGGGCCCGGGCGAGTTTTGGCAACTGCTGAAGGGCTTTTTCGGCAGATGGGTTGGTCAAAGCGTTAATCGACAAAGCGATTAAAACATCGTTGACATGAAGACGGGGGTTTCTTACGCCCAGGTATTGCTTGTTCAAGGTTTGAATCGGTTCGATGATGGACGGAGAAATCAGTTTCAGATCATCGTCGACCTTGGCAAAGTATTTGAGGGCGTTCAGGAGCATTGCGGCGGGAGCATCCAAAAGTTTGGTCCGGCGTCCCGTGATGATTGTTCCGTCGTTTAATTCAATCGCCATCGCGTGCGTTCCCGAAACTTTGGCTTTTTCCAAAGCGGCCTTTACGCATAGGCGATCATCGACCGTGATGCCCAACTTTTTCATGATGACCGAGATTTTTTCAATCGCTTCTTCCATCATGTTGCCGTTTTTGATGTCCCGTTTGGTCGAATAATACCGGCGGATGATTTCCTGCTTGGCGGCTTCTCTGGCCACTTCGTCGTCGATAATGCAGAAGCCGGCCATATTGATGCCCATATCGGTTGGCGATTGATAGAAACTTGTGCCGTAAATTCTTTCGAAGAACGAACGGAGAATCGGAAACACTTCCACGTCGCGATTGTAATTGACTGCCGCAATCCCGTAGGCTTCCAAATGGTACGGATCAATCATATTGATATCGTTGATGTTGGCGGTCGCCGCTTCGTAGGCCAAATTGACCGGATGGTTGAGCGGCAGATTCCAAATCGGGAAAGTTTCGTATTTGGCATAAACGCTTTTGATACCTTTTTGGTTATCCAAATATAGCTGCGATAGGCAAGTGGCGATTTTGCCGCTGCCCGGTCCCGGTGCCGTTACTACGACAAGCGGGCGTGTGGTTTCGATATAGGCGTTTTTGCCGAAGCCGTTTTCGCTTAAAATATAATCGATGGCCAAAGGATAACCCGGAATGACCGAATGAAGATAAACTTTTATCCCCATGTTTTCCAGTTTATTTTTGAAAATGACGGCCAATTCCTGAAGGGCAAATTGCGTGATGACGACGCCGCACACTTTTAGGTCGAGTTCGTTGAAGAGTTCCATCATCCTGAGGACTTCCTGATCGTAAGTTATTCCGATGTCGTAACGCATTTTGCCGATTTGAATATCGTTGGCATTGACCACGATAATCATTTCGACTTCGTCTTTTAAAGCCATCAGGGTTTTGATTTTGGCGTTGCTCGCAAAACCGGGAAGAACGCGGGAAGCATGAAAGTCGTCAAAAAGCTTTCCTCCGAATTCCAAATAAAGTTTCGTCCCGAATTGATTGAGACGTTCCTTGATTTTCTTGGACTGAAGTTCTAGGTACATGGCATTGTCAAAGGCCAGTTTCATGCTTTCACCTTCCTTCCTGTCCCCTCATCTTAAAGATTATACCAAAGGAAGGCGAACTTGTCAATCAAACAAAAAAGAAAAAATTAACCGCTTTTTAAAAGTCAAACGGTTGAAAGAAATAGCTGGTTGTGGTAAAATTATGTTACTTTAGAAGGAGGTTTTTTATGGAAATCAAAGAAGTTGTCCTCAATAAAATGAAAGAAATGGGCCGCCCTGTTACCGCAGGAGAAGTCGAACAGGCAACCGGTCTCGATCGCAAAGAAGTCGACAAAGCATTCAATGCTTTGAAAAAAGAAGGAAAAATCACATCCCCGGTTCGTTGCAAATGGCAACCGGCCGAATAAAAAGCTTGAAAAAGAAGGTTAGGATTCAATCCTAACTTTTTTGTCTTAGGAAATAATTGCTAAATAATGTGGAGGATTTTTTGCATTTTTTATATAAAAAATTAGTTAAAAAGGGATAATTTGGTATACTATTAATTGAGGTGAAGAAATATGAAAATCAGTATTGGGTCCGATCATGCGGGATTTAAGTTGAAAGAAGCCCTTGTGGCATACCTGGCAAAAAAGCATCAAGTGCTCGATATGGGTACCTACAGCGACGATTCGGTCGATTACCCCGATTATGCCTTTACGGTAAGCAAACAAGTGGCCGACCGGGAAGTCGATTTCGGCATTTTGATTTGCTATACCGGAATCGGTATGTCCATTTCCGCTAACAAAGTGAAAGGTATCAGAGCAGCGCTTGTTTTAAATGTCGAAAGCGCGAAACTGACCAGAGAACACAACAATGCCAATGTTTTGTGCTTAGCGGCCAAAGATACGCCTTTGGACCTTGCCAAGCAGATTGTCGATACATTTCTGAATACCGCTTTTTTGGGGGAACGGCACGAACGGCGCGTGGATAAAATCTGCCGTTTCGAAGAAAATTAAGAATTGTTAAGTATGTAAAATAAAAGCAAAAACCATGTAAATTTCGCAAAAGAGGTCCTTTTTTATTATAATTTCAAAAGCGTAAAAACCCTAATTGTGGTATAATTACAAAAGATAAAAAGGTGGTGAAACAGATGCCGATTTTGCAGTCAATTCAACAAGCGGAAGAAAAGGCGCAAAACTTACGCAACAACGCAAACCTTCAAGTTCAAAACCTAATGAAAGAAAAAAGAGCGGCTGCGGAAAAAAGAATTGCGGAAATGAATGAGCAAACCCTTGAGGAAATCAAGAAAAGCGAAGCAAATGCCGTAAAAGAAATGCAGGATTTGGAAAAAGAAATGGAAATCCAAAAGCAAATCATAAGAGACAAACTCACCGCAAAAGCCATGCGAAAAATGGACCAAGCAGTTGCCTTAATGTTTAAGAAAGTAGGGAATGTATGATTGTACCGATGAAAAAGGTGCAAATCGTCGTACTGAAAGAAGACCATGAACAATTGATGCTCAATTTGCAAAAAACCGGCGAGGTGATGTTGATTGAGCATCCGGAGATCAGTCAAAAAAGCGATGCCACAACCGAAGAAATCATGTTGCAAAGAACACGCAAGACGCTGGGACTTCTGAAGAAGTATCGGGACAAACCGAAATTCGTCAAAGAACTTAATAAAGTTGACTATGACGATTTTGTTTCGAATATCGACCAGCGGATTGAGCTGTTGGAAAAAATCGAAGAAACCTATGAGGAAATTCAACATTTAAAGGCTGATAACGCAACACTGCAGGAAACGCTTAAGACTTATCAACCATGGGAACAATTAACGGTTCCGTTTGACAAAATCGTTAACACCAAGTATGCCTATTTGCACACCGGATTTATTGAACCCCGTTATTGCCAGGACTTTATACGGATATTAGATGAGCATGGCAGCGAATATGAACTTTTAGGCAAAACTTACGACGGACAAGCTGTCTTTTTTGCGAATTATTATGCGGATGATTTAGCGGTAATGGAAAGTTTGCGAGCCTTCAATTTTACGGAAAACGCTCTACCAAAACTGCCTCTGACCGCAACCCAACTTTTAAGCGAAAAAGAAGCCCAATTGCAAGCCAATAACGATCGAATTAAAGAACTTGAAGAAGCACTTGCGCAATATGCCAAACATGCGGGCGACCTGGAAATTTTGACAGACCAGGTTTCAAGCATCGAAGTCAGAAAAACAGCGCCGGTCATTCCAACCGATGCGACCGTTTATGTGGAAGGTTGGGTGCGCCATGACCGCGTGGATAAAGTAATCGAGGCAATAAAAGAAACAACTGACATTTTTGATTGCGAATTCAGTGATCCGCTTCCTGATGAATTGCCGCCAACCGTTACGCAAAACAACCGTTTTGTGGCGCCGTTTGAGATTATCACCAATATGTTTGCCACACCGAGCCCTTATGAAGTAGATCCTAATCCAATGATGACCTTTTGGTACTGGATTATCTTCGGAATCATGATGGGCGATGCGGGTTACGGATTGGTAATGTTGCTTTTCTTCTGGGCTTTTATAAAAATTAAAAAGCCTAAGGGCAACACTTTGAACCTTTATAAAATTTTAATGTATTCCGGAATTACCACAATGATTTGGGGTATTGTTTTCGGCAGTTATTTCGGTTTTGAATGGCATCCGTTCGGTTTGAAACCGCTCTTAACCCCGTTGAATAATCCTTTGGAAATGTTGGTAATGTCGCTGGTAATCGGGGGTTTGCATATTATCAGCGGATTATTAGTTAAAGCGTATGATAATTTCCGGAAAAAAGATTTTGTAGCTGTTTTTTCCGATTCGCTCAGCTGGATTTTGTTGCTTGTGGGAATAGGATTCTTCTTCCTTCCTCAGCTGTCCAATATCGGAAAATACTTAGCGCTTGCGGGAGCCTTAATTATTGTTTTCTTTGCGGGAAGGAAAAACCGCAATCCTATTAAGCGCATCGGCAGCGGTTTATATTCATTATACGGAGCAACCGGTTACATGAGCGATATCCTTTCTTATTCCCGGATTTTGGCTTTAAGTATGTCGTCCGGCGTTATTGCTTTGGTAATGAACCTGCTTGCCCAAATGGTTCAAGGCGATTTGTCAACTTTCTCTTTCATGACCATCATTAAATTACTGATGGCCATGGTTGTTTATTTTGTCGGACATGTCTTTAATTTAGCCATGGGCTTGCTCTCGGCTTATGTCCATGCCAGTAGATTACAATATATTGAATTCTTTGGCAAATTCTATGAGGGGTCTGGTTATGCCTTTACGCCTCTCGAAAATAAGTTAACCTACATTGATGAACTCAATGTAAATTAAAAAATTTTAGGAGGAATAAAAAAATGAGTACAGGATTATTAATTGCAATTATTGGCGCACTTTTAAGTACAATAGTAGCCGGCTTAGGTTCCGCCATCGGTGTTCAAATGGCCGGTAAAGCCGCAACCGGTGTTGTCAGCGAAAGACCAGAATTATTCGGTAAACTCTTAATCTTACAGGCCTTGCCAGGAACCCAAGGTATCTACGGTTTCTTAGTTTCGGTTTTGGTTTTTGTTGAACTAGGCTTTTTAAGCGGAAGTCCTGAATTGGCTCTTGAAACCGCAAAAGGTTGGGCATTCTTCGGCGCTTGCATGCCGATTACCATTATCGGTTTGCTTTCCGCTTTATACCAAGCAAGGATGGCCGTTTATTCGATTCAAATGACCGCAAAACAACCGGATGCCGCCGCAAAAGGTATGACCATGACCGTTTTGGTTGAAACATACGCTATCCTTGCCTTGCTTGTAAGTATCTTGCTCGTAACTAATATTATATAATCAGAGCTAATAATTTTATTAAAATAAAATATTAGCGAATCGAGGTACATAGTGAAAGAAGATAACCTACTTATGCAAACAGAGGAACAAGTTACTGAGAAAGTAACTATCTACCAAAAAATCGAACAAAAAGGCCAAAACGATGCTTTAGCTATCCTGGAAGCAGGAAGAGAAAAAGCCGAACAAATGTATGCAAGCATGATCAACGAGGCAATGCAAGACAATCAAAAACGCTTGGAAAAAGCCCGTCAAGCCAATGCATCGATGTTAAAAGGGGCCCAAAGCCAGTTTGACCATTCGCTAAAACAATATACCCTAAGTGTAAAGAAAGAATTAATTGACCGAGTGTTCAAGCGTCTGTTGGAAAAGTTCAAAGCTTTTTCCGACGAAGATATCAGACGCTATGTTGTTGAACGAATCAAAAACGAAAACTTGTCCGGCACAGAAACCTTGAAAGTTGCCCCAAGCGATTATGACCGTTATGCCCGGATTTTCTCAAGCGGCAGAACGTTAAACGGCATGGTTTTGCTTGACAAACTGAGCAATTTGCTCGGGAATTTCAACTATCAATTGACTCTGGCTAAGGATGGAGCGAATATTTCCGGAGGATTTCAGGTTATCGGAAGTTTTTACGATTTGGATTTTTCCTACGATGCGCTTTTCGATGATTTGAAACGGCTCTACGAAACCGAGTTAGCTACGATTCTCTTTGACGGAGATGAATAGTATGAATAACCATTATCCGTACGTCAATGCGATTTTACGCTCCATAGACAGCAAAATTTTCGATAAAAGCAAATGGCAAAAATTGGCCAAAACCGATAAAAATTCATTTTTCAAAACTTTGACGGAATTAGGTTACGGAAAAAGCGAAAGCGCCGGGACTTTGGAAGAATTGATTGATCAGGAACTCTTGGGCGTAAAAGCCTTGATCGATGAACTGACCCCGCAAAAAAACTACACCGATTTATTCTTTTTTCAAAGCGATGCTATCAACATCAGATACTTTTTCAAACAAAAGTATTTCGGCATCACCCATTTCGATGTGTATGTTCCGCTCGGAACGATTCCGAAAGAAACTTTGAAAAAAGCGATTCTTGAAGGTGACTATAACGGTTTGGACAAACCTGTGCGAAAGCTTATGCAAGCCATCGAGAAGAACGTTCAGGGAATAACCAATCCGCGGATTTTCAGCACCGTAATCGATCAAACGATTTTTGATTATATATTTGATCAATTCCATCTTTTTACGGCTCCTTCCCTCAAGACCTATTTTCAGATTTATATCGATTCTGCAAATTTGTTAACTTTCCTTCGCTCACGCGAATTGAAGTGGGACCAGGAAACTTTCAAAGAAATGTTGTTAACCCACGGCAAAATCGAATTAAACAAATTTTTGAATTCTTATTCCCTGCCCCTGGAAAAACTACCGAAACTTTGGGAAACGGAATATAACGGCCAAATCAGCAGAATTTTTAAAGTTTTCAATGAAAACCATAATTTGGACATGACCCATAACGCTCTTGACAAACTCATGTTGGAGGAAATCAAACGTTTTAAATACGATGCTTTCGATATCGGACCGGTAATTTATTATTACTTGTTAAAAGTAGCCGAAGCCAAAAATATCCGGATGATTTACGCTCAAGCAGGAAACGAACAAGTCGATATGAGTCAATTGTTGGAATACTAAGAAAGGTGGTTCAAATGGATAACAAGATGGATATCGTGGCCCTCGGAACCAACGACACCGTGCTATTGTTCAGTGCCGTCGGTTGCGTGCCGATAATCAAAGAAAGTCTTGCAGAAGTCGAAAAAACCATTTTTCAGCTCTCAAAAAAAAGCAAAATAATTTTCATCGATGAGGAATTGTACGAAAAAATTCCTGAGACAATCGCGACTTATCAATCCAGCCTCTTCCCAATGATTATACCTGTTCCGATGAAAGAAGAAGGAATCGGTGTCGGATTGAACAAAGTCAAGAAGAATGTCGAAAAAGCCATCGGGATTAATATATTTTAGAAAGGGTGATGGCGATGAATTCCAATCAATATAAAAATCAAATCGGAATCATTACCAAGGTTTCCGGACCTTTAATTGTGGCGAAAGGCATGAAAGACGTACAAATGTACGATGTCGTTCGCGTCAGCGAGAAACGCCTTATCGGCGAAGTCATCGAACTTCGAGACGATTTGGCTTCGATTCAAGTATACGAAGAAACCGCGGGTATCGGTCCCGGCGAACCGGTCTATTGGACCAACGAACCCCTCTCGGTCGAACTTGCACCGGGTTTAATCGAAGGCATTTTTGACGGTATCCAACGTCCGCTTGATGTTATTTATCAAAGCTCGGGCGACCGGATTCCGCTCGGAATCGATGTTCCCAAATTAAACCGCATCAAACGTTGGCGGTTTGACAGCGTTGCCAAAGTCGGGGACTTTGTAACCGGCGGCGACATCTTGGGAACGGTTCAGGAAACAACTGCCGTACTTCACAAAATAATGGTTCCGCCAACCCTATCGGGCAAAGTCGTTTGGATTTTCAACGGCGAAACAAACATTACTACTCCGATTGCCCGAATTGTCGACAATAAGGGCGTAACCCATGAAGTGCCGATGTTACAAACCTGGCCGGTCAGAAGAGGTCGTCCTTATCAAAAGAAAATGGCGCCTTATGCGCCGATGGTTACCGGCCAAAGAGTAATCGATATGCTCTTCCCGATTGCCATCGGGGGTATAGCCGCAATCCCGGGACCGTTCGGTTCGGGTAAAACCGTAGTTCAGCACCAGCTTGCCAAATGGGCGGATGCGGATATAATTGTTTATATCGGCTGCGGTGAACGTGGAAACGAAATGACCGACGTTTTGAATGAGTTCCCTCATTTGAAAGACCCGAAAACCGGTCAAACCCTGATGAAACGGACCGTGTTGATTGCCAATACTTCCAATATGCCGGTTGCGGCGCGGGAAGCATCCATCTATACCGGTATTACGATTGCGGAATACTTCCGCGATATGGGTTATCGCGTAGCCATTATGGCCGACTCGACATCGCGTTGGGCCGAAGCGTTGCGGGAAATGAGCAGCCGCTTGGAAGAAATGCCTGGTGAAGAAGGCTATCCGGCTTATCTGTCCAGCCGCCTTTCCGAATTCTACGAACGGGCCGGTCTTGTCACCTGCTTAGGCAGCGAAGGAAGAACCGGAGCCATCAGCGCCATCGGTGCCGTATCGCCTCCGGGCGGAGATACATCCGAACCGGTTTCACAGGCAACGCTCAGAATCGTTAAAGTATTCTGGGGTTTAAGTGCATCGCTTGCCTATGCCCGTCACTTCCCTGCCATCGACTGGCTGAAGAGTTATTCGCTTTACGAAGAAAATATGCGCGATTATTTCGATACCCAAGTCGAAAAAGATTGGTCGCAGATTGTGCAGGAAACAAAGGCGATTCTTCAGGAAGAAGCCAAACTTCAGGAAATCGTGCGACTGGTCGGTGTGGATTCGCTGGAATTCTCCGACCGCTTGGTGCTTGAATGCGCCCGTCGGATTCGCGAGGACTTCCTGCATCAAAATGCCTTCCATGATGTGGACACTTTCAGTTCATTAACCAAACAACACGGAATTTTAAAAACCATCCTAACCTGGTTCCATCTTTCCCAAGACGGATTAAACAACGGCGTAAGTTTCTTCAAACTTACCGGCATGGAAGTTTTGGAACAAATCGGACGGATGAAATATATCAAAGAAGACGAATTTAAAACGCAATATGATGCAATTAACCTCGGATTGACCGAAGAATATCAGAGACTATTGAAGGGAGACGAAGACGATGGCGAAAGAGTATAAAACTATTCGTGAAGTTGTTGGCCCCTTGATGTTGGTCGATCATGTTGAAGGCATCAAATACGACGAACTTGTCAAAATCAAACAGGCCAACGGCGAAGAACGGATCGGGAAGGTTCTGGAAGTCGACAAAGATAAAGCCCTCGTGCAATTATTCGACTCCGCTCAAGGATTAAAAATCAGTTCCGCAAAAGCCGTCTTCTTAGGCCACGGAATCGAAATCAAACTTTCGCCCGATATTTTGGGACGTGTTTTTGACGGGATGGGCCGGCCGATTGACGGCGGAGGCGAAATCATCCCGGAAAAAGTCATGGACATCAACGGTACACCATTGAATCCGGTTGCCCGCGACTATCCTAACGAATTTATCGAAACCGGTATCAGCGCCATCGACGGTCTGAATACTTTGGTTCGGGGCCAAAAACTGCCGATCTTCTCCGGAAACGGTTTGCCTCATGCCAAACTAGCTGCGCAAATCGCCCGTCAGGCCAGGGTTAGAAATTCGGATGAAAAGTTTGCGGTCGTGTTTGCGACAACGGGTATTACTTTCGAAGAAGCCGACTACTTTATCAGCGATTTCAAAAAATCCGGCGCCATCGAACGGTCTGTGCTGTTCATGAATTTGGCCAACGACCCGGCAATCGAACGGATTGCCACCCCGCGGATGGCTATTACCTGTGCCGAATATTTGGCTTATGAATTAGGCATGCATGTTCTTGTCATCATCAGCGATATTACGAATTATGCTGAAGCATTGCGGGAAATCTCCGCTGCCCGGAAAGAAGTTCCTGGCCGCAGAGGTTATCCGGGATATATGTATACCGACCTTGCTTCGCTTTACGAACGTGCCGGAAGAATCAAAGGAAAGAAAGGTTCCATTACCCAAATTCCGATTCTTACGATGCCAGAAGACGATAAAACCCATCCGATTCCGGACCTTACCGGTTACATTACCGAAGGACAGATTATTCTTTCCCGGGAATTGTACGGCCGGGGAATCACTCCGCCAATCGATGTTTTGCCTTCGCTCAGCCGTCTGAAGGATAAAGGTATCGGCGCTGGCAAGACCAGAGAAGATCATGCGGAAACGATGAACCAATTGTTCGCTGCATATGCCCGCGGAAAAGAAGCCAAAGAACTTGCCACCATCCTCGGTGAAGCAGCGCTTTCGGATATCGATATTCTTTATTCCAAATTCGCAACAGCCTTCGAAGAACAATATGTTTCGCAAGGTTACAATACAGCCCGCACCATTGAAGAAACATTGGATATTGGCTGGAAATTACTGACAATCTTACCAAGAACTGAACTCAAACGGATCAGCGTCGAAAAGATTAACAAATACTTGCCAAAAGAGGAATAGCAAATGGCATTAGGAACAGTTAATCCGACCCGCATGGAATTAACGCGGGTTAAAAGACAGCTCGCCACCGCAAAACGCGGCCATAAACTTTTAAAAGACAAACAAGACGAATTCGTTCAACGGTTTATGGAAATCATCAAAGAAAACCGCGCTTTGCGTCTTGAAGTTGAGGAAGAACTTGCGAAAATCATGAAAAAGTACATCAGTGCCAAACAAAAGATGAGTTTTGAAGGAATCGTCGAAGCATTGATGGTACCAAGCAATTCGGTAAGTCTATCCACCTCTTCGCGGACGGTCATGAATATTAAAATTCCGACTATCCAATACGAAGCAAAGGATAAAATCGATTTGACTTACGGCTTTGCCTTTACGCATCCCGATTTGGATGATGCCATCATGAGTCTTTCGAAACTGCTTCCGAAAATGATTAAGATGGCAGAACTCGAAAAAGCCTGCGACATGTTGGCCAAAGAAATCGAAAAGACCCGTCGGCGCGTCAATGCGATTGAGTTTATCATGATTCCGGAAATGGAAGAAACCATTCGTTATATAACGATGAAACTGGAGGACAACGAGCGAAGCAATATCATTCGCTTAATGAAGAGCAAAGAAATCATTCTTGCCAAAAATTCGCAGAACTAAACCCCCTTTAGGGGTTTTTTTCATAGTTTATGGTATAATACGAATTGAATTGGATTAATTTTAAAGTTGTTTTAAAATTGCCAAAAAATAAAAAAATTATTTTTTAAAAAAAGACAAAGAATAAAGGAGATTGAATTATGGCAAATAAATATTATGCGATTGTTTTCTTTTTGTCGTTTTTGTTTATGTTGGTAATTTCTTTAAAAGTTTTGTTTGATTCGCAAATTCACAAAATTTTCAAACAAGGCAGCGTTACTTCCATCCGTGCTTTTTATATTATCATAGCTATTGTCGTTTCTTACATTGTTTCCAGCGCCATCATCGATTTTATCAAAGCGATTAACGCTATTATCTCCTAATAAATAATTGTATAAAAACTCTTTAATGTATCATAATAACTATGAGGTGATACAGTGAAGAGTTGGATTAAAAAAATTGGTCAGAATCGCTTTCAATTTTTCTTTTTTGTGGGGATATTAGCACTATTATTTATTGCCCTCATCCTTTCTGCAACCGCCGATCCGATTGACAACACTCCGATTGAGGAACCGAACGATAAGCAGCCGATTGACCATGAAGAAGATCCCGTTCCTGAGGTCTTAAAGCACCCATTTGACAATGTGTCTGATTTTATAGTCGTGCGGAAATTTTACGAACGAGATGCCAGCCAAAGCGACCAGGAAAAAGCTTTGATAAAATACGGGACCAGCTATCGGATTAGTGTGGGAACATCCTTTGCCCGAATCGACAATCAACCTTTCGATGTCAAGAGTGCTTTCAGCGGAACGGTCATTGAAGTGCGCGAAAGCCCGCTTTACGGAAACTATTGCATTATTGAGCATGCGGACAACATTAAGACGCATTATTACGGCTTAAGCGAGGTAACGGTCAAAGCCGGCGATACCGTTAAGCAGGGCGACAAGATTGGGGTAAGCGGAACGACCGAAATCGATCAAGAAGCTGGCAATCATGTGTATTTTAAAGTCGTGCGCGGCAGTAAAAATATCAATCCCGAAAAAGTTTTTGGCAAAACAACAGCGCAGATATAACTAAAAAAGACCTAAAAAAACACATAATGTTTATTTAGGTCTTTTGCGTTCTATCGTCAGGATATAAGGGGCGTTGTGTTGGTTTAGCGGCACGATTTTGGTGACCAAATAACCGGAATCAAGTTGGGAAAGGAAGCTTTCTAAGACGAGGCTTTCTTTTTTGCCTTTTTCATGGCCGGGATACAAAACAACCACGATTAATAAATTGGGGTTTTGGTCCATATGGTTTAGCAGTTTTTGGACGGTGCGTAAAACAACATCGGGTTCGGTCGTTATGGTTTTATCACCGGCAGGAAGATATCCCAGATTGAAGATGACACCGTCGATTTTCGGCAAAGCGATATTTTCGTGCGATTCCCAATGGTATTCGATATTGGTCAGTCCCAGTTCGGCAGCTAATCTTTTGGTGCGTTCGATGGCGATACTTTGAATATCATATGCGTGAACTGTTCCTTTTGGCCCGACAAGGTTCGCCAAAAAAACCGTATCAAAACCGTTGCCGCAGGTGGCATCAACCGCAATCCCCCCTGCTTTTAAGTGTTCCTTAAGCAATTGATGGGCAATTTCGGTTATCTTTTGCATTTCGCCTTGTCTCCTTGCCAAATATTTCTTTTTCGCATGTATTTGTCGATTTCGTTCAGAACCACAAATTTCTTTTTGGTCCATTCGGGCGCAATAAGTAAATTGAGTGGGGCATCTCCCGTCAACCGGTGAATCACGATATCGCTCGGAAGATACCTTAACTGTTCCGCGGTAATTTCAACGTATTCTTCGAGCGATAGAAGCGGAAAAGGTTTTTCCAGATACATTTGACCGAGCGGCGTATCTTTCATGACATGCAGCATATGAATCTTGATTCCGGAAATGGGAAACTCGGCCAGATATTGCACGGTTTCCAACATCATCTCTTTGGTCTCGAAAGGAAGACCGTTGATGATGTGTACGATGATAGCGATGTTTGCTTCATGCAATAGTTTTACCGCTTTTTCGAAACATTCGTTTTCGTAACCGCGGTGAAAGAAACGGTAAGTTTCGGGATGGACAGTCTGAAAACCGAGTTCCACCCAAACCGTCTTTTTGGTTTGGAGTTTTTTTAAAAGTTCGATAATTTCGGGATATATTTCATCGGGTCGCGTGGCGATACTGATGCTTTTTACTTTTTCGTCCAAGTTCAATAGCGTCGAAAAAGTTTTTTCCAAAACATCAAGGGGCGCGTACGTATTGGTTCCGGCCTGAAGATAAGCGATATAAGACCCTTCTTCCCATTTGGCCTGCATTCTTTCTTTGACGGAAGCAAACTGGGCTTTTAAGGATAGACTTACATCCCCCGAAAAATCTCCGCTTTTCATACTGGAACAAAACAGACAGCCGGTCGTATCGACTTTTCCGTCGCGGTTGGGACAGGTGAACCCGGGATTTAAGGAAATCTTATAGACTTTTTCGCCGTAATAGGCTCTTAAATAATTGTTCAAGGTTATATAGTGTTTTTCGTGATTCATCAAATGTTGCAAAATCATCACTTCTTTCCTGATTATTTTTTTAGCTTTGATAATTCATAATTAAAAAACCTGCTTCATACAATGAAGTGGGTGAGGCAAATGGATCCTGAAATGAAAGAGCGGATATTATTGGGTGCAGAGCTCTTGTTGTTGGAACAAAGCAACGTCAGAAAAGTGGCGCGTCGACTTGGGTGTTCAAAAAGTACCGTACACAAGGATTTGTCGGAACGTTTGCCTTACCTCGACATGCAATTGTTCGAGCAGGTGCAGGCTCTTTTTCAAATCAATAAGCAGGAAAAGCATCTGCGGGGCGGAGAAGCGACCAAAAGAAAATACTTAGTAGGTAAAAAACTATCAAGATAGTTGAAAATACCTTTCGTTTAAAGTATAATAGGTGGTAAACGAAAGGTGTTTTTTTTATGGTGCGTTTTCCTTTCCTCAGGACGTTAATCCTGTTTTTGTTTTTGGCAATCGCCATGACTTCCGCTATCCTTCTTTGGAGTTTTTTGAATATCAATGACTATTTAACCAAACTGTTGATCGGAACAGCCGTCGCAACCCTTCTTTTGTTTATTGCGGAATGCGTTTTGCCGCTGGACTTTTCTTATCTGTTTGAACGCGTCATGCCGATAACAATCGTGGTTTATGCAGCATTGCTTGTCAAAAGCGGTCACGGTTTCGGCGTTGCCGGTTGCTTAAGCATGGGATTGACCTTCCCGATTATCGATGCTTTGTTATATCCTAAACTGGTCGGCCACCGGGAAGCCAAAAATTGGTTTCTTAAAATGATTGTCCGCTGGCTGGTATCGTTTATTTTAAGCATTTCACTTTCTCTCCCGGCTTTGGTTTTAATCGTTTTATCCGTCAAGGAAATCAATTTGGCCACTATTTTCAGTTTAGTCATCGGTTTTGTCGGAATGGTCGTCTTAATCATCAGCACATTGCAACTGTCGGTTTTCAATCACAAAAGAGACCATCAATACGCCATCAACAACCGGGGACTTTGGAAAGTCAGCCGCCATCCGAACTATTGGGGCGAAATGATGTTTTGGTGGGGAATTTTCCTCATTATGCTTTCGCTGGACGGCTCCAAATGGCTGCTCATTTTGGGACCGCTCATGCTCTTTTTGCTCAACCAGTATTATCGGATTCCCAAACTGGAAAAAGAATGGGTTGAACACAACGCGAAATATACTTTATACCAACAGGAAACCAATTTATTGTTTCCGTTTACCAAACCGAATAATCATTAAGCTAAACAGAAGCGCTCGAAATGCACTGTTTAGCTTTTTTTAATCTCGATTTGGCCGAGGGTTTTTTCGGTCAGGATTTTAATCAGTCCGTCGGTTTGGTCGCTTGGGACCCTGATTTCGATTTGGACGATATGACTGAATGTTTTGTTTATGATTTGGTAGGCCGAAAGAACCTGTTCGACATCGTTGATAAAACGGTAGGAAAAGGATATCTTTAAGTTATCGTAACTGATAATCGGAACAACCATAGCGGTTTTGACGTTTTCGCTTGCGCTTTTGCTGTAGGCTCGGACCAACCCGCCGGCGCCCAATTTGATTCCCCCGAAATAGCGGATCACCACACAAATGCAATTCGTCAAACCGTTTTTGCGCAGGACATCGAAAACCGGCAAACCGGCGGTGCCGCTCGGTTCCCCGTCGTCGCTGTAACGGCCGTTTTCCCCGCCCAGACCGACGATAAAAGCACTGACATGATGGGTGGCATCGGGATAACGCATTTTTAACCCCGCAAGGTATTCTTTGGCTTCTTCGACGGATTGAACCGGGGCCAGGTATGAGATAAAGCGCGATTTGTTGATTACGGTTTCGTAGATATTTTCTTTGGTTACAGTCTTCATCGTGTCCTCCCGTCTTTCTTTTATTATACCATGAAATGCCCGTTTGGCGAAACCAAAAAGCAGGTAAACGGGTTGTTTTTTATAAAAATGAGAACGGTTTTCGGAAAAATTTGCTATAATAGATTTATAAAAGACAGTTAAGGATAGACGATATGAACGAAATCAGACCTTTTAACGGAGCAACCATCGAAACTTCCCGTTTGTTTCTGCGACCGATCGGTTTGGCCGATTTACAAAAAATGTATGAAAATTGGGCCAGCGACGACGAAGTAACCAAACATTTGTCATGGAATACCCATCAGTCCATCGAAGAAACCAAAAGAGTTATTACTTCCTGGCTTTTGATGTACGAAAGACCCTATTTCTTTCAATGGGTGATAACGATTAAAGAAACCCAGGAAGCAATCGGCACCATCAGCCTTTTTGATTTAAAGTTCGATTTGATGCAAGCCGAAATCGGTTATTGTTTGGGCAAAACTTTCTGGAATCAAGGCTATGCCACGGAAGCTTTGCAAGGAGTAATCGACTATGCTTTTTCCCGAAACAATTTCCGGGTTTTACTTGCCAAACATTTAATCGAGAATCCGGCTTCCGGCCGGGTGATGGAAAAATGCGGGATGAGATACGAAGGAAATCTTTTTAAAGCCAATTGCAAAAGCCATCAGTCGGGCTTGCTTAAGTGTTATAAAATCACGAAAGCTATGTGGGAGGAAAATCAGCCTTTCCCAAAAACGAGGTGAACAAATCATGTTTGAAGAAATTAAGAAATTCTTAAACTTTCCGTTCGAACTAAATATTCCTGAGGTAAAGTTTGATTGCATATGGTCGGAAATCCGAAAACTTCCCCGGGTTTTAACCAAAAAAGTGATCCTAATCAATAAATATTTGGCCCGGGAAACAAAAAACGATTGCGACGGTTTCCGGACGGAAGGCGGAATCGGAATCATTACGGAAACCCAAGGCCTTGCGACTTTCTTCTATTTTCTGATGCAGGATACACCGAAAAACCAAGTAATTTTTGCAGAATATGTTAAACAGTTTATCGACTCGCACCAAAAGGAAATAATCGGAATTGACGAGATGACTTTGGAAAAAATGGTCGTCAATCTGCTTCATCAAAAACGTCTTTTGATCAGTTGCGCGGAATCATGTACCGGAGGAATGCTGATATCGCGAATCATCAGCGTCCCGGGGGCATCGTTGGTTACCGAAGAAAGTTATGTGACTTATTCCGATCAGACCAAAGCCAAAATTTTGGGAATCAAACCGAAGTTCCTGAAAGAATACGGTACCGTTTCGGGGGAAGCCGCGGGCAAAATGGCGGAAATGGTCCGCGCCATAGCTTCATCCGATGTCGGTATCGGCGTCACGGGTTATACGACGGGCGATACCAAAGCACCCGAAGACGGTTTCTTTTACTATGCCATCAGTTACCGGGACACTTTGCTTGTCGACAAAGACCAAGTGGAGGGTACCCGCGACGAAATGCGCTTTGACCAAACGACGATAATTCTATGGCGATTGCTAAATCTTTTGCGAAGCTGACCCCGTTGATTTGGGTATGAATAACTTGCAAAAAAAGCGCGTTTATGGTAAAATGTTTGGTATATAAAGGGAGGAAGTATCAATGGATGAAAATTACCTATCGGACCAACTAATAGCCCAAGTTGCCAAAGCACAAAATGTAAAAATAAGTCAGATCCGTGCTGTCCTTCAGTTAATCGTAGAAGAAAATGCGACTATTCCGTTTATCGCTCGTTATCGTAAAGAAGTAACCGGGAATCTTGATGAAGAACAGATTCGGGCCATCTACCAGGAATGGGATTATGGCAAGAAACTGGCAGAAAGAAAAGAAGATGTTCGCCGTTTAATTGAAGAAAAAGGTCGTTTGACGCCGGAAATCAACGAAGCAATCAAAAAAGCCACCAAGCTTGCGGAACTCGAGGATATTTACCGGCCGTTCAAAGAAAAGAAAAAGACGAGAGCAACCGAAGCCAAGAAAAAAGGTTTGGAACCGCTCGCCGAATATCTGCTTTCCTTTCCGGACGGCAGTCCAGAAGATGTGTTGGCCGAAGCCGGCAAATACGTAACGGTTTTGCCTGACGACGAAGAAAAAGTTCAGGAAATGATTAAAGAAGGCGTTGTGGTCAATAATATAGATGAAGCCTTGAACGGTGCGAAAGATATTATTGCGGAAATCGTTTCGGATGAACCGACTTACCGGACCTGGATCCGCAAAGAATTCGTGCAAAACGCGACCATCAAAACCGAAGTCCGGGAAGGCGCCAAAGACGAAAAACAAGTCTACGGCATGTATTATGCCTACGAGGAACCGCTTAAAACAATTAAACTCCACAGGGTTTTAGCCATCAACCGCGGCGAAAACGAAAAAGTTTTAAAGGTATGGATTAACGAAAACGTCGAAAAAGTGCTTAATTATATCCTAAGCGACGTTATCAAAAAAGAAGATTCCATTACCGCCCCATATGTCAAGGATGCTTGTACGGACGGATACTTGCGCTTAATCAAACCTTCGATTGAACGGGAAATCCGTTCTGAACTAAAAGAAAAAGCCGAAAACCAAGCTATTCATATTTTCGGAGAAAACCTGCGCAATTATTTACTGCAGCCGCCGATGAAAGACCGGATTGTTTTGGGTATTGACCCGGCTTACCGTACCGGATGCAAAATGGCGGTTGTTGACCCGACCGGAAAAGTCTTGGTTAAATCCGTGATGTATCCGCACCAAAAGAATGTCAACGAAAAAGTTCCGGAAGAACGTTACCAGCAGGCGGTAAGAACTTTCCTGGAACTTGTCAATAATTACGATGTGGATATCGTCGCCATCGGCAACGGTACCGCAAGCCGCGAAACCGAAGCGTTTGTTGCGGAAAACTTAAAAAAACTCGGACGCAAAGTCCAATACGTAATCGTCAACGAAGCCGGAGCATCGGTATATTCCGCTTCCGACTTGGCCCGCGAAGAATTCCCGGATTACGAAGTCGAAGAACGTTCCGCCGTTTCGATTGCGCGCCGTCTTCAGGATCCGCTTTCGGAACTTGTCAAAATCGAACCGAAATCGATCGGTGTCGGTCAATACCAACATGACGTTACCCAATCGAAATTGGCCGATCAGCTAAACTTCGTAGTGGAAACGGCCGTTAACCAAGTCGGCGTTAACATCAATACTGCTTCCCCGTCGCTTTTAAAATATGTTGCGGGATTGAATGCGGGTATGGCCAAAAAGATTGTTCAGTATCGCGATGAAAACGGAAAATTTTTAAGTCGCAGCGATATCAAAATCAAAGGAATCGGTCCGAAGACATTGGAACAGGCTATCGGTTTCTTACGGATAACCGACGGCGTGGAACCTCTTGATATGACCTCAATCCATCCTGAGTCTTATGATTTGGCTCGGACAATTCTAGCCACTTTAGGTTTCACAAGCAAAGACATCGGTTCGCCTGAACTTGTGGAAGCAATCAAAAAATTGGACCGCGAGAAATTGCGGGAAGAACTTGGTGCCGGCGAATATACTTTCAACGATATCCTCGATGCGTTCATTTCGCCGCTTCGCGACCCGCGCGATGAAATCGAAGCGCCGATTTTAAGAAGCGACGTGCTTCACTTGGAAGATTTGCGACCGGGAATGGAACTTCAGGGTACCGTACGCAATGTCGTTGATTTCGGTGCCTTTGTCGACTGCGGTGTTAAAGACGATGGACTAATCCATATTTCCAAAATGTCCACCAAATTTATCAAACATCCGCTTGACGTCGTTCAAGTCGGACAGATTGTCAAAGTTTGGGTTCACGATGTGGATGTGGCAAAGGGTCGGTTGCAACTTACCATGATTGATCCAACCCAACCTGCTCCGCCGAAACCGGAACCGAAGAAAAAACAAAAAAAGGATTAATAAGGAGAAAAGAAGTATGGTATTTGAAAAAGTTAGAGACATTATTGCGAAAGAATTGGATGTCGATGCCAGCAAGATTACAATGGATACGCATATCATTGACGACCTTGGCGCCGATTCTTTGGATGCGGTGGAATTGATTATGGCTATCGAAGACGAATTCGGCATTCAGGTAGATGATGAATCCGCCCAAAAAGTAAAGCGCATTTCGGATTTGGTCTACTACATCGAAGAAGCGCTCAAATAGCTAAAAAAAGACCTTCGGGTCTTTTTTTGTTTCGGCAACAGTCCCTGAACAACGAAAATAATACATTAAGTTTGACATTAAAAGTATTATTTAATATAATAACAATAGGTGATGATATGGAAAAGAAAGAAACCCTAACCACAAAAACCAAAAAAGAAGCTTCATCAAATGAAAAAACAACAGGCAAAGCAACCAAAAGTAAAACTACGCCCTCTGATACCAAATCAAAAGGAACCAAAATTCCCTCCAAAACAACTGCCCAAAAAAAAGCAAAAACGTCTAAAAAAACAACTAAAACAGCTAAGAAAGAACCTCAAAAAGCAGTTAATAAAAAAGCGGAAGACGCAAATACTAAAGAAGTAACTACCAAAGAAACAAAAGCAACCCCCAAAAAAGCAACTTCCAATACTTCAACCAAAACTGCCAAAACCAAGTCTGCTGACGCAAAAACAAAAAAAGCCAAAACCGAAGCAAAAGAAACAGCAGCCGAACCTGTTTTGAATATTCCGATTCTCGAAACCGAACCTTCGAAAAAAGGATAAGGCCGCCAAAAGAAAAAAGCCGTCGAAAAACCGATGGAAATGTCTTACGAAGAGTTGTTCGGCAAAATCACGCCTGACCCATGGGAAGAAACCGTTTCTCCGGAAGTTCCGATCGAAGAAAAAGCGTCGCAAGAAATCCCTGCGTTGGAAGTTGCGGCCGGAACACCAAAAGAAACCAAAGCTTCAGAAACCGAAAAAGCGGAACCGGTAGAGGAAACGCCAAAAAAAGCAGAAAAGGCAAAAACGGAGAAACCGAAAGAGGCTAAGCCAAAACAAGAAAAACCGAAAGCGGAAAAACCAAAGGAAACCAAAAAGCCGAAAGCGGAAAAACCGAAAGAAATAGTCAAAACCCCGCAGCCTAAACCGAAAAATTTCACCAAAGAAGAAAAGAAACTGCTCGCCAAACTAGAGGAAGCATTCCGTTTTGTCGTCAACATGACCAATGTCATCGAAAGCCAAAAAATGGACACAACGGTTATCAAAGACCTGACGCTCGGCGAAGTGCATGTTTTGGAAACTGTCGCACTCAACAACAACAAACCGATGACTTTTATCGCCAACAAACAAAAAATCACCGTCGGTGCTTTGACCACGATGATTAACCGTTTGGTGCAGAAAGGTTATTTGGTGCGAACGCGGGATGAAATGGACAATCGGGTCATCCGGTTAAGCGTTACCCCGCAAACCAAAAAAATCCTCAAATCCCACGACAAATTCCATGACGATATCATCGGCTTGACCTTGGACGGAGTGACAATCCGCGATGCCACCAAAGTCATGGTGATGTTTGCGGAAGTATTGGAAAATTACCATAATCCGAAACCGGTGGCCAAAAATGCCGACACCAAAAAAACTTCCTCGAAAACCGCTGCCAAGAAAACCACAACCGCGAAGGCGAAAAAACCTTCCGGTAAAAAATAACGGACAGAAGCTTAAAAAAGCTAGGAGAATATATATATGAATGCAGAATTTTTTACCAAAAACCGAAAAAAAGTCTTCGACGTAATCGCCGATAATTCGCTTGCTTTGTTTCATTCCGGATACGAACATTTCAAAACCGCGGATGCTGTATATCCGTTTGTGGTCAACCACAATTTCTTTTATCTGACCGGAATCCGCCAAGCCAATGTCGTGGTACTTATCGTCAAATTCAACCATCAATACGACGAATGGCTCTTCATCGACGAAAACGATCCGATTCTTGCCAAATGGGTGGGCCATAAGTTATCGAAAGAAGAAGCATCCCAGATTTCCGGCATTCCTGTGCAAAAAATCCGGTACAACGTCGATTTCACAAACCTCATGCTCAATTACATGCAACCTTTGAGATTTTCCGAACATGTGATCGAAAAACTATATTTGGATTTGGAATACCGCAATTTGCCTTTATACAATACTTTTGCCCTTGATTTTGCCAAAAAAGTCAAAGAAGATTATCCGGCTTTGGAAATCAAAAACATTTATCTGGATATGATAAAACTCAGAATGATTAAGGAACCGGAAGAAGTCGAACTGATTAGGAAAAGCATCGTCACCACGAAAGAAGCCATTTACAATGTCATGAAGAACCGGCACAACCTGCAGACAGAATGCGATGCGGAAGGATATTTCGGTTTCGTTTTGACCAAAAACGGCAAAAAGAATTCCTTCGGCAACATTATCGCAAGCGGCAAAAACGCCACGGTTCTCCACTACGAAGAAAACAATAGTCCGATTGAAAAAGACAGCTTATTGCTCATGGATGTCGGCTGTTATACCGAAAACTATTCGAGCGATATCACCAGAACCTTCCCGGTAAGCGGCAAGTTCACGAAACGCCAAAAGGAGGTCTACGAAGTGGTTCTCGAGGTCAACAAGAAGTGCATCGCCTTTGCGAAAGCCGGCGTTACCTGGCAGGAAATCAACGATTACGCCAAGGAATTGCTTGCGGAAGGTTGCATCAGACTCGGTTTGATAAAAGAAAAAGCCGAACTGTCCCGATACTATTACCATTCCATCGGTCACTCCTTGGGACTCGATGTCCATGACCCATCGCTCATGAGCCTGGGTTTGAAAGAAGGAATGGTGATTACCATCGAACCGGGACTGTATATTGCCGAAGAAGGTATCGGGGTTCGCATCGAAGACAATATCCTGATACTTGAAAAAGAAAGCCGGAATCTGTCGGAAGATATTATCAAAGAAGTCGCCGATATCGAAAATTTTCTTGCTGATTAATAATTCGTAATTTGCAAAAAGCACCCGTTTTTCGCAACCGATAACCCTTGAATTACGTTTCTGGGGTTGTTATAATGGTTGCAGAGTTCCACATTAAGGAACTTCAGAAAGGGTGCTTTTTTTACATGAAAAAAATCTTAACAGCCTTTTTGTTATTGTTCATTTGTTTTAATGTCTCGCTTTTGGCTTTTGCCAACGACACGGGACATCCCACTTTTCAATCGATTACCATTCCGAAAATTTCGCGTGCCAAACTGTTGGTTGCTTTTTCCGATACCGAAAAAGCAGAAGCATTGGATCGTGTAAAACGTAAACTTTTCGGGTGGAGCGTCTATGTTGTCAATGAAAACCAAACCGTAACCTACGTTGGGGAAACCATTTTTGCCCGGGCTAACAACACCAAAGAACCGCTCAAATTCAATTACGCGACTACCGAATCGACTTCCCAGGAAATAACGAGAAGCGCAACCGGAACGGTGGGCTTAAAAATATCGGGTAAAATCAAAACCTTAACCGCAGGGCTCGATACGGCGGTTAAACTGGAAGTTGGTGTAAAGGAAAAAGAAGACCGGACCGTCAAACAGGATTTCAATATTGTCGTGCAGCCCAAAACCAAAGTTACCGTCAGTGCCAAAGGCGAAGCGCGTCTCAACAACGGTGCCTGCAAATACTACATTATGGGTATAGCATTTAAAAAAGGAATGTGGGAGACGATTGATATCATCAATCAGTATTATGATTTTTATGAAGAGCAAATCCGGTAGAACCCTCTTGGTTGTTTTGGGACTGGCGCTGTTCTTGGGACTGCTAACCTATTTAATCGTCGTCAACCAAAAGCGCCAAAAACCACATGCGATAATTACCGTTCCCACATCTCTCGCCTTTGTTTTGGATGAAGCCCAAACCTTTTCGCTTGATCTATGGTTAAGCCATCAGGACAGTTTCTTTCTGACTCCGGAAGCCATCGTTTCCGCAACCCTAACCGACGAAGATTCGCTCGACGAATATCGGGTGGAACCGAAGAAATTGACGGTTGAAGAGAATTTCATCAAATTATCCAAAACCAAATATTATCCGGCCCGGCTTACCTTGCACTTTCCTTTCTCAAGCGATTCTCCGATTTCCTTAAAAGAAGCCAAACTCAATTTGACCGTCGGGGACGGCACTAATTTGAGTTTACCGTTGGGCAGCATCGCCTTTTACCAGGGCAAAAGCCGAAAAGCTTTTATCGTCAATCAATTGCTGGGTTTGACGGGGCAACTCAAAAACCAAACCGGTTTGGCCGGCGTGGTGCTTCAGTTATCGTCCCTAGAAAGCGAAATCGTAAAAATCACCAATATCGAATTGATCAATGCCACTTGCCAGATAAATTATGATTATACGAAAATAATAAGCAACAGTATTCCGGAAACCCGGAATGTAGCGGAAATAATCGAAGAAGAAGTATCCTTGACCAAAAGACCGAAAGAAATGAGTTTTTCGCTGGAATTTGCGGACAGGGAAACAAGAACAGTGGTTTTGCCTTTCAGCTATTTCGGTCAGTATTTAACCGAACAGGCCGGATTTATCATTTATTACGAATACCTTGGCAAACCTTACCGCCAGATTATCGAACCGATTACTTTGTTGCATTCCTTCGAAGGATACGATCAGGGGGTGGTGATTACCTATGATCCAAATTGAAGCCATCGACTTATCGAAATCGTACGGTAAAGTGCAGGTATTGGATAAACTGAATATCACCTTTTCCAACGACTGCCCCAATTTCATCGTCGGTCCAAACGGAAGCGGCAAGTCCACTTTGCTTAAGTGCATCATGAAAATCATCAAATACCAGGGAAGGATAAAAGGTAACGATGTCGCAATCAGCTATATGCCGGAACAGCTCCCTTTACCGGATTACTTAAGCGTCGATTCTTTCTTAAACCTCATCGGAAGAATCCGCGGAATGACTTCGCAGGAAATCGCCTCGGTTTTACGGTATTATTACGAAAAGTTCGGTTTGGCAGAATTCCGCTCAACCAGCATCATCAACCTTTCCAAAGGGACAAGACAAAAAGTCATGTTGATTCAAACCCTGATGACCGAAGTCGACATCTATGTTTTTGACGAACCGTTAAGCGGTTTGGACGATGAAGCCAAGAAAGTGTTTATGGAAGAGCTGAAGAATTTGAAAAAGAAAAAGAAATTAATCATCATCTCTACCCATCATCTGAAAAACTATCCCTTCAGAAACAAACGGGTAATTGAACTGAACGATTATTTCGACTTGGAAGCAATCGAAAATGAGCTTGCTTAAACTGCATTTTCGTTATCTGTTCGGCAAACGCAATATCCTTTTGCTTTCGGGGGTATTACTTCTTACAGGCATCGGTTTCTTTTTGTCCGCTAGGCCGTTCAGCAGCCCAACCGAGCATTTGGTCAACAACAAAGCCTATTTCCATAATTACTTTTCCAACTGTCTGTTGCTAACCAAAATATTGCAACTGCTCCTGGTTTCATTTGTGATGGGAATGAGTTTTACTCCCCAAAGCGACAGTTACAATATCCTGTATTTAAGTTACAAAAGGATGAGGCTTCCCTTTATTTTAAGTAAACTCATTCTTTTGACCATTGTGGGAGTATCAATCGGCTTTTTGTTTTCTTTCCTTTATTTTGCGATTGGCTTTTTGTCTGCTTCCTGGTTTGTTTTTAAAATAAGCCACCTGGAAGCTTTCGTTCTGTTAAGCCTGATAAGCATTTATTACGGGCTGATGTCTTGTGTTTTGGTCTTTTTGCTTAAATCCCCTTTGGTAAGTGTGATTGCCTATATCATGTATTTGGCCTCGGAATTTTTCCGCTCGCTGGATGCTTCCCGCTTTAATAATGCGGTTCAGGTGTTGTTCCCGTCGCTTGTTGCGACTCCCGATGGGGTCAAATTACCCTACGGAGCGCTCCATGTTTTGGTCCTGATCGGCTTTTTCTCATTTTTGGGGAGCTATCTTTATTTGCATTTTGATTTATCGTAAGACAAAGATTTTGCGAAAAATATTTTGCAAAATCTTTTTTTATATTTTGACAATTGGTTAAAATCGTGTATAATTAAGGTGAGATAATAAAACGGAGGGTTTATGAACAAGTTCAGCATTCGCGTTTTTCTAATCTTTTTCCTCTTTTTTACGCTTGCTTATGCACTTGTTGCCTACTTCTACCAAAGAGTTTCTAAAAACTTCATGGAACAAAACCGGATAGACTATGTCGCTTCGATGAGCAAGAGCGCGAGTTTTGCGGTGGAAAGTAGAATCGAGCAGGACTTGGAATGGTTGCGATTCAAAATCGACAATTACCAAGACATGGGGGAAAATTATGCTGACCATTTGGATGAACTTTCCATTCATTCGGTTCCGGTAGTCGGTTACGGAAAAGTGGCCGATACCCTGGATGCTTATGAAATCGAAGGTATCAGGTATTACTATACCAATACCGATTTATCCGATACCTATGTCAAAAACGACTTTAACGATTACGAACAGCTGATTTCTTTTTACAGTTTCAAAGACGGATTCAAAGGTTACGACAAATTAACGAAGTTTATTTTTTTTAATATCGACAATCAGTTGCTTTTTTACGAAGCGCATCCTTATCTGAAAGACGTTATCCAAGACGAATACATGACCGACAACTATTATTTTCTGATCAGCAAGGACGCTTCCATTCACTATAAAAAAGAAATCGATTCCCCGAAAGACAAATTGTTCGACGATTACATTCGGGGGGCCAACAGCGAGCTGTTGATTGCCCAGATGACATCGGCTTTGTACAGCCTCCAAGAAGGCACCTATCAGATCAGATTCATGGGTAAAAGCGCTTATCTTACCTTTTATCCGCTGACGCCAAAGTTTTCGATCCGCCAGTATTTTGTGGCGTATATCTTTTTTGCGGAAGACGTTACGTCGGATATCTCGTATTTGCGCATCACTCTTTTCACTTTTTATCTGATTATCAGTCTTCTCTTTATCTGTTTGGGTTTGGTGGTTTATTTTATTCTGAATAAGAAAAACTCCGATGTGGAGTTGTCGCTTTTCCGGTATTATTATCTGAAACCTTATTCGTTCAAAACCAACAGAAAGGGTAAAATCGTTTCTTACAACAAATCCTTAAAAATCAACTTTCCCGCCATTGCCCGATACAAGCATTTGCGGGATATTGTCGAAGAAGAAGACCAGGAAGGCATCAAACACCTCATCGGCCAACAAATGCCGATTACCCTGATGGTCAACAACAGCGATGGCCAAAAACGGACCCTGCGGTTTTTCCCAGTAAAACTGTTGTTTAATTACCTTTACATCGGCGAAGACATCACCGAATTCCAGATGGAAAGTATAAGAAACAGCCGTTTGGCTCTTTACAACCGCGTTACCGATTTGCCGAATTCGATTATTTTGCAGGACAGTTTGCAAAAAATCCTCGACCGAAAAGAAGAATCGCTCAAATGCGCCTTTGTCGTTATGGATATTGTGCAATTCAGAAATT